>JAEEGI010001989.1_pt1 | contig 50593 bp, 32 predicted proteins | sample 8958751 | NCBI WGS metagenome assembly JAEEGI01 (sample SAMN16246545, study PRJNA631951) | gut metagenome | biome: gut microbiome; feature: rumen; material: KS-attached | host: Bos | place: Iran: Karaj | collected 2018-10
TCATGAGGTCGGCCTTGCGCTGGCCGGTGGCCTCGTTGATGAGCTTCTTGTAAGGCTCTGCAAGATAGTAGTTGTCGTAGGCGTTGGTGCGTCCCATCGTCAGTCCGTCGGTCCATGTTCCGAACTCCATGTCGAGTCCGTTGAAGATGGCCTGCTCGGTGTCGTGACAGCCGCCCCAGTCGCTCACGACGACTCCGTCGAAGCCCCAGTCGCCTTTCAGAATACGGTTCAGCGTGATATCATTATGGCAGTTGTGTTGGTCGTTATAGAGGTTGTAGGCACCCATGATGCCCCACGCCTTGCCCTCTGTGATGGCGGCACGGAAGGCAGGCAGATAGATTTCGCGGAGAGCGCGGTCGCTAATCACCACATTCACCTGATGGCGGTACTCCTCGTCGTTGTTCAGCGCGTAGTGCTTCACACACGAGGCAACGCCCTTCGACTGCAGTCCCTGCACGTAGGGAACCACCATTCGGCTGGCCAGCAACGGGTCTTCACCCATGTACTCGAAGTTGCGGCCGCCAAGCGGAGTGCGATAGATGTTCACGCCCGGGCCGAGAATCATGTCCTTGCCGCGATAACGAGCCTCCTCGCCCAGGCTCTCGCCGTAGAGACGTGCCAGGTCGGGATTCCAAGTAGCCGCCAGACAGGTCAAGGCGGGGAAGGCCACACACGAGTCGTTGGTCTGACCAGCCTGCACCCACTCGTCCCAGAGCACGTCGGGACGTACGCCGTGAGGGCCGTCGTCGGTCCAGAAGTCGGGCATTCCCAGACGCGGAACGCCTGCTGCCGAGAATTTCGACTGTGCGTGGATCACGCGGATTTTCTCGTTGAGCGTCATGCGCGACAGCGCGTCGTCGATGCGCTGCTCCACGGGCTTCGTCTCATCGAGATAGAGAGGGGCCTGGCTCCGCACTAGTGAGCTGGGAGTCTGAGCCTGCAGGCTGCCGGCTGTCAGGATGGTTGCTGCCAGCGCCAGCATGTTGGTAATTGTCCTTTTCATTGATATACCCTTTTTTATGTTATTGTTTTTGTTTTCGTCGAACAATGGTTTTTTCCTTGTGGGACAATGCTTTCGTCCTTGTAGAGTACTGCTTTCATCCTTGTGGAATAATGCTTTCGTCCTAGTGGAGTACTGCTTTCATCCTTGTGGAGCAATGCTTTCATTTGCCTATCGCTATGACCTCGTTCAGCAAATTAACTTAATTTGTGCGGTAAATTAACTTAATTTGCTCAGTAAATTAACTTAATTTGCTCAGTAATTTAACTTAATTTACTTCATAAATTAACTTAATTTGCATCACAAAATAACTTAATTTGCAAAACCAGCGTATTGCTACTGATTCACGAGAGCAGGTTTCAAGCCCATCGAAAGGACGTATTCTTTCTGTTCACGGCAATGCTCGAAGCGGCAGTTCCGAATGAACTGGCGCAGCTGTTGGCGGAAGAGCTCCTGGCTAGGGCGTGCCTCACGCAGGTCTTTATAGGTGGTGCGATTGGTCTCGGAATACTTCACGACCACCGAGTCCCACAGCTCTGGGCGCTGAATGCCCATCATGCATGAGCCGTCGAGCTTCTTGTAGGGCCAGAAGGTGTAGCCGATGTTGGCCTCCTTCATCACCTTCACGAAGCTGGTTTGCCACTCAATGGTGTTGTGGCCGATCTCGCCCATGTACATCGGAAGGCCGGTCTTCTGCTGATGACCGATGTAGTCGCTAATGGCTTCGGCCGTTGCCGGACCGCCGTAGCGATGACAGGTGTACATGATGTTATCGTCGAACTTCCAGTCGTTGAACATGAAGAAATCGCTATTCCAGCGGGCACCGCCCAGCAGGATGACGTGATTGCGGTCGACTTGGCGGATGGCCTTCACCGCACGTTTGTATAGGGGTTCGAGCTTTTGGTTCAGCTCGTCTTTGTTTTCGAAGTAGTGGGCGATGGGCTCGTTCATGAGTTCATAGCCGAGGATGACCGGTTCCTTTGCGTAGCGGCGGGCGATGCTCTGCCAGATGTTGCAGAACACTTGTTGGCTCGGCTCGCTCTCGAAGAGCCAGGGATAGCCGTAGCCGTCGTCGATGTTGTCGCCGGTCTGCGATCCCGGGCAGTCGTGCATGTCGAGAATGAGGTAGAGACCTGCCTTCCGACACCAGTCGACCACCTGGTCGATGCGCTTGAAACCATCCTGCTGATGGGTGAGGCCCATGTAGTCCTCGTTGGTGAAGAGTTTGTAGTTGAACGGCAGGCGAATGGTGTTGGCGCCTGTGCTCTTGATGTAGTCGATGTCGGCTTGCGTGATGTAGTTGTCTTTGAACTCACGCCAGAAGCTGGCGGCCTCGTCGGGACCTACAGCCTCCTTGAAGAGCAGGTCGATCATCCAGGCGGAGTTGGTCTTCGAGAAGCCGAACATGTAGCCTTCGGGATTGAGCCAGTTGCCCAGGTTTGTACCCACGATGAACAGCCGTTCGCCGTTGGGCTGGACGAGGTTTGTGCCTTCTACGTGCACAAAGCCTTTCTTGGCCAGGACTTGACAAGGTGACAAGGTAACAAAGCAACAAAGTAACAATGCTACCATGAGGAATGATTTCTGCTTCATCATTATTTCTTCAGTATTTTCTGATGATTTCTGATTAGGATGGTGGGCGTGTTGGAGTATGGGCGTGTAGAACTTACCTTTCGTCCGCTGAGGTCGTAAACATCCTCACGTTCCTTCTGATAGGGGGTGTGGGAAGGCATCTCGATACCTGTCGTACGCCGTTGCTCGAAGGCTTGCTGCAGATAGGGGATGTGAACACGCACGAAGTCCTTCAGGTCGTTGATGTATGCCTGATAGTTGTTGTAGTAACGATGCTTCTCGAAGCTGAACACCTGCTGATTGATGGGCCAAACGCGGTAGTTCTGCGCCTGCGACTGGCTGATAGCAGTGCTCAGGCTGTCGATGTGATCCAACAGATACTGCTGCAGTCCGTTGGCGATGAGTTCGTTGAGGCGGTCGGCGCAGGCGTTGGCGAACCACCAGTCCTGCCACATGCGGCGCAACACTTGTTCGAACGGACGGTTCCACAGACCCAGATAGGCTTCCATCTCACGCAGCATGCTACGCTCCGAGCTGTTGTCGTAGCCGATGTCGAGGTCCCAAAGCGGACCGAAGTGCATCTTCTGCTCGTCGGCATCCTTCCACATGTAGATGCTGTAGAGGGCATCGATGTTGCCCGTGATCTCGGCTCCCACGTACCAGTTCACCAGACTCTGCTCGTCGATGTAGGCGCGGTAGCCTTGCTCCGGGTCGGCGAAGTCGTTGCCTTTCACCGCACGTTCCATCCCTTCAATCCACTGACCGATGGCGATTCGCTTCTGCATCGTCAGGGCGTCGTCCTTCGGATTCTTCACGTTGTACATGATGCGAAAGACCGACGAAGTGATGTAGGGCTCCTCGCGCGAGTTCTCGTTGGCCACTTCCAGGATGCAACCGTCTTCCTCGCTGATGTCGATGCGCCGCTTGTGGGCCTGCACCTGGTCGCTAATCTGATAGGTGCCGCGATAGGTTCCATTCAGATAGACGTCGACGAAGCGGGCTGCTGGACAGAACTCCATTCCCATGAAGCGTCCGAGGTCGTAGGTGAGCGCGTTGCGAATCATCGTTTTGTCGCCGTGATTGGCCAGGAGCGTCCAGCTGCGGGCGTTGGCGAAGTGTCGGCCGAGCAGCTTCTGCTTCGTGGCAAACTTAATGCGGTAAGCCTTCTTGTCGGAGTTCCACCATGTGGAGTTGCCGCGCCCGCGGATTTCCGTATCGGGATAGGTGGCTATGGAGTCGCCGTCGACGATGATGAGGGTGCACTTCGTGTACTGCTCCTTGCTCGTGATGCTGCGCCCGTTCTCCGTCTCGATGTAGAGTGTCGGCACATCCGTGAGCTGGGTGTAACGGCCCTGTCCGCTGACGTCCGACCACGGGAGGAGTCCGACCACAGCCACGAGCAAGAAACGCACACTAACTAACCTCATTACTAACTTAAAAACAACCTGTTATTTCTTTTGGAAAACGCGCACGTAGTCCACTTCCATCGTGACGGGCAGAGCACTCTCGTCGACACCCTGCATGCCGCCCCAGTCGCCACCCCACGCGAGGTTCAGGATGAGGTAGAACGGATAGTGGAACGGCCATTGGTTGTGTCCCGAGCCGAGCACCGACTTCTTCACGTTCAGCTGCACCTTTCCATCCACGTAGGTGGTCATCTCGTCGGCTGTCCACAGCAGGGCATAGGTGTGGAATTCACCTTCGGCCTTGTCGATGGTCATCGCATGAGTCTTCTGGGTGTTCTTGGTGTGGTTGTAGTCCTGCGTGTGGATGGAGGACGACACCTCGTTGGGCACGACGCCCACTTCCTCCATGATGTCGATCTCGCCGCACATCGGCCAGGGATTGGTAGACCAGTCGTTGCCGACGGGCATCATCCAGAAGGCAGGCCACGTGCCCTTGCCCTTCGGCAGCTTGATGCTTGCCTCGAAGTAGCCGTGCTGCCAACCCTCGCGCACCTTTGCATAGACGCGGCCGGAGTAGACCTTGCCGCCCTCCTTGAAGCAGTTGATGCGCAGCGTGCCATTCTTCACTTCCGTCACCAGACGGCCTTCGGGCGACTTGTGGTTGACGTAGTTCTGCAGCTCGTTGTTCACCCAGTGGTCCTTCTGCACCTCGTGTGTCCAGTCGTTGGAGTTCAGTTCCGAGCCCTCTTCGAACTCGTCGTTCCACACCAGCTGATAGCCGTCGGGCGCATTGTAGCCAGGCTTCTCGGCTGCTGCCTGATGGACGCTGATGGTCTTGCGGGCAGCACCCGACATGATGGTCACCGATCCTGTGCGCTCCTCAGTGAAGGGGTTCTCGGCCACCGTCACTGTGACGGAGCCTTTCTGCGACAGCGTGCCGTCGGTATTGATCTTGATAAATTCGCCGTCGGCATAGGCGCCCCATTCCTTTCCGGTCGTCGACACGCTCACGGTGTAGCTGCCGCCGGCTGCAGGAGCCTCCACCTGCTCGGGCGAAGCCGTAATGGTGATGGCGGCAGGTGTGGCATCGTCGTCGCCACCACCACAGCCCGTCAGGACTGCGGCGATGGTGAACAACAGATTATAAACAATCATTTTCTTCATTATTCTGATTTCTGGAAAATGATATCACTAATCTCTACATGTGTTCCTGCTGGCGATCCGCCAAAGTCGAAGAACAGGGAAAGTGCATGGGCATCGTTCAGCGGAAGCTGTACGCCCTTCACTGTGTAGACGAACTCTTCGCCACCCTTCACGTCGTGACGATCGGCAAAGAAGAAGTTGTTGTCGTGCTTCTCGGCATCGTCGGTCTCGGTGAGCTTAATCGTCACACCAGGCAGATCGACATCTGCATAGAGCGTGCACGAGAAGTCGTACTTGTCGCTCATGGCTGCTGTGAGAGTGGTGTTGATGGGGAACTGGCCCTGCCACTGAGAACCACCCATGCCGTCGGTGAGCGTGAGCTCCCACTTGTTGTCTTTGTGCGACCACGCGGGATCGGCAATCTGTGCCCAGCCGTTGTCGGCAAACCAAGGCGTCACGCTGATGAAAGCATCGCCGGCATCGACAGCCTTCCAGAGGTTGCTGGCAGCGTTGTAGTCTAATGCTCCACCGCCGCCACTACCGCCTTCCTGGTGCTTCTGCACGATGATCTCGCTGAGGTCAATCTGTAAGCCTGCGGGGCAACCACCGAGGTCGACGAACAACTTTGCCTCGCCGAAGCCGCTGTCCTCACCCTTCTTCTGTGCTTTTACACCGATGAACTCAATATAGTTTTCACCTGCCTGCAGTGTTAGGTTGCCATCGTAGATGAGGGTGTTGTCGTCGTCGCCCTCATCGCAAATCTTGAAGGTGAAGCGACCGAGGTCCTCGCTCGACTCAATCTTCGCACGTACGTCGTAGAGTTGTCCGGGCTCGATGTTCAGCTGGGCGTGGTGGATGGAGTTCTGAGCCTGCCATTCGGCAGCGGTGGCATCGTTGGCAATGATGGTGTAGACGCCATTGTTGTAAGAGAACTTCGGATTGCCAATCTGCTGCCATCCGCCATCGGCCCACCAGAACTCCATCGTTCCAATGGTGTTGAAGTCGCGGCCGAGGTTGTCGGCAGAGTTCACGTCGACCCATGTCACGCCTTCAGCGCCTCCGCCGCCACCGGGTACGATGGTGCCGTCGTCGCAACCGTGCTCCTTGAGTACGAAGTTGCTGATGTCGATGGTGGTGTTATCCTGGCAGCCACCGAAGTCGAGCACCAGTTTCACGTTGTTGATGTTCACACCAGGCATGTCGCTCTTGAAGAACACATAATCCTGGCCAGCCTTCAGGTCTACGCGGTCGGCGAAGAAGTAGATTTCATCGTTGTCGTCCTGAGTCAGCTTGACGGTAGCGCCAGCGAGGTCCTTGTCGGAGTTCAGGATGATGGAGAAGTCGTAGTTGGTGACGTCGTTGGTAGCCATATCTGTGCGGAAGGCCATCTGCGACTGCCACTGCTGGGTGTTGGCCAACGGCAGGTTGATTGTCCAACTGTTGTTGCCTTCAACGAGTGTAGGATCAGGACGTTGACTCCAGTTCTCGTCAGCATACCAGAAGGTGATGTTGTTCTTAGCAGTCTTGAACATGTTGCAATCGCTGTTGGGATCGAAACCGCTCTCTTCAACGAGACGCTCGTTGGGAGCGCTGGTGAAGATGAAGCGCCAGGCTATGCTGCGGTTGGGAGTCTCATAGATGAGCACGAGCTTTGTAGCGGTGAGCGATTCGATGCGGAACAATGCATTTTCGTATTGAGCATCGCTGCTGATGTAGGGGAAGGCGGTGTTGGCAGCAAGCTTGATGTACTGCTGTGTGGTCACCTGACCATCAGCGTCCTCCCACTTCAGTTGCTCGAAAGTCCAAGAAGTAGTTTGGTTGCCGACTACTAATGCTGTATCTTTTTTTGCATCTTTAGAACTCTGTTCTGTAAACTTAGTTTCATAGTTCACGTAAGTCAGACCGTCTTCACCGGCGTTGTAGGTGAACGTGCCACCCTTGCGGTTGTCGTTGGTGAAAGTGATACGGTCATCATACATGCCGCAGCCCTTCTTCTCGTTGGGAGCGGCCGACCACCATTCGGTACCAGCCGTTCCGGCAGGACCACAAGCCAAGTGAGCCACTTCCTGGTTGGCGAAGCGCCACTCCTTGTTGCAGATGCGGCGGAAGTCGGCAGAGTAGTCGACCTTCGTCTCGTTGAAGGTGAATTCCTTCTTGATGCCCGTCTGAGAGATACCGTTGCGGTTGCCCAGGCGCAGCTCTACGGTGTAGGTACCAGCCTCGGGGTTGTTGTAACCCACTTCCTGAAGCGTGGAGTACTGTGTGCCGTTGAGAATCCAGATAGGATAGGTGCCCGCAGCGGGCGTGTAAGAGGCCACCATCTGGTTGGTCTCCTGGTCTACGGCAATCTGATAGTCGATACCGCTGACCGTGGGAATTCCGTTAGGATCAGCGCCCTCGAACTCTTCGGGCGAGCAAGCCGTCATCGTCAGGCCTGCAAACAGAACTCCTAATGTATATTTAAACAGATTCTTCATATTCTCTGATTTGATTAATATTTTTAATTGTGTTTGGTTGGGAGCCCTTCTCCCTCCCTACTGGGGAGGGCCGGGGTGGGGCTCTTAATACTCGTTCTGAACCAATGCGGGATCGGAGTCGAGCTCGCCTTGTGCGATGGGGATGTACTTCTTCGACTCAGTCCAGCGGTTGGTGCGATAGCCATACTTATCGGGTACGAGCACGCTGGCAGCCTTGCCTGTGCGCACGAGGTCCCAGTAGCGCTTGCCCTCACCCATGAACTCGAGGTCGCGCTCGTCGATGATGTCGTCCTTCGTGACGCTTGTCACAGCCTGTAGTCCGGCACGCTGGCGCACCTGGCTCACATACTGTGCGGCGGTAGCAGCATTGCCACCCGTCTCCAGCAGCAGCTCAGCAGCATTCAGCAGGGCCTCGCTGTAGCGGTAGTAGCGGTAGTTATTGTTGAAGTTCAGGTTGTTGTCGAAGGCAGCGTGCGAGTTGGTGCCCGTCACCTTGCTGTACTTCTTCAGCCAGAGGAACGTGTTCTGATAGCGCGGGTGGTAGGACTGACTCTCTTCAAGACCTTCGAGGAAACGGAAGTCGAGGATGGTGGCATCGCGGCGCAGGTCGCCCTCGCTAAACTTGTCGTAGGCTTCTACGCGGACGGGCAGGAATCCCCAGCCGTCGCCAGCCATTTCAGGCTGGTCGCCAACGGCCCAGTTGTTGGGCGAGATGAGCGTAGGTAGCACCGTGCCACCGATGGCCAGCGGGCTGCTCCAACCACGCTCGTTGCCGCCGTCTTCGTAGTTGATTTCCCAGATGGACTCCTTCGTCCACTCGCCCTCTACGTACCAGATGTTGGCGTAGTCGGGGTTCAGGGCGTAGTCGTTAGAGGCAATGATCTCCTGCATGTACTGCAGCGCCTTCGGATAGCGGGCGGTATCCTTTTGATACATCACCATCTCGGCATACATCATGTAGCACATAGCCTGTGAGGCGCGTCCGGCATTGGCGTTGTCCCAGCGCAGGGGGAGCACCTTCGAGTCGATGACCTCCTCCAGCTCGCGGATGAGCTCGGCATACACCTCGTCGGCTTTCAACTGCGGAGCAGTGTAGGGAGCGCTGAGGTTCTCCAGATAGAAGGGGATGTTGCCGAAGTAGTGCCACAGCATGTTATAATAGAACACACGCATGGCGCGGGCCTGCATCTCGTAGTTCTTGGCATTGGTAGGAGTGACGTCGGTTCCCCAGGGGATGTAGCGCAGCACGTCGTTGCAACGCTTGATGCCCGAGTAGTCGACAGTCCAGAGCGAGGAGAGCGTGTTGTTCTCGTTGCCCTCGTAGTTGAAGAGCATGTGCCAGTTCTGCATGTCGTTCTTGGTCTCGCCGCCAACCCAGAAGTTGTCGCCCTGAATTTCGGCGTCGATGTTCAGCGCGTTGTATTGTCCCAGTCCCCAGTCGGGCCAGTGGATGGGATCGTAAGCAGCAATCAGGGCCTCCTGAATGTGCTCGTCGGTCTTGTAGTAGTCTTCCAGATAGTCGCGGTTGGGGTTGGTCACCTCAAGGAAATCGTCGCCGCAGCTGGTGGTCAGCATAGCACCTGCAACCAAAAGACTCATTGTTATATATTTTGCTTTCATATTTTGATAATCTATTATATGTTTCTAGTTTCTAGTTTCTAGTTCCCTCTCCTGTCTCCCTCCCTATGGGGGAGGGCCGGGGTGGGGCTTCTCTTAGAACGTCAGGTTCAGACCGACTGTCCAGATGCGGGCCTGCGGATAGACACCCTTATCGATACCGAGCGACTTGCCGCCGGAAGAGATTTCAGGATCGAAGCCCCAGTACTTGGTCCAGGTGACGAGGTTCTCGGCCATCACGAAGAAACGCAAACGCTCGATGGAAATCTGGCGTGTGAGGTTGCGTGGCAGGGTGTAGCCCAGCGAGATGTTCTTCAGGCGCAGGTAGGAGCCGTCGACGATGTAGAGGTCGCTGACCTGCCAGTTGGTGTTGTCGCCGGCACGCAGGATGGGATACTTGTTGGAAGTGCCCTCACCGGTCCAGCGGTTCAGCATGTAGGTGGGATAGTTACCAGCGGTGACGTCGGTACGGTAGGTGGCATCGAAGATGTCGGCACCAGCCACACCCTGGAGGAACATGTTGAAGTCGAAGCCCTTCCAGTCGGCATTGAAGTTGAAACCGAAGTTCCAGTCGGGCGTACCCTTACCAATCTTCGTGCGGTCGTCGCTGGTGATCACACCGTCGCCGTTGACGTCGACGAAGCGAGTGTCGCCGGGACGTGCAGCAGGCTGGATGAGGCCACCGTCGGCATTGGTGTAGGTGTTCACCTCAGCATAGTTCTGGAACACGCCATTGGTCTTGTAGCCGAAGAAGTAGGGGAAAGGCATTCCGTTCGAGCCGCGAGCCAGCGAACCGCCCGTGAAGCCCTGCACACCGTCGTAGTCGATGAATCCCGACTCGTTGCCGAGGTTCTTCAGCGTGTTCTTGGTGTAGGTGGCGTTGGCCTTCACGGCGAAGCGTGCATCGCTGATGTTCCACTTGTAGCCCAGTTCGAACTCAACACCCTTGTTCTCCATGTCGCCGACGTTGCCGACGGGCTTCGACTCACCCACGTAGGAGGGGATGGGCATCGTCATCAGCATGCCGTTGGTCTTCTTGATGTAGTAGTCGACGGTGAAGGTCAGCGCCTGGTTGAAGAAGCCGAAGTCGAGTCCGAAGTCGGTCTGCTCGCTCTCCTCCCATTTGATGCTCGGGTTGGCGGTCGTAGAGGCCTTCGAACCAATCTGCTTGATGGCAGGATTACCGAAGAGCACGTTGTTGCCCATCACGTTCTCTACCGTGTAGAGGAAGTTGTCGATGTTATCGCTACCGTTCTTACCCCAGCTGGCGCGGAACTTCAAGTTCGACAGCCAGTCCTGAGTCTGCTCCATGAACTTCTCGTTCATGATGTTCCAACCCACTGATACTGAGGGGAATGTACCGTATTTGTTTTCCGGACCGAAGCGGCTTGAACCGTCGCGACGAACGGTGGCCTGCAACATGTACTTCTCGTCGTAGTTATAGCTGATACGACCGAAGAGCGAGCTCAGGCGATGCTCCACGTTCGGGCCGCCCCAGCCGTTGTATTCTGCATAGGGAGTGCCGATGAGCTTGCCGTCGGCGTCAACCTCGTAGATGACGTTGGCGTTGGTGTAACTCATGTAGGGCTTCTCAAGGTTGATGATGTTCCAGCGCTCAGCGCCCAGGTAGTCGCTCTTGTTCTTCATAGCGCTCTGACCCAGCACCACGCCGATGGTGTGCTTGCCGAACTGCTTGTCGTAGGTCAGCGTGTTCTCCACCTGCCAGTTGCAGCCCTTGTTCCACGACATGCTGGCCGAGGTGTGTTCGCCCTTGGCGTTACCAGAGTGGTAGTACTTCGACAGGGTTGCTGATTGGCTTCCCCAGAACGAGAGGTCGACGGAGTAGTTGAAGTGGTACTTCAGGTTGTCCCACAGCTGCAGGTCGAATGAGAACTTCGGCACGAACTTGTGACTCCAGTTCTTCGAAGGATTCATGTTGAGCAGTGCCAGAGGGTTGTTCATCTCGGCATACGAACCGAACGTGCCGGGAATGGTGTAGTAGTTGCCGGCGGCGTCGCGCTGAAGCTCGTAGCCCTGAGTCTCCTCATACTTGGCGTGCATCTCGTCGGCCAGTTCCTTGTTGGTGACGGTCGGCGCAATGATGGGCGACATGTAGAGGGCAGAACCCAGCACCGAACCCCACTCGGAGTTCTCGCTGATGCCCGTGCTCTTGATGCGTGTGTAGGCGAGGTTCACCGTTACGTCGAGCTTGTTCAGGAAGTTGCGCTCGGCGGTGGCGTCGTACACATTATAGATGTTGTTCGAACGCAGCGACAGACGCTGGTAGTTCGACTGTCCGTAGTTGCCGCCCACGATACCTTCCTGGTCGTAGTAGCCCAATGAGAGGTAGTAGTTCAACTTCTCGGAAGCGCCGCTCACGCTCACCTCGTGGTTCTGCACGGGGGCGTTGTCGTTGAACACCAGGTCCTGCCAGTCGGTGCCGAAGCCCTTGATGGGATTGCCGTTGGTGTCCATCAGGTTGTAGGGATCGGCATAGAGGGGAGCCTGACCACCGTTCAGACGCAGCTCGTTCTGCATGATGGCATAGTCGGTGGCGCTGGTCACGTCGCGACGACGCCAGGCCGTCTGCCAGCCCTGCGAGAAGTTGTAGTTGATGCTGGTCTTGCCCAGCTTACCTTTCTTCGTGGTGACGAGCACAACACCGTTGGCAGCGCGAGCACCGTAGATGGCACCCGAGGCAGCGTCCTTCAGCACCTCAATCGACTCGATGTCGCTGGGATTCAGGAAGTCGATGCCGCCCTCGATGGGCATACCGTCGACGATGTAGAGGGGGTCACTATTATTAATGGTACCCGTACCGCGCACACGTACGCGCGGAGCAGCACCAGGCTGACCCGAACTTGAGGTGACGTTCACACCGGCTGCCAAGCCCTTCAGAGCGTTGTCGACACGCACGGGGGCCTTGCCTTCCAGGTCGTCGGAGCTCACCTTTGCGATGGCTGCCGTCACCACACTTTTCTTCTGAACACCATAACCGATGACCACCACTTCGGAGAGGGTCTTGTCATCTTCTTTCATCACAATCGCCATTCCGTTGGCGGCCTTCACCTCGATGGTTTCAAAGCCGATGTACGAAACAACCAGAGTGGTGCCAGCTTTCACGTTGATGGCGAACTGTCCGTCGTAGTTCGTGATAGCGCCATTCTGAGGCTGGCCTTTCTCGACAACGGAGGCTCCGATGATGGGTTCTCCGTTACCGTCAGTCACCGTGCCGACAATCCCTGCGGACTGGGCAGCGGCCGTCATCGACACGATAAGTGCCAACAACATGATTAGTAACCTTGCTTTTTTCATACTGTTTTTGTTAATGTTTTGTTTAAGTTTGATTTGTTTTCGAATCTGTTGGCAAAGTTATAATAAAAAACGCGTGTATGTACACGCATATAGATAAAAAGTGGATGAAATAAAAAGGTCGATTCTCGTAAAACGCTATGAATCAACGTTTTATAAAAATCAACCTTATATAAAAAAGTGGACGCAAAGGGAAACTATTTACCTTGTTTCCCGCTTGTTTTTGCATATTTTTTGACCAGTCTCCCTCCCCTCGGGGAGGGCTGGGGTGGGGGCATTACTCTCCTTTGTTCATGAGTCCGAACCCATACAACGCTACGATGATGTAGCCGACGAGTGGGATGATGAACGGCACCACGAGATTCGTGGCATCAGCTACCACACCCATGAGCAGGAAACCGCAGCCGCCAACGGGCGTCATCATCAGCACCGATGAGGCACTCTTCGTGAGCGAGCCCAGTCCGCGTACGGCCAGCGAGAAGATGGTTGGGAACATAATGGCCTCGAACATGTAGTTGGCCACCAGCGCATAGAGTGAGAAGCGGCCCAGGTTCAAGAGCACGAGCATCGTGCACACCACGGTTCCGCAACCACAGATGAACAGCATGCGCTCGGCGGGAATCTTCGTCATGATCCACGACCCAAGGAAACGGCCCACCATGAAGAAGGCCAGCGCGGCCGTGAGCACTACGGATGCGGTGCGGTCGGTCATCCACCCTTGTCCGGTGGTGAAGTTGATGAAGTAGCTGTTGATGGAGATTTCAGCCACCTCGTAGGCCAAGAGCGCGATGAGGCCGTAGACGAAGTATTTGTGTTTCCAGATTTTCAGCAGCGGCTCGCGCCCGTATTTCGCCTTCTCGGCCAATCCGTCGTTGTGCTGTATCTCCGGCAGGCGTACCTTTGCGAAGATAGCGGCAATCGTGAGCACCAACACACCCAGGATGGCATAGGGCACCGCCACATTACCACCGCTGTCGCTGAACAGGAACTGGCCTACGGCAAACGTGGCGAAGAGCGAGCCCAGGCCGTTGAACGACTGCGAGAAGTTCAGGCGGCTGGTGGCTGTCTCGCGGTCGCCCAGCTCGGTGACGTAGGGGTTGGCAGCCGTCTCCAGGAAGGTCAGGCCGCAGCCAATGATGAACAGTGCCCCAAGGAAGGCGTAGAACGTGCCTGCCTCGGCACCGGGGATGAACAGCAGGGCGCCCAGTCCGAACAGCAGCAGTCCGAATACCACGCCTCGCCGATAGCCGAAGCGGTTGATGAACAGTCCGGCCGGGATGGCCAGCAGGAAGTAGCCCAGATAGGTTGTCACCTGTATGAGCGACGATTGTGTGATGGAGATGTGCAGCTCGTTCTGGAAGTGCTTGTTCAGCACGTCGAGGATGGCGCGCGAGAATCCCCATAAAAAAAACAATGTGGTGATCAGTATGAACGGCACCACATATTCCTTTGTTGTTAGCTTTGCTTTCATGCTATGATTGGAGTTCGAGATGCGTGTCTCGATGATAATCTTAATGAAAAGAAGGCATCATTTAACAATAGGCACAAACCCTGACAGTGCTCTTTCAACCCTTCAGGGCTTGTGCTACTGATAAACGATTCCTTGTTGTTAAGGGCCTATGATAGCCCTTGACAACCCTTTAGAGGTATGGGTTTAATCCTCTGCAGGCTGGATGAACTTCCAGATGCAGGCGGCAAGTGCACCACCTACCAGCGGACCAACGATGAATACCCAGAGGTCGGCAAGTGCCTGACCACCCTCGAACAGGGCGGGACCGATGGAACGGGCGGGGTTCACACTTGTGCCGGTGAAGTGGATGCCTACGAGGTGGATGAGAATCAGCGACAGACCGATGGCCAGGCCGGCGAAGTTGTTCGTAGCGCCGTTGGTCTTCGATGTAGCGCCGAGCACTACCAGCACGAACAGACAGGTGAGCACAATTTCCACGATCAGACCGTTGGCAGCACCGAAGGCGCAGGCATTAGCACCTGTGGCGGTGGTGATGACGATGCTCGGATCGGTGGCTACGATGCCTGCGAGCACAGCAGCGGCAAGAATGGCACCAATGACCTGGAACAGCATGTACATGCCGCAGTCCTTAGCCGAGATGCCTCCGTTTAGGAATACGCCCAGCGTGATGGCGGGGTTGATGTGGCAACCCGAGATGCCGCCGATGGTGTAGGCCATTGCGATGACCGACAGACCGAAGGCCATAGCGGTTCCGACGATTGCTGCGGTGTTCTCAGCACCACAACCCAGGGCTACAGCTGCGCCACAACCCAGGAACGTAAGCACGAATGTGCCAACCAATTCTGCAAAATACTTCTTCATAAGCGTTGTAGTTTTTATGGGTGAATAATAAAAGTCAAGTTTCTGCTCGCAAATTTAAACCTTTTTTTTGAAATAAACAAATTTTTTTGCAAAATAATCATCTATCCGTATGTTTCATACGGTCATCCTCATCACCCCATGTGGCTAAATAGCCGTAAAGTGGTGACAGGTGACAGGTGACAGTTTTTCTCAAGAGTAGGTAAAAGGTGGTAATTTATAAGTTACTATTAATATATAATATATATATTATATATTAATAGTAAAATAATTTAATAATGATTCTTACATATAATTCCCCAAAAATACCTTTCATATTGCTAAAAACAAAACTGTCACCTGTCACCTGTCACCACATAGATAAATAACCATCCCACATAAATACTTTGGTTACAAATGTTTTGCGATATTTTTGCGTTTCTCCCAAAAGTGCAGTTTTTGTCCCCGAAAGTGCAGTTTCCTTTACTTACGATTTGGAAGTTTCAACTTTTTTTCGTAACTTTGCACTTGTATTAAGGATACTATCAAATACCGGAAAACAGCCTCTGCCCACACGCTTTCGTCGCCCATTACTCTCCAGTTGCCTCACATAGATCTCTCTATCGCCCACCGCCCGTCACCCTCTTCTCTCTATCCCTTTCAACGATATATAACACGCGTTCTTTGACTTTTTGATACAAAACATATTCATCAACGGTAGGGTCAGCCCCCTACGAGTGTGGAGCATGCCACCTCCACACACGGAGCATAGCTCTATACGAATAAAAGATGTGCTTTGTGTGATACGGAACATAGCTCCATACGAATCAGAGATATGCTCCAGTGCATCTAAAGCATAGCTCCATAACCAACGAATCATTCACTGGGACCTTCCTCACGTACGCACGAGGTTGCGGCCGGCATCGATGCGGAGGAAGATGAAGAGCAGAAGGGTGAAGCCCCAGAGGTTGGAACCTCCGTAGGAGAAGAAGGGCAGGGGTATGCCGATGACGGGTGTGAGGCCGAGCACCATTCCTACGTTGATGAACACATGGAAGAGGAACACGCTGGCCACGCAGTAGCCGTAGACTCGCCCGAATTTATACGGTTGTCGCTCGGCTAGGTGAATGAGCCTCAGGATAAGCATCAGGAACAAGATGAGCACGCCGGCCGATCCGAAGAATCCTTCCTCTTCGCCTACGGTGCAGAAGATGAAGTCGGTGTCTTGCTCAGGTACGAATTTTAGCTTGGTCTGCGTGCCGTTGAGGAATCCCTTTCCGCCGAGTCCGCCCGAACCGATGGCAATCTGGCTCTGGTGCACGTTGTAGCCTGCTCCTGCCAGGTCTTCCTCGAGGCCGAGCAGCACGTTGATACGCACACGCTGGTGGGGCTTCATGACATCGTTGAGCACATAGTTGGCGGAGTAGAAGAAGGCGATGCTACCCAGTGCGAAAGCAGCGATGAAGAAGTAGTTGCGCAGGCGCGTGCTCAATCCCTGATAGATGAGTATGCCGATGAGAATTGCCGATAGGGCGAGCTGCACGTAGACGACATCGAAGGGGATGACGAACTTCGAGAACAGCAGAGCGCCGAGGGTGATGCCCAGACAGTAGGCGAGGAGGATGAACATGCGCTGTCGGTCGCGGCAGTAGACGCCCACCATAGCTACCGAGAACACTTGCACAAGGAGCAGCACGATGAACTTTCCGAGCGAGGTGGGTGTGTCCCAGAGCAGCACGGCCTCGTACTTGATGCCCACGACGAAGTAGATGACGGCAGCAACGGCAGTAAAGAGCAAGGAGCCGGTCATGCCCTCGCGATAGAACATCAGGAAGAACGAGAGGTAGACAAGTGCGGAGCCAGTCTCCTTCTGACCAACAATCATCAGCATGGGCAGAACGACGATGGCGCAGGCAATTGCGAAATGCTTCCATTGCCGTAGGTCGATGCCGTAGGTGGATAGGAATTTCGCGACGGCAAGTGCTGTGGCAAACTTCGCAAACTCAGCAGGCTGCACGCGTAGCGGTCCGAGCACGAGCCACGAGCGGGAACCCTTGATTTCATGCGGATTGAAGATGGTGGCGAGCAACACCAGTAGCAGCAAGGCATAGATGATGTACGCGGTGCCGTCGTAGAGGCGGTCGTCGAGCAGCAGAATGACGAGTCCGAGCAGGATGCTCGAACCTATCCACACGATCTGCATGCCTGAACGGGTATCCAGGCTGAAGATGTCGGTGTCGCCATAGGTGTAGGAGGCTCCGCAGACGCTCAGCCACCCGAAGGTGAGTAGCGCCAGGTAGATGAGTATGGTCATCCAGTCGAGGGAGCCCAATACGCTGGGCTGTTTGTCAGGGTTCTGCTTCATTGACGGTTTTGCCGTATTTACATATTTATGAATTACAATAGTCCACTATTTGAGCGGGCAGACACGGGGGTCTGCCCCTACGTCTCAACGTCTCAACATCTCAACGTCTCAACGTCTAAACTTCTTCACTACCTATTCGTGCTACCGTAGTAGATGCGCTTCTTTTGGAAGACGGCGGCGCGGCTTTCGCTGGCCGGTGAGAGGTGGCCGTTGATGTATTTCTCCATGATGAGTGCTCCGAGTGGCACACCGTAGTCGGCACCCCAGCCGCCATTCTCCACATAGACGGCAACGGCAATCTTCGGCTCGTTCATCGGAGCAAAGCCCATGAAGACCGAGTGGTCGTGGCCGCGGTTCTGGGCGGTACCGGTCTTGCCGCAGATGGCGAAGTCGCCGCGGTTGGCCGAGCGGCAGGTGCCTCGCTCTACTGCCGACCGCATGCCTGCCACGATGTAGTCGTAGGAGCGGCGCGTAGCCTTGGTGTAGCGGCGGTTGGTGTAGAGGGTGTCGAGTGGTTCGCCTTGCACCTTACGCACCACGTGAGGCGTGTAGAAGTAGCCTCGGTTGGCGATGGTGGCGGCGAGGTTTGCAATCTGCAGGGGTGTGGCGTTCACCTCACCCTGTCCGATGCTGATGGAGATGATAGTGAGTCCGTTCCACGAGCCCTTGTAGGCCTTGTCGTAGAACTGTGCGTTGGGGATGAGGCCACGCTTCTCGCCCGGCAGGTCGATGCCGAGCTTATAGCCGAAGCCCATCGACACCATGTAGTCGCGCCAGGTGTTCATCGCATCCTGCACGTGGGCATACTTCTTGCGGTTGCCCATCATGTAGTAGAGTCCCCAGCAGAAATAGCCGTTGCACGACGTTGAGATGGCGGGCACCAGCGGCAGGGGGGAGCCGTGACCGTGACAGCCCACACGCAGGCCACGATAGTGGAAGCCGCGCGAACAGGGGAAGGCGGTGCTAGGCCCGATGATGCCCTCGCTGAGGAAGGTGAGCGCCTGGGTGGTCTTGAAAGTGGAGCCCGGCGGATACTGTCCCATGATAGAACGGTTGAGCAGCGGTTTCCATGAGTTCTTCTGCAGCTCCATGTGCATCTTTCCACGCTGACGGCCGGTCATGATGCGTGGGTCGTAGTTGGGAGACGACACCATGCAAAGCACTTCGCCCGTCGATGGTTCGATGGCCACGATGCTACCAATCTTTCCCTCCATGAGTCGCTCGCCGAGTGCCTGCAGCTCTACGTCGATGCTGAGCGTGAGGTCCTTGCCGGGAATGGGCTTCTGGTCGAGGGCGCCGTTCTGATAGCGACCTTTGATGCGGCCGTGGGCGTCGCGCAGGAGTATCTGTATGCCCTTTTGTCCGCGCAACTGCTTCTCGTAGCTGCGCTCCACACCGAGCTTGCCGATGTAGTCGCCGGGCTGGTAGTAGTCGTCTTCCTCGATGTCGCTGGGCGACACCTCAGCCACATCGCCCAACACATGGGCGGCATGCGGATACTGGTATTGGCGGATGCTGCGCTTCTGCACGTAGAAACCCGGGAAGCGGAACATCTTCTCCTGGAACACGCTGAACTCCTTGTCGGAGAGCTGGCTCATGAAGAGCTGCTGCGTGAAGCGTGAGTAACCGGGATTCTTCGAACGGTCCTTGATGTCGTTCATGCGCTGTATGAAGTATTCCTTCGTGATGCCCAGCGCCTCGCAGAACTCCAGCGTGTCGAGGTGCCCGCTCTCCTCGTTCATGATGACCATGATGTCGTAGGCGGGCTGGTTGTAGACGAGGAGCTTTCCGTTTCGGTCGGAGATGACGCCTCGCGAGGGGTATTCAATCTTCTTCAGGAACGCGTTGGAGTCGGCATTCTTCTTGTAGTCGTCGCTGAGCAGCTGCAACGTGAATAGGCGGATGATGTAGACCACCACGATGAGGATGGCCACACCGCCTATGATATAACGACGATATTCAAGATTGAAATCCTTCATTTTTCCAGGATAGATAGCTATTATATAATAATGTGTGGAGTGTGCTTTCTACCTCGCCGGCTTCGCGAGGGTCCTCGCAGGGAAGTAGGGCAGGGGTTAGATGCGATGTCGGAAATACTCGACGGTGATGAGCAGCAAGCTGGTGATGGCGAAGCTGCCGCCCACGCATTCGAGCCAATGCAGCCAGTTGCTGAACTCAAAGGCTTCGAGGGCGAAGAAGGCCGTGCAGTAGATGAGTGTGAGGATGATGGCGTAGAGGATGAACTTGCCGATGCCGAGCGACGACATGCTGGGCGACAGGTCGTCGGGACTCTCGCGGGGCAGGAACAGCGTGAGCAGGTAGGGCTGCAACAGTCCGATGAGCGTCATCGCGCCAGCTGCCACACCCGGTGTGTTGGAGAAAATGTCGACGCAGAGTCCCATCGTGAAGCAACTCACGAGGATGGCCCACCGCGGGAAGTTACGCCGGAAGAGCATCGCCACATAGACATACAGCAGCGGTGTGGCGCAGTTGAAGAGGTGGATGCGGTTCAGCACGAGTGCCTGCACGAGCAGCAGCACTACAAATGCCACGATGCCTTTGATGAGTCCCAGATTCATGTTCGTCTCTCTCCTCTCGTTTCGTTTTTACCTTACTATCTTCATCGAGTCTTGTGCGGCACGCATGATCTGCAAGCGCTCCTTCATGCTCTCGTCGGCAATGACGCACACGTCGCGCAGCCGGCCAAAGTCGGTGCTGAGGTGCACTTGCACGCGATACGACAGACCGTCGGCAGAGTTGAACACATAGCCCACCTTGCCCACCATGATGCCTTCAGGGAAGATGCTGCTATAGCCGCTGGTGACGATGTTATCGCCCCGACGGAACTTCGCGTGGCGAGGAATGTCGTCGACATAGGCTAGGCTGCTCGGACCTCCGTTCCAATGCAGGTAGCCAAAGTAGCCGCGCTTCTCGATGGTGCAGCTGATGTTCGACTGCGAGCTGAGCACGGGGATGACGATGGAGTAGTGGGGTGACGTCATGTAGACAATGCCCACGACGCCCGTTCCCGACACCACGCCCATATCCTTCTTGATGCCGTCGGCAGCTCCCTTGTCGATGGTGATGAGGTTGTCGCGTTTGTTCGTTTCGTTGGTCACCACCTTCGCGGGAATCAGCTTGTAGTTCGCCAACAGCTGCAGCTGGTTACTGTGTAGGAACGACCCATCGTCGGTGAGCTTCGAGATGCTGTTGGAGAGTTGCGTGACCTGATGCTCCAGATAGATGTTTCGCTGCGTGAGCTCTTCGTTCACCTTTGTCAGCGAGAAGAACGATTCTATCTCCGAGTTCCACGCGTAGATCTTTCCTGCCGCCACATTGGCCGTGGAGAACCACACGCTGCCCTGATAGCTGTTGAACTGGAACAGCAATACCGCACTGATTGCCTCGAGGATGACGAAGACGAACCAGTGGTTGTATTTTGCGATGAAGGCTATCAGGTTTTTCATCTGTGCTAGTGCAAGCGAATTGGTGGGTTACGAATAACGAATTCACGATTCACGAATCAGACCCCGCTGGCCCATGTGGGCAGCATAGAGTCAGAAGGCGTGAATCGTAAATCCGTCGTCCTCGTTGTGTTATCTCATCAGGAATGAGAAGCGGTCAACATTGTTCAGGGCGATGCCGGCACCCTTGGCCACACAGTGCAACGGGTCTTCGGCAACGATGAACTGAATGTTGATCTTGTCGGTCAGACGCTTGGCAAGACCGCGCAGCATAGCGCCGCCACCGGTAAGGTAGATGCCGTTGCGAACAATGTCGGCATAGAGCTCGGGCGGGGTGTTCTCAAGGGCGTTGAGTACGGCCGTCTCAATGCGGGCAACGGTCTTGTCCAGACAGTGGGCAATCTCCTGATAGCACACGGGAACCTCCATCGGCAGAGCAGTGATGCGGTTCGGGCCAATCACCACGTAGTCCTCGGGACCTTCGTCGCCCAGGTCGGTGAGTGCGGAACCCACATTGATCTTGATGCGCTCAGCCATACGCTCCGATACCTTCACGTTGTGCTGACGCGACATGTATTCCTGAATGTCGCTGGTGAGGTCGTCGCCAGCCACCTTGATGCTGTTGTTGGCCACGATGCCACCCAGTGAAATCACGGCAATCTCGGTGGTGCCGCCGCCTATGTCAACAATCATGTTACCCTCGGGAGCCTCTACGTCGAGGCCAATACCGATAGCGGCAGCCATCGGCTCGAAGATGAGGTAAACGTCGCGGCCGTCGGCATGCTCAGCAGAGTCGCGCACGGCGCGAAGCTCCACTTCCGTCGATCCTGAAGGAACGCCAATCACCATGCGCAGTGACGGCGAGAAGAGTCGCGAGCCAGAGTGTACCATCTTGATGAGGCCACGCATCATCTGCTCGCAGGCGGTGAAGTCGGCAATCACACCGTCGCGGAGCGGGCGGATGGTGCGGATGCCGGGGTTTTCTTTCTCATACATCAATTTTGCCTCTTCGCCGACGGCAATCATCTTGTCGGTGCGGCGATCGAGGGCAACCACAGAAGGCTCGTCCACCACAATCTTGTCATCGCTGATAATGATGGTGTTGGCGGTGCCCAGGTCCATTGCAATTTCCTGTCTCAAGCTGAAAAATCCCATAGTGTCTGTCTTGCTCTAAGTGTTATTGTTGTAATGTTCTTTTCTTTTTCTTAGGAGTTCCTAGGTTTTCCTAGGCTTTCCTAGGAGTTCCTAGGCTTCCTAGGTCTTGCTTCTCTTAAGCTTTTCTTATTCTTTCCTCAAACCAATGTTTAATGGCGGTGTCGTAATGGCTGGATACTTCGAAGGCGCTGGCGGCGAGTTCGCGGCGCTGAATCAATGTGGTGCAGGCACCCTGCTCGTTCAACACGTTGAGCAGATAGCCGTATTCGGCCTTGTTGGGAATGATGACTACATCCTGGAAGTTCTTTGCTGCAGCGCGGATGAGCGAGATGCCGCCTATGTCGATCTTCTCGATCGTGTCTTCTTCAGAAGCACCGCTGGCTACCGTCTGCTCGAAGGGATACAGGTCGACGATGACGAGGTCGATTTCAGGAATGTCGTACTGCTGCATCTGCTCGCGGTCGCCTTCGTTGTCGCGGCGGGCGAGGATGCCTCCGAACACTTTCGGATGCAGCGTCTTCACGCGGCCACCCAGGATGGAGGGGTATGTTGTAATGTTTTCAACCTTTTGGCACTCATAGCCCAGACCTTCTATGTACTGTTGTGTGCCACCCGTAGACAGGAACTTCACTCCCTCGGCATTCAGCTTCTCCAGCAGTTCGTCGAGGCCGTCTTTGTAATAGACCGAAATCAGAGCGGTCTTAATTTTCTTTGTATCAGCCATTTCTTGCTATTGTTTTTTATTTGTTTTGTGCGTACATTATTAAAACGGACTGCAAAGATACGAATAAGTGCGAACACTGCAAAAAAAAATCTGATAATTTTTTCTGACTCTGCCGAAAAATTTATCATAGGTCAAGACGCGGGTTGCATGAATCCTCACCTCTGAGGGTCAAAAGGTGTATAACCTCCAAGCAGGATGAATAGTGAGCACAAAGAAAAAAGGAGACGCTGTTATCACAACAGCCCCTCCCCCTAAACAATAAGCTTTTTCTTATCTAACCTAACTGTTTGTAAATTTGTGTATGTAAAAAGACTGAAAAAAATAGATTTGATACGTGTGTCGCGTTATGCGTTGTTCACTATGTGTCAGGGGATGCTGAGGAAGGCTGCATCAAGACCGGCGGCTCGGGCGGCCACCACGCAGGGTGCCGAGAGGTCCTTCAGCCGAATCTGTGCGCGGCCGTTGGCGGCCTGTATGCGATAGGAACCGGTGGCGGTGCCCTGATTGCGGAACAAGGCGTCGTTGCCTGCAGCCGAGAACTCTATCCACTCGCTGCTGTCGAGACAGCGCACGCCGTTGGCGTCGTAGAGTTGTGCCTCGAGGAGGTCGCTGCCGATGCGTCGGAGCCGAATGCTGGCAGGCGGTCCCCACGGCTCGGTTTGGTATTCAAATGTAATCTCGTCGGTGAGGTGCTTGGAGCGGGCCTGAACGGTGTTGCTGCCCGGTTGTAGCGGCACCCGCCAATGGAAGCCTTGTGCTGGATAGTCCTGTGGGTTGCGTTTCCGCTTTCCCACAGAGGTTCCGTTCACAAACAGCTCCACCTCGTCTTCATTCGAATAGACCAGGATTTCTTTCTCCTCGCCGACGGCTCCCCACCTCACGGGCCACGAGTGTCCGTAGATGTGGAGCATGGGCTTTCCGGACCAGTAGCTTTGGAAGACGTAGTAGCTCTCCTTGGGCGTTCCGTCGCGTTGGCACACTCCCTTTTGGTTGACGTAGGGAATAGGGTTTTCGGGCCGCAGCGGGGTGCAGAAGTCCTTGAAGGTCCAGAAGGCCGAACCCGTGAGGTTGGGCATGCGGAGTTGTTCCTTCAGATGCCAGTCGAAGAGGCGTACGGCGTAGCTTTCCGACCAGTCGCCGTTGCGGTCGCCGGCCTCGATGTCGAAGCCCGTCTCGGCATGTCGGCCTGCGTGGCTGTCGGCCCCCCATTCAGCATGCAGGAAATGGGGATATTTGGCGATAGCGCCTTCTTCCATTTCGCGGTAGTCGGTGAACTTACGGTTGTACCATCCTGCCCAGATGGAGGGCGAATAGACGTCGACGATGTCGGCACAGAAGTCGCAGCGTCGGATGACGGTCTTGCGCCCAGGGTCGAGGCGGTGGGCAAGGTCGTTGAGCGACGCCATCAGCTGGCGTACGGCCGTGGTGTCAATCTCTGTCGAGAAGTCGCCGGGCCAGTCGTTCTCGTTGCCCAGTCCCCATAGGATGATGGAGGGATGGTGGCGATGTTGCCTGATCATGTTCTCCAGCATGCGATGGGCCTGCGCTTGATAGGCGTCGCTGCCCACGCCCCCTCGGCACCAGGGAATCTCTTCCCACACCAGCAGCCCCAGCGAGTCGCAGAGCTGCAGCACGAGGTCCGACTGCTGATAGTGTCCGAGGCGGATGAAGTTGGCCCCCATCTCCTTGATTTGCTGCATCTCGCAGCGTATCTGTTCGTCGGTCATCGCGGCACCCACGCCAGCATGGTCTTCGTGTCGATGCGTTCCCTGCAGCAGCAGACGGCGCCCGTTGAGTATGAACGGTCCGTGCGGTTTGAACTCGAATGTGCGGAAGCCGAACTTTCTCTGTAGAGAGTGCTCGCCATAGGTGATGCGTGCCGTATAAAGGCGGGGCGCGTCGGGCGACCACTTCTCGGGTTTCTTCACCACGATGGGTTGTGCATTGTCGCCCCTGAAGACGACCTTTCCCGCTGGGTTCGTCAGCTCTACCTCTACCCGTTTGTCGCATGAGACGACGACGCTGTCGCCCGAAACATATAGCTGTACGTCAGCGAGATAGTCGCTGGGCAGATACACCAGATGCACATGCCGATAAAGGCCGCCGTAGAGGCAGAAGTCGGACATGTCGGAGGGAATCATCTCTACATCGCGACTGTTGTCACAACGCACCGCAACGGTTACTCGTCCACGGCCCGCGTCGGTGATGTCCACCGTCCAACTGTCGTAGCCTCCGATGTGCGAGCCCACCTTTTGCGTTCCCACGTAGACGTCGGTCTTCTGTCCGGCGCCTTCGAACTCAAGCAGCGTGTGGCCGTTAGGGTAGGGGTTGTCGATGTTCAGCGTTGTGCGATACCACGCAGGCCCCTCGTAGTAGTTCGTGGTGGGGTCTACGCCGTCGTCGGCATTATAGCAGTGTGGCAGGCTGACCGCTGTCCACAGAGGTACACTCTCGGGCTTACCCGCCTTCACGGGGCGCAGCACCTCCCAGATGGTCAGGTCGGTACGCACAAACTGCCAACCTTCATCCAGTGTCTGCCTGACCTGTGCGCCAGCAGCGGCTGCCAGCAGACAGGCGAGGGATAAGAGGAGTGTTCTCCAGGTCATTTTTCGTTATTCTGTTATGATGCTATTTCTTTGATGACGTCACATCCTTATTCTGCAACCTGTGGAACGAGGCTGGCACGACGGTGCAGGGCCTCCAGATAGTAGTAGTCGGCATAGTTGATGGGTACGTCGATTTCGTCTTTCGCAGGGTGATTGCCTGTGCTGTGGAGGAGCAAGAAGCCTTGTGCTCCGAGTTGCTCGGGCTGATAGCGAGTCTCGAGCGAATGCAGCATCTTGTTGGCTGCCTCGCGATAGGTGGCGGCATCCTCCGGGCCTACGTAGGTGGCTAGCTCATAAAGGGCCGATGCGATGATGGCTGCTGCCGAAGCATCGCGCGGGCAGCTGCCGTCCTGTGCCAATCCCTTTCCGGTCTTGATGTCGGGGTCGCGCATGTCCCAATAAGGAATCATGTCGTCGGGCATATCGGGTTGCGAGAGCCAGAACTTCGCAATCTTCTGTGCTTGCTCGAGATAGGCTTTGTCGTGCGTGAAGCGATAGCACATCGTGAAGCCGTAGAGACCCCAACCTTGTCCGCGACTCCACACGCTTTCGTTGGCAATTCCCTGATGTGTGAGTCGCTTGATGACACTGCCGTCGGCAGGGTTGTAGTCTACGACGTGATACGACGATCCGTCGGGTCGGAAGTGGTTCTGCATCGTCTTGTTGGCATGACTCACGGCGATGTTCCAGAAACGCCGGTCGCCCGTGATGAGCGTAGCCTGGAACAAAAGCTCCAGGTTGAGCATGTTGTCGACAATCACTGCAAACTGCCAACGGTCGGGCGTTCCCCAGTTCCACGAACGAATGCAGCCCACTCGCTCGTCGTAGCGGGTGATGAGTGTGCGGGCCGCGCGTACCACCACATCGCGATACGACTGCTCACCCGTCAGCTCCCATGCTTTGCCGAACGAGTTGTAGACCATGAAGCCCAGATCGTGACTGCCGTCGTGCATTTTCACACGCTCGATGGGCCACGTGTTGCTGATGGCCTGCTCGCGCCAGAAGGGATCGTGGCTGTACTGATACATCTGCCAGAGTTCACCGGAGAAGAAACCACAGCACCAGTCGGGCTGGCGCACCATTCGCAGACTGCCGTCGCGCTCCACGCTACGAGGCATCAGCGACCAGTCTTTCTTCTCGGTGCGAATCTTGTTGGCCTGTCGCAGCTGGTGGCGCAGTTGTACGTCGGCACGCGCAAAGGCGTCGTCGGTAGCGTCGGCGGTGTAATAGAGCAGGTAGAAATGGTCGGTGAACCGCTTCACGAGGTGCTGCTTGGCGCAAGCCAGATAGTCCTGGCGCTGTGCGTCGAGCAACGACAGCCGATAGATGTCTTTTGCCAGCTCGCGCTGTTTGTAGTCCCACTCGCTGATTTGTTGATACGGCCACTCGCTGACGTCCTTTCCCAGATAGGGAGTGAGGAAGTCGGCAGCCTTCTCAATGAGGTCAAGTCCCTGCAGCTCGTAGCCGGCATGCTGTGCCATCAGCATCACGTCGATCATGTGCGTCAGGTTGTACTGCGAGTAGCCGAAAGCCAGCGTGCGCCGCAACTCCTGCGGCTGGCGGCCGTCGGGTTCTATCTGTGCCTTGATGCGCTTTTCGTAGAACTGTCCCAGACACTCCTGCATCACCTTCTTGTTGCCCACGTAGCTGGCATAGGCGATCACCTGCACGTCGCGGGCGGTAGCGTGGTTGTTGCGCTGACGACCCTCCTCGATGCCTTGCTGACTGGTGAGAATCCAGTTGAGGAACGCCGAGAACCAAGCCTTCAGGGCCTTCGAGTCCTTCTTCGTGAAAGCACGAGAACCTTCCAGCAGCTGCACGCCGTCGAGCATCTCCACAAACGAATAGGCATCGATGACCCCATAGCAGCGACCTTTGCCGTCGTAGAGACCGGGAACAATCTGTGCGTGGTTCAGATTCGGATTCATGCGCGTGTCCTTATTGAGGAACCACACGCGCAGCAGCTCCGTAGCCTTCGCGGCATAGCGCTCGTCGCCACTGAAGTACCAGGCCAGCGAGAGCGTCGTCACACCGGTAGCCATCTGCTGCAGCTTTGGGCGGTCGAGCTTTTCCAACTCGGGATTCGACACTCCGTCGCGACTGACGTAGGGCAGTCCGTCGGGCTTCGTGGGGTCGGGCCAGAAGTAGCGGCTCAGACTCAGGTAGTCGTGCTTGTCGCCACTGGCGGCAGTCTTCTCCTTCATCATCACCGACAGCGGAGCCTGCTCCATGCAGGCATCGGCCTCCTTGAGCAGCTGTCGGTAGGCAGCGGCATAGGTGCCGTCGCCAAGATGCTCCCGCACTCGTGCCAGGTGCGCCTGGTCCCAAATGGACTGTGCGCCTGCCGTTACGACGATCAGAAGAAGCAGGGGTACTATCACAAACGCTCTTTTCATGTTTGGTTTGGAGTTTAGAGGTTTTTGGCTGGGGCAGACCCCGTGTCTGCCCCGCCAATAATTGTTTTTTCTTTGGAAGTGAAGGGCAGACACGGGGACTGCCCCTACACGGCGCTTTAAACGCAGCTTGCTGCTTTGAACCTTGAACGCAGCTATGCTGCTTTTGAACTTTGAACGCAGCTATGCTGCTTTGAACGCTGCGCAGCAACTTAGTTAATAGTTACTTTCACCTTGTAGTTCACCGTGATGCAACGCACCTCATACTGGCCGGTCTTGTTGTTGGGCACATAGTATTGGGTGTCGTCGTCCTTCGTGCCTCCGTTGGATATGCGCAACTTGCCGTCGGCATCTACGTCCTTCGGGTCGAAGGTCATCAGCGTCACGTCGCCCTTCGCGCCGTTCAGCGCTTTCACGAAGATGCTCTGCAGGCGGTGGTTCTTGGTGGCATCGGGCTTCTGCAAATCCCATGTCAGCACGTAGGCGCCGTTGCTATTTGGCTGTAGGGTGTTGCCCGTTGCATCGACAATCTGGAAGTCCTGACCCAGTGTGAGCTTGGTGTCGACATAGACGAAAGCTTCGGCGTTGAACGAACGCGTGCCCTCACACCACAGCTGAACAGGCACCTCCAGTTGACTGCCCTGCTTCACGGTGTAGGTCTTGTCGTTGTTGCTCTTTGGTCCCCATTCGGCAAAGGCCACGATAAACACATTCTGATATTCGGGGTTGTCGTTTCCCCACTCGTCGTCGCTGCAGGCCGTCAGAGTCGTCATACCCGTCATCAGGACCATGAGCGCCATCAGTATATTGATAAAACGTTTCATATTTCAGTTTTATTATGTTTCTGTTTTCAATTGTCTATACTCATTTTTCTATTACCAGCCGGGGTTCTGCTTGACGTTACCCTCCGAAGTGGCAATCTCGTAGGTAGGAATGGGATATTTGTAATCCTTGTTTGGATCGAAGCTGCGAGCGCTGGCCTGCTCGATGACGTAGATGTCTCCCTGATCGGCCACCTTTTTGCCGTTGAACATACCGTTGGCGTCGGTCAGACGGTTCTGGATGTTCTCGCGCTGCGTGCTCAGCTCGTCGGCATCGTTATACTTCAGACCCAGCATCGTGACCGGAAGCACCTTCTCGGCAATCTTCCAGCGGATGATGTCGTCGTAGCGCAGGTTCTCGTCGATAAATTCCACGTGGCGCTCGCGACGAATCTCGTCGCGCATGTTCAGACCGTTGGCGCTGACGAAAGCGTTGGTGAGCTTCACGTCGAAGCCGACACGGGCACGAATCTTATTCACAGTAGCATTGAGCTGTGCATCGCTGATTTGACCGTTGTATTCGAACAGTGCCTCAGCATAGGAGAGAAGCACTTCGGCATAGCGGATAATCATCTTGTCGACAGTCTCCTTGTTTACGGTGTTCCACTCCTCGAGCATGAAGCCTTTCTTGATACCGTAGCCGTTGCCGTGCTGATTGCCGAAGGGATTGTAGCCAGCCTTGTAGGCTTCCTCACCCTTCTGATAGAACGTCAGGGCCATGCGGGGATCGCGGTTCAGGAATACGTCGTTGTGCATCTTCTCCTCCACCTTCAACGTGGTCTTCTCGCGAGGCAGTCCGTCGCTATAGAGGATTTCGTCAATTGTCTGGCGTGTGACGCTCACGGCATTCTCCAGTCCGCGAGAGTTGTTGTGAAGGATTACGCCGCTGGCACCGTTGGGACCATATACTTTCACAAACACGTTCTCCTTGTTCTGGCGGCCTTCACCGTCGAAGTAGAACAGCTTCTGGAAGTCGGGGTACAGGTCGTGCTTACCGCTGTTGATGAGTCGCTCTGCAGCGTCGATGCTTACCTTCAGGTGACTCTTGGCATCGCTGCCCAGGTTGTGATACTTCGAATAGGTACCTTCGTAGAGTCCGATGCGCACCAGCATTCCTCGGGCAGCACTCTTCGAGACGCGGCCCCAGTCGGCATCACTCTTCACGTCGTCGATGTCGGGCAGGTTTGCTTCAGCAAAAGCTAGGTCGCTGTAGCATTGCCGGATGACTTCCTCACGCGGAGTACGGCCCATCTTGATATCGGGATCACTCGTCGAGTCGAAAGCTTTCAGGATGAGGGGCACGTCGCCATACTTCTTCACGAGGTCGAAGTAGTGATAGGCGCGGAAGAAATAGGCCTCAGCCATCCAACGGTTCTTCTGAGCGTCCAGCAGCGGAGCCTGCTCGCCCTTTGCGATGATGTTGTTGCAAACGGCAATCTTCTGGTAGGGCTGTGTCCAGTCGTTAGCTGTGGCGGGCACATTCCAGTTGCCGCTCGAGGTAGAGTTGGCAGCCGTTCCGATGACATCGTCGGCGCGGGTGTCGTGTGAGAATCCCGGCAGGTCGACATAGAGTTTGTTGCAAGCACCGCGCAGGTCGGTCTCGCTCTGCCAGAAGTTATTGTCGGCCAGCGTTGTCTCAGGCATACGGTCCAGCTCGCAGCTGGCCAAAGCCATCATGCCACAAGCGATGGCGACAACGCTCATTGATTTGAAAATATATCGTTTCATATCTTTATTCTTTATATAAACTTTAGACTATAAACTAGAGCGTAACATTCACGCCAAACGACCAAGTGCGGAAGAAGGGATAGTAGTTACGGCCAACGTTGTTGCCGGCTTCGGGGTCGAACACCTTCAGGATGTCGGACTTCTCCCAGACGTCGTTGCCGCTGATATAGACGCGCAGCTTCTGGATGTAGCGCTTGTCAACAGGAATCGTGTAGCCCAGCGTGATGTTCTTCAAACGCAGGTAGGCAGCATTCTGCACCCACTTGTCGGAAGGCTGGAAGTTAAACATGTCTCCGTTGTAGTTGTAGAGACGTGGCCAGTAGGCATCGGGATTGTCTTCAGTCCAATAGTCGCGGTGAATGGTCCAAGGCATCTGGTGTGTACGGCCGAAGGGTGTGATAGCTTCGGCGTCGACGAGGATTTTGCGTTTGGCAACACCTTGGAACATCACAGCAAAGTCGAAGCCCTTCCACTGAGCCGAGAGGTTCAGACCGTAGAGGTAGCGGCCGTTGGAGTTACCCAGGCAAACCAGGTCGCCGTGATTCTCTTTCGTACCGTCGCCGGCACCCACCTGGTGGTCGATGCTGCCGTCGGCATCGGGAAGTGTCAGATAGCGAACGTCGCCGCCGCCAACCTTACCATCAGAGAACGATTTGTAGCCGGGATGAGCTTCCTTGTACTGCTGGTATTCCTCCAGACTCGACCAGTAGCCATCGGTCTTGTAACCCCAAATGGTGTTCATAGCATAGCCTTCGAGCAGGCTTACGTTACCGGCAGAGATGACGTCGGCACCATCGTACTCGACGAGCTTGTTCTGCGAGTCGCTGATGTTGAAGGCTACCTGATAGCGGAAGTCGCCGATGCGGTCCTGCCATCTGATGTCGAACTCCCAACCCCACGTCTTCAGCTTACCGACGTTGACCGAAGGTACACCGATACCGATGGTATGCGGCAACTGCAGACGGGAGAGCATGTCGTTGTTGTACTTCCAATAGTAGTCGAACGATGCGTTCAGACGTCCCCGCAGGAAGCCGAGGTCGATACCGATATTAGTGGTCTCGATGGTCTCCCAAGTCTTGTCCTTCGAGGCGAGATTGGCCTGATAGTAGCTTTTTTCAGTTATATAGGTGGCACCCTGCGAGATGGTGGGAATGTAGTCATAGAGTCCCAGCACGGCACCATTACCAAGCTGACCCCACGAAGCACGCAGTTTCAGATTGCTCACCCAGTCGAGGTTGAACCACTTCTCCTGGTTCACACGCCAGGCAGCACTCACCGACGGGAATGCCTTCCAACGCTTGGAGGGAGCCAGACGCGAGCTTCCGTCGTAACGGATGTTGGCCTCCAGCAGATAGCGCTCGGCGAAGTTGTAGTTGATGCGGCCAAAGTAGGACATCATCGACCAGGGCTGGATGTTATCGCCCAGCGTGGTGTTCGTAGCCTCAGCAGCATCGTAGTAGTTGAACGAATAGAAGTCGTTCGAGTTCATGTTCTTTGCTGTAGCATCGAACTGATCCTTGCGATAGTTCTCATAGCTGGTACCACCGAGCAACTTCACGTTGTGCAGGCCTGAAGTGATCTCATAGGTGGCAGTAGCCTCCAACATGTCGTGATAGTCGTTGTTCTTGATGCGATAGAGCGAGTTCGGGTTGTTGGTCTGCTGACGGATGGTCGTGCCGTTCATGGCATACCAAGCCAGCCAGTGACGCTCGGAGCGACCGCTGTAGTAGCCGGCGCGACGGCTGGCGCTGAGGTTGATGCGCAGGCCTTCAACCAGATTCTTGATGGTCAGCTCGCCCTTGCCGAGGAATGCCTCGTAGTGGGTTTCGTTGGTGCCGCCGTTCTTCAGAATGTCGATGGGGTTCACCTGCAAGTCGCCGCTATAGGGCTGCGAGCCGTAGTTGGGTGTTTCTTCTGGCTGCCACAGGAGCTGACGCGCGCGAGCGCCATACATTGTATTAAGAATGCTGCCGGCACCATTCGAGGGCGACGTACTCTTCTTCGACTGATATTGCACGTTGACGCCCAGTTGCAGATACTTGTTCAGCTCAGCGCTCACCTTTGCATGCAGGTTCACGCGTGTGTTGGCGTTATCGGCATACTTCAGCATACCATTCTTGTAGAAGTAGTTTCCGCTGACGAAGTAGTTCATGCTCTTCGTACCACCGGAGACAGAGATGGAGTGATTGGTCTGGTCGCTGTGGTCCTTGGTGCCTTCATCTACCCAGTTGGTCGCGGTGAACTGTTCCCAGCGGCCGTTGTTGTTATTGGGGTAGTAGTTGAAGTTCGGGTTGGCAACCCAGGTGGTCTTCTCCTTGTTCCACTCGTAGCTGCCGCCTTGATTGTAGCGGCCGATGTTAATCCACTGCTGTTCTTCCCAAGCAGGCAGGCGCTCCGGCATATTACCGGGAGTGTTCACAGCATAGTAGCCGTTGTAGGAGATTCTTGCCTTGCCCTCGCTACCGCTCTTCGTCGTCACGAGCACAACACCCGAGGCTGCGCGGGCACCATAGATAGCTGAAGCAGAAGCATCCTTCAGCACAGAGATGCTTTCGATGTCGTCGGCGTTCAACAACGACAGATCGCCCTCAACACCGTCGATGAGTACCAAGGCGCTGGTGGCATTGGCTGACGAGAAACCGCGAATGCGAATGCCTGAGGTCTCGCTGCCAGGCTCACCGCTGGAACGCAGCACAGCCACACCAGGCAGCTCGCCCTGCATGGCACTCAGCACGTCGCTCGTCGGCTTGGCGGCCAGTTTGTCACCTTCTACTGCTGACACGGCACCAGAGAGGTTGGCGCGCTTCTGCGTGCCGTAACCCACGACAACCACTTCAGAGAGCGTCTTGTCGTCTTCCCGCATCAGAATCTCGCCAGAGGCATTGGCCACAGGGAGCGTTAAGTCGAGATATCCCACATAGGAGAACTGAATGGTGGCGCGCTGTCTGACCTGCTGAAGGACGAAGTGGCCGTCCATGTCGGTGATAGCACCGTTCGAAGTGCCTTGTTCGATGACGCTGACACCAATCATAGGTTCGTGCGTAGTAGCATCCAGCACCGTACCTCTCACGGTGAGAGGACCTTGTGCCCAAGCTGCTGCACTCAAAAGGAATAACCAGCAGCCAACGATGAGCGGCTGCCAAATACCAGTTGATAATGCTTTTAGTTTCATAAGATTTAAATTAATTAATAATAGATGTTTGATTTCGTTTTGATGCCGCAAAGTTACACCTATTCTTAATTCATGCCAAGGATATAACTACATCACGACTACTATAGCTCTTCTCAACAACTACATCAAAAGTTTCTCAACAAAAATGTAAAGTATTGATAATCAATAACTATTTTAAAAAAGTGAGTTTCTAAAAAACTATCTCATAGTATTTGGTAGTTTCAGAAAAAAACGATATCTTTGCAGCATGAAACATTTATGCACAACAATCCTCCTCTCGGCCTGCCTGCTTCTCCTGTCAGCGCCCCTCATGGCAGATGGTTCCTGGCAGCATGCTGTTGTGAACTATTCGAGGCAGCAATATCGGTCGGGCAACCAAAATTGGCAGATCGTCCAGAACCATGAAGGTTGGATGTATTTTGCCAATAACAAAGGCTTGCTGGAGTTCGACGGGGCGAACTGGAAAACCTATAGCTTGCCAGGCAATGCAAAGGTCAGGTCGGTCTATGCAGCCCGCGACGGCATCTATGTGGGTGCCCTTGGCCAGTTTGGTCGGTTTGTGCGAAATGAAAAGGGGCGTATGGTCTACGAGCGGCTCTCGGAGTCGGTGGAGAAGATTGGTCAGTTGAACGTGTGGAACATTCATCACTTAGGCGACAACACCTATTTCCAATGCGACACAGCTATCTACATCAACAACACCCGTACTCGTATCCACGACCCACACGGGTTGAGCTATTCGGCTGTGGTCTACAACCGCCTTTACGTCACAACTGCCACAGGCGTCTATGTGCTCATGGGGAAGAAGTTTGCCCCGCTGCACGGCATCGACATTCAGCAGACGTCGCCCATCGTGGCTCTGCTTCCCTATGAAGGCAAACTCCTGCTGGTGAGTAGTGAGCGCGGACTGTTCCTCTACGACAACAACCGCCTTTCACCTCTCCTCTCTCCACTCTCCTCTCTCCACTCTCAACTCACCTGTGCGGCCATCAGCGATCATCTGTTGGCGCTGGGCACCATTCACGATGGCGTGTTCCTGCTTGACTTGGCGACCGGCGTTGCCGAACAAATCACGATGGACAACGGTTTGCAGAGCCGAATGGTGCTTTCTGCAGCCTTCGACAGTGAGCACAACCTCTGGTTGGGACTCGACAACGGTATCGACTGCGTGCCCCTCGACTCTCCGCTTCGCTTTCTCAATAGCCGGCAGTCGCCCGTGGGAAGCGGCAACTGTAGCATGCGATATCGCGGAAAGCTCTATTTGGGTAGCAATCAGGGACTTTATGAGATGGCGTCGGGCGACATCCGTTTCATTGAAGGCACGGGTAGTCAGGTGTTGTGCATCGACACCATCGACGGAAAGCTTTTTTGTGGCGGCAGGCACTTCTTCCTGATGATCGATGGCGATCGAATCACGCGTTATCATCAAAGAGGTGTATGGGGTGTGCGTTCACTTGGCTATCGCGACGATGTGCTCCTTGTCTCAACCTATTGGGGCCTGCAGCTCATGCGCCGACAAGGGGGACGATGGGAGATGGCCGAACGAGTGAAGGGAGCTGACCTGTCGGCCAAGACGTTCTATGTGGAGGATGGCTCGGGTGCCGTCTGGGTAGCCAACAAGGAGAAGGGCCTCTTCCGTCTCGTGTTGAGTGCCGATCTGAGCAAGGTCATTTCGCAGCGGTGCTACAACTCCGCGCAGTTGCCCAAGGGCGATAACGTTTGCATCGCAAAGGTGAACGGTGAAACGGTTGTGGCAAGCAGAAGCGGACTGTTTCGCTACGACACCACCAACGACCGCCTGGAGCCTTTCCGCAAGCTGGAGGACCAGCTGGAAGGGCACGTCGCCTACACGTATATCCGCCAGGATGCAAAAGGTCGGCTGTGGTATGTCTCCGATGGAACTCTGCACGTGGTGACGGGAAAAGACAACAATGGCTACCTGAACGATTGCCTGATGGAGGATTTCGAGAACATCAGCTTCAACGACGACGGACAAGAGGCCATCATTGGTACAGAGGACGGTTTCGCCATGCTGCAAGTTGTCGGAGGGGCTCAGGGAACTCACGACGCCTCCCGTATCTCTCTGCCTGCATCACAAGGTGCTTCTGGCGAGTTGCATGTGCGTCCCTACATCAGAAATATCTATATTGGCAACTATGCCGACACATTGTTCTATGGTTGCAAGCAGCCTGCGAAGATTGCCTGGCGCAACAACTCCCTGCGACTGGAGTATAGCACTAATAACTACGACCCGTCGAAAACCGTACAATATAGCTACTGGCTGGAAGGCTCGGCTGAAGACAAGTGGAGTCCGTACACACGCCGCCGCATCAAGGAGTACACCAACTTGCACGAAGGCTCCTACACCTTCCATCTGCGTGTCATCATGACAGGCAGTCAGAAGCCTGTGGAAACGTCGTTCAGCTTTGTCATCCTGCCTCCGTGGTATCGAACGTGGTGGGCCTATACGCTCTACGTCTTGTTGATGATGGCTGCCGCCTATGTAGCCTATCGGTATGCACAGAAGAGTCGCCAGCGGCTGGTTGCCAAGAAAAACGAGCAGCTGCAGGAGAAAGAAGAGGAGATTCAGGAGAAGGTGGAAGAGATTGAGACGCTGCGCGAGGAGAAACTGGAGCTTGAGTTGCGGGCTCGTCAGGACGAATTGGTACGCTCGCGAATGAACATCGTGCGCAAAAACGAGATGCTGCAGGAAATCAAGAAGACGGCGGTGAGCCTGAACAACGCATTGCCCACAGGAGCCGAGGTGCGGAAATCGGAGTTGCTCAGCACCATCAAGCGCCGTGTAACGCGACTCATCGGGCAGATTGATACGAACATCGAACACGACGACGACTTGGAAGCTTTCAAGAACTCGTTCGACATTGTGCACCACCGATTCCTGCAGTTGCTCGACGAACGCTATCCCTCGCTGACGCACAAGGAGAAGATGCTCTGTGCCTACATTCGCATGAACCTATTGTCGAAGGAAATAGCCCCGCTGCTGAACATTTCCACACGAGGCGTGGAAATCAGCCGATACCGCATCCGCCAGAAGCTCGGCCTCGACACGAAGGACAGCCTCACCGACTTCTTGCAGCACCTGTAGCACACAAGACGCAAAGACTCCTGCAAACCTTGCGGCTTGCAGGAGTCTTTACTTTTGGTAGCGGGAGAGGGACCCGAACCCTCGACCTCCGGATTATGAATCCGACGCTCTAACCAACTGAGCTATCCCGCCATCCATCTGCTTTTCGTTCTTGAAAGGCCTCTTTCGGGGCGCTCCCTTCTCGAAATGCGGTGCAAAGGTAATATAAAGTTTTGAATTCACCAAAATTTTCGCAACTTTTTCTTCGTAATTCGAAAATTTTTACTATATTTGCACCGAAAGAATGAAATAATCTGTTTAAATCATCGCTTAAACTCTATCAATATGAAGAAAGAAAGGCTGGATTTAGAATACGAGTTGAGATCGAACTCGCCCGCCATCATCTGGCAGCTGATGAGCACGGCATCGGGTCTGGCACGATGGATTGCCGACGATGTGCAGATGGACGACCAGACCGTAACGCTGGCCTGGGGAAACCCGCTGATGCACTACGATTCGCGCAAGCTCGAAATCCTGGAGTGCGTGAAGCAGAGCCACCTGCGCATGCGCTGGATCGATGAGGACGACAGCGAGGCTTTCCTCGAGATGCGTATGCTGAAGAGCGACCTCACAGGCGACTTCATGTTGCACATCGTCGACTATGCGCTGCCTGAGGACATCCCTCTGCTCCACGACATCTGGGACGATAACCTGGAACGTCTGCATCACTCCAGTGGCCTCTAAGGACGGGCAAAGCGTCCTCGGGCGCACGTTCCCGCACTGGGCAGGCTGGATGTTTGCAGCAGTTCGCATCGACACCTCTTCTTATATATAGGAGAGGTTGATGAGTGTCGCTCATCGTCAGAGAACTTTTAAAATCGGGTTGTTATTAACAAACCGCATGAACATTTTCTGCGCCTTTTTCTTCTTCCAAACGAATACTCGCGCCATAGGGGCCGAAAAAAATGATTTTGCAACCTGCTGGTTATCAGTGGGTTGCATTTTCTTTGCATTTTTTACCTTCTTCAAGAGCTATGCTCCATGCGTAGGGGCAGACCCCCGTGTCTGCCCGTTTGAATGGATCGCTGATTCGGGGCAGGCAGACCGTTTTGCTACCCTCCTTCCAGAAGGGCGGGCAGACACGGGGGGCTGCCCCTACAGTTGGCTGCAAGTCATTAAACATCCTATTTACGGACATAAAACCCTGCATTACGGCCGCCCCTTATCAAGGGGCTCTAAATCTCCCCTTTAGACACTTTAAGCCTTAAGAAGTGAGCCTTGCGAAACTTCAATAATTACCATAAATTTCTCGCACTCGAGAAAGAAATGAGTTTCTTTTTGCTCACTTACGCGATTTTTTCGTACCTTTGCGATTAAAAAACGCGAAGTTACTTCGTCTCGGCAAAAAAAGAATCGAGTTTCTTTGTTTTGCGCTCAACTTTTCGTAACTTTGCACCCGATTACGTGCGTGGGGGTGTGCTCGGGCATGTAAAATAAGGAGTTCGGATGTTCAGAATCAAGAAGCTCGACATATTCATGATCAAGCAGTTCATGCTGCTGTTCGTGGGAACGTTCTTCATCAGCCAGTTTGTGTTGATGATGCAATTCCTATGGCGATATGTCGACGAGCTCATCGGCAAGGGTATCTCGATGGAGGTGATGGCGCAGTTCTTCTGGTATATGGGACTGAGCCTCGTAGCACAGGCGCTACCGCTTGCGCTGTTGTTGTCGTCGCTCATCACCTTCGGTAACCTGGGCGAGAGTAGTGAGCTCACCGCCATCAAGGCTGCCGGCATCTCGCTCATGCAGGCCATGCGCTCGCTCATCGTCGTAGCGGTGGTCATCTGCTTGGGCTCGCTCTATTTCCAGAACTACATTGCCCCCGAAGCCACGTTCAAGATGCGACAGCTACTTGTTTCGATGAAGCAGAAGAGTCCAGAGTTGGAGATTCCTGAAGGCATCTTCTACGACGGTATTCCCGGCAGCAACATCTACGTGCAGAAGAAGGACATGCAGACGGGTAAGCTCTATGGCATCATGATCTATCGCATGACGGGCAGCTACGAGGACCAGCAGATCATCCTCGCCGACTCGGGTATGCTGCAGACCACCGCCGATAAGCAGCACCTGTTGCTCTCGCTTTGGAGCGGTGAGTGGTTCGAGAACATGCAGTCGCAGCAGTTGGGCGGCTCTGCATCGGTGCCTTATCAGCGACAGACATTCACAACGAAACAACTCGTCCTCGACTATGACGGCGACTTCAACGTCGCCGATGCCTCACTGTTCTCTGCCGACGCTCGCGGAAAGGGTATCGAACAGATTCTCCGCGACCGCGACTCGCTCAGTCTGGTCTACGACAGCATCGGGCATAGCTACTACACCGCCGCCCAGTCGCGCTACTACACGGAGTTTCCGCTTTCGGGCCGCGACTCGACGGTTGCTGAGAAGCGTGCCGCCAGTCCTTCGCTCAACCTCGACACCCTCTTCAACCGCTTGCCGGAGAACGAGAAGCAGCGTGTGGTGAACATGGCGCTGAGCAATGTGCAGTCACAGATGAGCGAGCTGGAGTTCCAGGCCATGATCATGAACGATGCCGATCGCATCTTGCGCGAACATAACATCGAGGCCATCAGTAAGTTCACGCTTGCCTTGTCGTGCCTTATCTTCTTCTTCATCGGCGCACCCCTCGGAGCCATCATCCGCAAGGGTGGACTCGGCATTCCGGTCATTATTTCGGTGGTGGTGTTCATCATTTTCTACATCCTCGACAACACCGGCTACCGCATGTCGCGAGGCGGCATGTGGTCAATCTGGTTCGGAAAGGGCCTCGCCACCGCCGTGCTCGCACCCCTCGCTGTGTTCTTCACTTACAAGGCCAACAACGACTCGGTGGTGTTCAACATGGATGCCTATCGCACATTCTTCATCCGTCTGCTCGGTCTGCGCCAGAAGCGACACGTCTTCGGCAAGGAGGTCATTATCAACGATCCCGACTATCGTGCCGACGCTGTTGCCCTCAACCGCATCACCGACGAAGTGACGGTCTATGCCCGTCAGCATAGCCTCATCCGCATGCCGAATCCCGTGAAGGTGTTCTTCCGCTATGAGCCCGACCACGAGATTGAGCGCATCAGCGACGAGATGGAACTCGTCATCGAGGATCTCGGCAACACGCGCGACAAGTTCATCCTCACCGAGCTCAATCACTACCCAATCGTCTCGGTGAAGGCGCATACACGCCCCTTCGAGCATCGCTGGATGAACATCGTAGCGGCCATCATCGTGCCCTTGGGCCTGTTCCTGTATTTCCGCATGTGGAAGTTCCGCCTCCGCCTGCACCACGATCTGAACGTCATCCGCGACACGAACCAGAAGATAGTGGGCCGTATCAACGAGATGCTGCCTGCCGCCGAGCCCGATGCTACACCCGATGTATCAGAAACTACATCAGAAACTACACCCGTTGCACCCGAAACAACCCCCGATGCTACACCAACTGCGGCGCCGGACTTGACACCCGCTGATGCGCCAGCAGAATCATGAAATAGTTGAAAAAAACTTCACATTTCTTTCCGTTTCTCACTTTGATTGTGTAACTTTGCAGCCAGCAATAGAAAAACAATAGATAACGCACTATGGCAAAACTCTCAGAACGCCTCAACCGACTGGCAACCTCCGCCACTCTCGCGATGTCGCAGAAAAGTGCCGAGATGAAGGCACAGGGCATCGATGTGATCAACCTCAGCGTGGGAGAACCCGACTTCAATACTCCCGACGACATCAAGAAGGCAGCCAAGCAGGCTGTCGACGACAACTGGTCGCGCTACTCGCCTGTTCCGGGCTATGCCGACTTGCGTCGTGCCATCGTCGCCAAGCTGAAGAACGAGAACGGACTCGACTACACCGCTGATGAGATTCTCGTTTCGAATGGCGCCAAGCAATGTGTCTGCAACGCTGTGATGGCTCTCGTCAACGATGGCGAGGAGGTCATCATCCCAACGCCTTACTGGGTGAGCTACCCGCAGATGGCGTTGCTGGCAGGAGGTGTGCCTGTTCACATCCGTGCCGGTATCGAGCAGAACTTCAAGATCACTCCCGAGCAGCTCGAAGCCGCCATCACCCCTCGCACACGCATGCTCATCCTCTGTTCGCCCAGCAATCCTACCGGTAGCGTCTACACCCGCGACGAACTGAAGGCACTGGCAGAGGTGGTGCTCAGGCACGAGGACCTCTATGTGCTTGCCGACGAAATCTACGAACACATTATTTATATAGGGCACCATGAGAGCATCGCACAGTTCCCGGGCATGAAGGAGCGCACCATCATCGTCAATGGTGTGTCGAAAGCCTACGCGATGACGGGCTGGCGCATCGGATTCATGGCTGCACCACAGTGGATTGTGAAGGGCTGCAACAAGTTGCAGGGACAGTACACCAGCGGACCGTGCTCCGTCAGCCAGAAAGCTGCCGAGGCCGCCTACACACTCCCGCAGGACTGTGTGGAGCAGATGCGGCAGGCCTTCGAGCGTCGCCGCGACCTCATCGTTGAACTCGCCAGCCAGATTCCCGGCCTCGAGGTCAACCGTCCTGACGGTGCCTTCTACCTCTTCCCGAAGTGCTCCAGCTTCTATGGTAAGCACTACAAGAGCGGCGACGACGTCGTCACCATCAACAACAGCAACGATCTCGCACTTTATCTGCTCACCGAGGCACATGTAGCTACCGTCGGAGGCGATGCCTTCGGCGACCCAGACTGCTTCCGAATGAGCTACGCAACTAGTGACGAAAACATCCGTAAAGCACTCCAACGAATAGCCCAAGCATTGGCAAAACTGGCCTGATTTGTAAAAAAATGCAGTTTTTCATTGTTAAATCTTCTTAATCGTTGCGTTACTTTACCATAAATTGTTATCTTTGCGTGTCCAATTTTAGATTATTTTCAACTTAAACTCTTTTAATAACCAAAAAATTAAAATTTAAATTATGGCAACTACACAAGCTAAAGCCGCAGCCCCGAAGAAATCTCAGGGCTTCCAGGGTGTCCAGGCCGCAATCTGGATTATCGTTTTCTGTTTCATCGCAGCAGTATGTTTCTACATGTTCGTGCTCGGTAACCCCGCTAACTTCAAGGAGAATGACCCCGCTAACGAGCCTACTAACATGCTTGGTACTATCTACAAAGGTGGTATCGTTGTGCCTGTGATTATCACTCTGTTGTTTACCGCTATCGCACTCAGCGTTGAGCGCGCTCTCGCTCTCCGCACCGCTTTCGGTAAGGGTAAGCTCCCCAAGTTCGTTGCTAACATCAAGCAGGCTCTGAAGGAAGGCGACTTCGCCAAGGCTCAGAAGCTGTGCGACGATCAGCGTGGTACTGTCGCTAACGTTGTTGGCGCTTCGCTGAAGGCTTACAAGGAGATGGAAGCTACTCCGGGTATGAAGAAGGCTCAGAAGGTCGCTAAGATCCAGCAGGCTCATGAGGAAGCTACTCAGCTCGAGATGCCGACTCTGCAGATGAACATGCCGATCCTTGGTACTATCGTTACCCTCGGTACGCTGACCGCTCTGTTCGGAACTGTGGTAGGTATGATTCGTTCGTTCGCCGCTCTGGCTGCAACTGGTGGTGGTGACTCAGCTGCTCTGTCAGTAGGTATCTCTGAGGCTCTGGTGAACACGGCTTCTGGTATCTTGACGTCTTGGGTTGCTGTGGTTGCTTACAACTACTTCACGAACAAGATTGACAAGTTGACATACGCCCTCGACGAGGTTGGTTATTCAATCGCTCAGACCTACGAAGCAAACCACACAGAAGAGGCTTAATTTTTGCTAACCCTTTAAAACATTTATCATTATGGGTAAAGTAAAAATTAAGAAAGCGGACATCTGGATCGATATGACTCCTATGTCAGACGTGATGGTGCTGCTGCTGACCTTCTTCATGATGAGCTCTACGTTCATGAAGAAAGAGCCGGCAACCGTTACCACACCTATGTCTGTCTCGGAGATCAAAGTTCCGGAGACTAACGTGCTCAATATATTGGTCGACTCCATCGGCAATATCTATATGGGTATGGATAATGAGAATCACTCTCAGGCAGCGCTGCTCAGCATGGCAGGTCAGTTCGGTGTCTCCATCGACCCCCTGCAGCGCACAGCGTTCCTCGAGGATGGTATGTGGGGCATGCCGATGGATAAGCTCGAAGCTTACCTGAAGCTCGATCCCGATTCAAGAAATCTCGCCATGAAGCAGCAGGGAGGTATCCCTCTTGATAGTATTGATGGTGACAAGAGTGAATTCCAGATGTGGGTAACGGAGGCACGCAATGCCAACGAAGACATCAAGGTGGCCATCAAGGCTGACCAGAACACTCCCTACAGAGTCATCAAGAAAATCATGGGTGAGCTGCGTGATATGAACGAGAACCGTTACTATCTGATCACTTCATATAAGGCTAACCAGGAGGACTAAAGTATGGCAAAACAGAAAGCAAGTAAACAAAAGAAGATGCAGACCCGCGTCGACTTCACGCCGATGGTGGATATGATGATGCTTCTTATTACCTTCTTCATGCTCTGCTCGACTTTGGCTAAGCCGCAGACTATGGAGTTGACGATGCCGAGTAAGGATAAGAACATGACCGATGAGGACAAGTCCGTGACCAAGGCTTCATACACCATCACGATGTATGTCACCGCCGACAAGGACCACCTCTACTATGTCGCTGGTCTTCCTAAGTACGACGATCCCACCTGCCTGCAGAAGGTTGACTGGGGTAAGGAAGGTATCCGAAAGGCTCTGATCACCCACGTTACTGAGGACAACACCCAGCCTGTGCGCGACGTGATGATGGCTAAGGCCAAACTCGACGAGAAGCGTCTGGCTCATCCCTCACAGTGGAATGACTCAATCTACAACATTGAGCTGGCAAAGATCAAGTCTGGTGACATCACCGGTTCCGGCGAGAAGATCCAGACCATGACGGTCATCATTAAGCCCACCGACGAGGCAGCTTATGTAAACGTGGTGAAAGCTCTCGATGAAATGCAGATTTGCAGCATTGGTAAGTATGTGATCGACGATATCAATCCCGACGATGAGAAACTTCTCAAAGACGCTGGCATTCAGTAAGTCGGTTGCAAGTTACTAACTTTTAATAGCAAAAGAAAATGGCAAAAATAGATCTAGTAAACAATGAATGGGTAGACCTCATCTTTGAAGGAAGAAACCAGGCCTACGGAGCTTACAAGCTTCGCAAGGGTACGTCTTCCAGAAATGTGAAGTCAATTCTCATCATGCTCGCTATGGCTGCACTTGCATTCATTGCCGTTAAGGTCAATAATGTGATTACCGAGGCTAACAAGAAAGTGGCTGTGACCACCGTCCAGGAACTTTCCGCTCTGGAGAAACCGAAAGAGAAGGCTGAGGTAAAGCAGAAGAAAGTTGAAATTCAGCAGCCCGAAAAAGTCGTTGAGCGCGTAAAGAGTTCAGTGAAGTTCACCGCTCCTGTCATCAAGAAGGATAACGAGGTGAAGCCTGAAGACGAGCTGAAGACTCAGGACGAGCTGATGAATACCAAGACCGCCATCGGTGCCCTCGACGTGAAGGGTAATGACGATGCAGCCGGTGAGGTGCTGAAACTGAAAGAGGCCGTGGCACAGCCCGAGCCGAAACCTGAGGTCGAAAACAAGGTCTTCGACGTCGTTGAGCAGATGCCGTCGTTCCCCGGCGGTCAGGCAGCCCTGATGGACTATCTGAGCAACAATGTGAAGTATCCGGTTGTCGCACAGGAGAACGGTGTGCAGGGTCGTGTGGTTGTATCGTTCGTCGTCGAGAAGGACGGTTCTATCACCGATGTCAAGGTCGTCAAGTCTGTTGACCCGTCGCTCGACAAGGAAGCAGCTCGCGTCGTGAAGTCCATGCCGCGCTGGATTCCTGGTAAGCAGAATGGTTCGGCCGTACGTGTGAAATACAACGTGCCCGTTTCGTTCAGACTGCAGTAATAGCAAAGTAAACGTCAGAAATGAACAAGAACCTATCTTACACGTTCGTAGGATTAACTCTGGTCGCCGCGCTTTGGGCATCCTGCTCAGACAAGAAGCCCAAAAGCGGGCGTACCGATACAGCTTCGTCAGGGGTGATTAGTTTCGCCTCTGACGAAAGTTTTAGTCCCATTATCGAAGAAGAACGTGAAATCTTCGAGAAAATCCAGTGCAAGGGTAACGCCGAACTCAAGCCCATCTATACCAATGAGTCCGACGGCATCACCAAGTTGTTGAATAGCGAAGTGTATCTCATGATCACCGCCCGCGATTTCAAGGAAGAGGAACGCCAGAGCCTCGTCGACAAAGGCTATACGCCGTTGGCCATCATCTTAGGCTTCGACGGACTGTCGCTCATCCAGAACAAGGAGAACACCGACTCTTGCATCAGCGTAGCCGACATCACCCGTGTTTTCAAGGGTGAAGTCACGAAGTGGAATGAACTCTATCCAGGTTCAAAGAAGGGAGAGATTACGGTGGTTTTCGACAACAACAAGTCGAGTGCTGTCCACTTTGTTGAAGATTCCATCCTCGGTGGCAATCCCATCAGCAATCCCAATGTGGCTGCTGTGCAGACCAGTGAGGAAGTCATCAACTACGTAGAAAAGACGCCTGGCGCCATAGGAATCATCGGGAGCAACTGGCTCGATGACAAGCGTGGCGACACCAGCGTCGCTAAAGGTAGAAACATCCGTACGATGTCGGTCACAAGGCTCGACAAGGCTACACCCAACAACAGCCGCAAGCCCGACCAGTACTATATTTATAGCCGAGAGTATCCTCTCATTCGCACCATCTATGCGCTTGTCACCGATCCGCGTCGCGGACTGCCTTGGGGATTTGCCCATTTCCTCGAAAGCCCTCGCGGACAGATGATCATCTTCCAGACAGGCTACATGCTTCCCTATAGAGGCGACATCCGTCTGAAGAGCATACATGTCAACGAAGAATAGGCGCGAAAAATCCCTTTTACTTCTATCGATTGAAGTAAATATGATAGAATTTGTTAATTAGTTTGAACGGAGTTGACTTTTGGAGTTACCCGTCGTCTTACAATCAAATCATGGACGAAGGGCCGAAGGATGAATAGGCAGTACAAATGCCTACACTCCCACACTCCTATAATCCTACACTCCTAATATCTGAATGTTGAACCTTTTAAAAAGTAGAAGAGTATGAAAAAGTTTAAATATCTAGTAATTGGAGCCCTGATGCTCAGCTTCAGCGCTCCCGTAATGGCACAAGTAGACAAGGCCGTCCTCGGCCAGGTGAAGAACGTTATTGCTTCGAAGGTGGATGTCGACAAGCAAATGAAGGGCTTCGAGAAGATGTTCAAGAAGAACCCTGAGATGCTCGTAGCCATCGGCCAGGCATTCCTCGAGGCAAAGGACCCCGTCAGAGCTCTCAAGTATGCAGAGATGGCAGCTGCACGCGACAAGAAGTTCGCAAAGGCTTACATCCTCATGGGCGACGTTGCTGTGACTCAGGACGACGGTGGTAAGGCTGCCGAGATGTATCAGCAGGCAAAGTATTTCGATCCGAAGGATCCCGAGGGATACTTCAAGTATGCTAACATCCTGCGTGGCCGTAGCCCTCAGGAGGCTGTTGCCAACCTCGAAGAGCTGCGCACACATCGTCCCGACTTCCCCGTTGATGCCCTTGCAGGCCGCATCTACTACAACTCCAACCGTCTCGACGAGGCCATCTCCTACTACAACAAGGTTGACAAGACCAAGCTCGAGGATGTCGACATCACCAACTTTGCTATGGCTTCCTGGATGCATCAGGATCGCGAAAAGAGCCTTGAGCTCGCCAAGTATGGTCTGACTCGCGATGCCCGCAAGGCTGCTTGGAACCGTCTGGCCTTCTATAACCTCACCGATATGGAGCGTACCGACGAGGCCCTGCAGTATGCTGACGCCCTGTTCAACCGTTCCGACAGCGCCAAGATTTCTGGCTTCGACTACACCTACTATGGCACCGCTCTGAAGAATGCCAAGCAGTACGACCGCGCCATCGAAATGTTCCTCAAGGCTGCTGATGCCAATAAGGACAACAAGGAGCAGCTCAGCATGACCCACAAGAACCTGTCGGATGCCTACATCGCTATGGACGATTTTGCAAATGGTACGAAGTACTATGACCTGTATCTTGCTGCTAAGGACAAACCCTCTGCATACGACATCGCTGGTCTGGCTTCTATTTATCAGAAGATGGGTGCCGATCTCACAGGTCAGGAGCAGGTTGATGCCTTCATGAAGGCCGACGCCACCTATGCTAAGCTGGGTGAGGCTTATCCCGAGCAGATCGACTACGCTAACTTCATGCGTGCTCGTCTCGCCGGTGCTATGGACCCCGACAGTGAGAAAGGTCTGGCTAAGCCCTTCTATCAGGCTATCGTCGACCACCTCGCAACGTCAACAACTCGCGACAGCGGCGACAACCAGCGTCTCATCGAGGCCTATCGTTATCTCGGCTCCTACTACTATCTGAATAACGACGAGGCTACCTCCATCGCCAACTTCAAGAAGATCCTCGAGATCGCTCCTGACGATGAGGCTGCCAAGACCGCTCTCGAAGCTCTCGGTGTGAAGTAAGATAATTGTATCACATAATAACAAACGGACAGGTACTCGATACTTGTCCGTTTTTTTTATCGGTTTATTGCCCGTTTTTTAGTGATTCGTTTGGCACATTCGCTGAAAATGTGTAACTTCGCAGCCGATGAACGACTATAGGCTGAAGCTATCGATCATTCTTTTGTTGGTGGTGGGCTCTATGCGCCTGATGGCTCAGGGGCTGGAGCAGCGAGAACTACAAGAAGTGCAAGGGTCGACGAGTTGTGATGATACGCTACAAGGTCAGGAGGCAGACAGCGCTTCCTGTCGTCCGTCGTTTGGGCTTGACTATTCCGGTGAGGTGCAGACAGATCTCAAGCGAGTTCGTGTGGTGAACCTCCTTGAGTTGCATGCCGATGTTCCACTGTCACGTAAGTTGTCCTTTCAGCTGGCTTCCCTCAGCACATATTCTTCTGATCATCGTCTGTTGGCCGACGATGTGCAGGGCTATTCCAACCTGGATGCCGACGATATTCCGTTCGCTCTCACGGTAGCAGGGTTCACTTGGCAATTCAAAGAGCACCATTCGCTCTTCGCCGGCATTCGACGCATGGACGAAGACTACTTCTGTAGCGATGGACTGGCCTTTTTCACCAATAGCTCCTGTGGCATCTTTCCCACTCTGAGTTATAACTTTAATATTGCCACTTTCCCGGAGGCTGCATGGGGCATCCATTATGCCTACGACAACGAAAAACTGTGTCTGCAGGCATCGCTCTACAACGGCGCGGGAAACCATCGCTTCACAGGGCGTGACAACGTCTTCCGCCTCTGTCCGAAGAGCGACGGCATCTATGCGCTGGGGCAGGCTGAATACCGCTATCGTGGTAGCCGCTATTTTCTGGGAGCCAGCCTGCACACCGAACCCGATGTCCGTCCGACCGTATGGACACATGCCGAGCAGGCGCTGTTGCCCAATCTCACGCTGCTGGCAGCCTATGGTCATGCGTTCGGCCGCAACAACGTCTGCAACGATTTCTGCGGCATGGGCGCAATCTACAACCTCAAGAACACCGGCTTCGGCGTGTTCACCGACTATGCCCGGATTGACGGCATCGACGAGTGGGCCACTGAGCTTCTCTGCAATTTTCCCCTCACCACCTACCTCTCCGTCAATCCCGTGCTGCACATCATCACTACCGACGGCACCACCAAGTGCGTCGGTATGCTCCGTGTGAACATTAGCATCTGAATCCTCGATAGCTATAGGGATTTGTCTTCCTTCCCACTGACGTTTCCTGATTTTGGTTGACTGTCTATTTTAACCTCCCAACCTCCCGTTTTGCTTGAAAACGCCTTGCTGCAAAGGGTTTCGGGACGGGAGGTGTTGCGCTGACACCTCCCGTCGACCTCCCTAGTTACAATTCGTTTTCAATCATGCTGCCTTTCGTGGAACGGCCTTGTAGTAAGCAACGTGCGAGTGTTCCTTGTGCTCGTAGCCCATTTCCATCATCGCCTTTCCCAAGCGGATCTTCGTTGTGTGGTCGTTCTTCACCGACGGATAGTCGCGCTGGAGTATCCCAATGAGCTCCCCGCAGTTCAAGGACTTCACGTTCTCGCCTTCCTTCGGCTTGCGGAAGCAGGCGTCAATCATCTCAGCAATGTCCTTTTTCTCCATGTATTCCAGGTTCAGTTCCTGAATGCGTGCCACTTCGTTGTTGTTGAACCAGTAGGGCGACTTCAGCGCACGAATCTCATGGAGCACTTGAGCATAGAGCTGATCGTAGTCTATTTCGCCCGTGTTGTCGATGTATTGTCCGTTGGGAATCGTCAGACAGATGTAGCGGCGGCTTCCCGTGACGTCGGTCAGCGGATGCGGGTTGTTCGTTGTGGCGACAAACGAGGCGTAGCGAGGACGGTCTTCCTGTGCACAGCCGTAGATGGGGCGACCGTTCACCTTGCTCTTCGACAACGTCTGCTTCAGAGCGCTGTGCTGGCTCGGGCGGATGGCATCCAACTCGTCGAGGTTCACTAGTAGGTTGTTCGTCAGGGCCATCTCCTTGTCGAACTTGTTCGAGAGGTTCAGATGGTCTAGATAGTACTGCCGCAACGGCTGAGGGAGTAGGCGCTGCAGGAAGGTGGTCTTGCCGCATCCCTGTGCACCGATGAGTGTTGGTACGCATTCGTTGCCATGAAGCGTGTCCATTTGCAGCCAATGGGCCACTGCTGAGCGTAGCCAGACGGCAAGGAATCCCAGTTGCTCGGAGCTTAGTCCCGGCAACCTGCCAAAGAGATGTGCCACATGGTTTTGACCGTCCCACTGGGGAAGGCGTTCCAGATAATCGCGGATGGGGTCGTACTTGCGCACCTCTTCCGACTGCACCAGATCCATGATGTCCGATTTCGGATTTCCTCCTTCGCACACATCCTCGCGCTTGGCGCGGATGATGATGCTTTTCAGGGCAGGCTCCGTCAGCGGACGCCAGGTGAGATCATGGTCGGCAACGACTTCGTCGGCTGCCGACTTCTTAACAAACTCCACCTTTCCGTTCAGCACATTGCGCCGGAACAGGTAGTTCTCCTTTAGGAACGACTCAACGATGAGCATTCCCGTCTGCGAGGCCATTTCAGCCTCTGTGTTTTGGTAATTTTTTTCCATAATTCTAATCTTTTTAATGGTTCTGACAATGATGAATCTCATAAGTGTTTCTCACAGTTTCAATGTCGATGCAAAGATACAAAAAAATTTTCAAACCTCCAAATTTTACGCGCTACAAAGTCCTGTTTTTTCGTTTTTTCTTAGGAAAAATATGCCGTTTGATTTCCCCTTTATAACCCTTCATTTCTCTTTAGGTGATTATATACTTTTTGACCTTAATGGATGCAGGGACGCGACGTGTCGCGTAATAGGATTTAGGTTCCCCCTTCAGTCGCTCGGCTTTCTTTCTTCGACAAACTACGCGCTCGAACTTGTTCGCTTTCGTAACGAAGTGGAGAAAGAAAGCGGCACCCTTCGGGGTGTAGAGCGGCCGTTTTTAGAGCGAAGCGGGGAAAGAACGCGACACGTCGCGTCCCTACATTTCAGTGGCAAATTCTACATAGTTTCTTCTCTTGATGCCCTATGGATTCTTTTTATAGGACGGGAGGTCGGACGTGAGGTTGGAAGGGAGGTTTCATGTGAGGTTAGACGGGAGGTTAAAACTTGTCTAAGTTGCTGGTACACAATGGCTTAGGAGTAAAACGGGAGGTGTCGGGCCGAAGCAATTTAACTTCGCGCGGTTCAAAAGTTCAATGGCGTCACAACAACAGTCAACCTAAATTAGGAAACGTCAACAATACTTCGCCACTATGGTGGTCATCATCCTCTTTCGACGGCTAAAGCATAGCTCTGCATGTTCTAGGACTATGCTGTAGATGCTCCAAAGCAATGCTCCGCACGTTCTGGAGCAATGCTTTGTAAGCTCAAGAGCAATGCTTTTAGACTCGCGGAGCATTGCTTTTAGCCTTTGGGAGTTATGCATTCTGTCTTTTTGTAGATAAGGTTGACACCAAAAGTGTCAAAACGATGAAAAAAGAGAAGAATTTGTTGCGTTCATCCCTGAATCGCATTCGTCTTGAAGAAGAGGTATACGACCTCTATCGTGTTCAGA
>JAEEGI010001990.1_pt1 | contig 50590 bp, 39 predicted proteins | sample 8958751 | NCBI WGS metagenome assembly JAEEGI01 (sample SAMN16246545, study PRJNA631951) | gut metagenome | biome: gut microbiome; feature: rumen; material: KS-attached | host: Bos | place: Iran: Karaj | collected 2018-10
TCGTCGGTGAACCTGTCATCTCAGGATCGATAGCGGCTTACATTAAGATTAAGACCGGCATTGATTACAACGTGATTGCCACAACTGAAATAACAGATGGACTTCTTCTTGACTGTGACAGAAAGTGTCACGGTGAAGAGGAGCTCGAAGAAGCGCTTAAGGATGCGGACAACATCATTGCCGACCCCATGGTAAAGCTTATATCGCCACCAAATGCAAACTTCATCGAGCTCCCCCATTTTGCTTTGTCAGGAAGACTCTATCTTAAGAAGATCCCGGATCTTCTCAAGCCCGGCCTGTACTGTCCCGGAATCTGATCAGAGAATATCTATATATTCACCCTCAAGCGCTTTATTCATGCTTCTTACGGCACAGAATTTGCCGCACATTGAGCATGTGTCATCGTGTTCCGGAGCTCTTGAATCGCGGATAGCCTTGGCAGTCTCAGGGTCTATCGATACTGCCCACTGGTCATCCCACCTGAAAGTCCTTCTGGCATCGCCCATAGCGTTGTCCCTGTCCATAGCGTGGGGGATCTTTTTCGCGATATCGGCAGCGTGAGCCGCGATCTTCGAAGCGATTATACCCTGCTTAACGTCGTCGACATTAGGGAGCGCCAGGTGCTCTGCGGGAGTTACATAGCAGAGGAATGCAGCGCCCGAAGCTGCTGCGATAGCGCCGCCGATGGCAGAAGTGATGTGATCGTAACCGGGAGCGATATCCGTGACGAGGGGTCCAAGAACGTAGAAGGGAGCGCCCATGCAGATCGACTGCTGGATCTTCATGTTGGCTTCGATCTGGTCCATCGGCATGTGGCCGGGGCCTTCGACCATTACCTGGACATCCTTTTCCCAAGCGCGCTTTGTAAGCTCGCCGAGTTTTACAAGTTCTTCTATCTGACATACGTCGCCCGCATCCGCAAGGCATCCCGGACGGCATGCGTCGCCCAGAGAGATCGTAACGTCGTATTCGCGGCAGATATCAAGGATCTCGTCGTAGTATTCGTAGAAAGGATTCTCATTTCCTGTCATGCACATCCATGCGAAGATCAGTGAGCCGCCTCTTGATACTATATTCATTTTTCTCTTGTGCTTCTTGATCTGGTCTATAGTATGCCTTGTGATGCCGCAGTGAAGGGTCACGAAGTCTACGCCGTCTTCAGCGTGGAGCCTTACCACATCGATAAGATCTCTTGCAGAAAGTGTGGCAAGGTCTCTCTGATAGTGGATGACCGCATCGTATACCGGTACGGTGCCGATCATGGCGGGGCATTCAGATGTGAGCTTGCGGCGGAAGGGCATAGTGTCGCCGTGTGATGAGAGGTCCATGATGGCCTCTGCACCCATGTCGACTGCGGCCTGGACCTTCTTCATTTCAACGTTGTAATCTTTGCAGTCTCTTGAAACGCCGAGATTAACGTTGATCTTTGTCCTGAGCATTGAGCCTACGCCCTCAGGATTCAGGCACTTGTGGTTTTTGTTGGCACAGATTGCGACCTGGCCTTTTGCCACCCATTCACGGATCTCTTCCTCAGTCCTGTATTCCTTCTGAGCGACGATCTTCATCTCAGGAGTCACGATCCCCATCTTTGCGGCTTCCATCTGAGTCTTATAAGTTCTTTCCATATGTTCTCCTTATGTGTTTTTGAATTCTGTTTTGATGTCGAACCCGTGATCTAACGGGCCCCTTCCGTGCCCGAGATCAAGGCCTGATCTGATTGCGCCCGTGATGTATTCCTTGGCACGCTTAACTGCCTCCGGAACCGTCATGCCTTTTGCAAGATTGCAGGCGATCGCGCTTGATAAAGTGCAGCCTGTTCCATGCGTGTTCGGGTTATCTATCTTCTGCATCTGAAAGATGATGACTTCGCCGTTATGAAGCAGCACGTCATCGCAGTTTGTATCGTTGTGACCGCCCTTGATGAGAACGGAGCAGCCGCACTCTGCATTTATCTTCCTGCAGGCTTCGATCATGTCGTCTTTTGTGGCGATCTTTATACCGGAAAGCACCTCTGCTTCAGGCACGTTGGGTGTGACGACAGATGATAACGGAATGAGCTTTTCCTTAAGTGCTCTGACACTTTCCGATGTGGCGAGATCTGCGCCGCTTGTAGCTACCATGACAGGGTCGACTACAAGGTTCCTGACGCCGTAGGTCTTAAGTCTTTCCGCTGCCGCTTCCACGAGTTCTCTTGAAGGGATCATGCCTGTCTTAACAGCATCAGGTACGATGTCTTCGAAAACAGCATCTATCTGGTCTTTAAGGAACTTAGGATCGCTGTTTAATATCGATCTGACACCTGTAGTGTTCTGGGCAGTAAGCGAAGTGATAACGGACATTCCGTAGCAGCCGTTTGCGATCATGGTCTTAAGGTCGGCCTGAATGCCCGCACCGCCGGAGCAGTCGCTTCCTGCAATGCTTAATACTGTATTCATGAGTTCCTCCTTATGTCTTCGAAAGCCTGCTTAAGTTCAATGGCAGCATCCTTCGGAGAATCAGCCTTCATGATCGCCGATACAGCGCAGACGCCTGCAATGTTTATTCCCTTAAGTACGCCAAGATTAGAGGCGTTCAGTCCGCCTATTGCATTTGCCGGAATGGGAACTGCTTTGGTGATCGCATCCAGTGTCTCTGTTGAAGTGAGGACGGTTTTCACTTTGGTCGTTGTGGGATAGATCGCACCGACACCTAAGTAATCCGCGCCGTCATTGTAAGCTTTTGTGGCCGCTTCGACTGTTTTAGCAGTAGCGCCTAAGATCTTGTCCTTGCCAATGAGCTTTCTTGCAGTTGCTACAGGCATGTCTTCTGCGCCCACGTGAACGCCTTCGGCACCTGAAGCCAGCATTACGTCGATCCTGTCGTCGATTATGAGAGGTACATTGAATTCTTTTGTTATTGAATGAACTGCTTCTGCGAGCTCAATGTATTCACGCGTGGTCCTGTTCTTCTCGCGTAGCTGGATAATGGTAACGCCGCCCTCTAACGCAGAACGCACTCTTCTTAAGAATTCGTCTTTCTCAAATCCCGTGCTGTCGGTGATGAAATATAAAGTCGTATCAAGCCTCATAGGAGTCTCCTATCGCATCCATAAGATTTACCATGAAGGTTCCGGGGCCTTTGTCTGTTGCAGCCTTTTCACCGCATTTCTTAAAGAATGAGCAGGCATCGACAACGCTTTGGAACGAGTTCTCTTCTGCAAGGTAAGTTGCGATAATGGCACCCAACATGCAGCCTGTGCCGGTCACCTGAGAGAGCTGTGCGCTGCCGCCTGTGACTTCCTTTATCTCGCCGTTTGAAGCGATAAGGTCCACCTTGCCGGTTGCGGCAACGATGCAGTTATGTGTTTTCGAGAGCTCGAGAACAGCGCGCCTTATAAGCTCATCTTCAATTCCTTCCTTGGCGTCAACGCCTTCGGATCTGTATGTGTCATCGTAGAGCGCCAGGATCTCCGAATAATTGCCCTTTATGCATGCGAACTTTCCGGATGAGAGGAAGAGCCTGACAAGCGTCTTTCTAAGTGACGAGCAGGCAGCGCCCACCGCATCAAGTGTTACGGGGATCCCTGTGGCAGACGCTTCCTTGAGCGCGAGGCGCATGGATGAGATGCGCGAATCGGTGATATTTCCCAGATTAAGAAGCAGGGAGGAAGCGGTCCTTGTTATCTCCATTACCTCGTCGGGGTGCTCGGCCATTATGGGCCTGGCCCCGAGAGCCAGTATGGCATTTGCGCACTGGTTCATTGAGATAGGGTTTGTAATGCAGTGGATCAGGTGGTTGTTTTTGCTTGCTTCTTTTTCCAAAGGACACCTCCTTCAGCGATTCTTGTCTGCATCTTCTTCAAAGCGCCCATATGCTGGAGCCTGTAGAGGACGATCGCAGCGACCGTGCCGCCGATCAACGTTCCGCAGATAAATGAAGGAACGTAGAAGAACCAGCCAAGGCCTTCTCTTCCGCAGATAAATGCCATTACCGGGTAGGAAACTATGGCGCCGATGATGCCGGTGCCGACGATCTCACCTAATACTGCAGCCCAGATCTTGCCCTTGGAGACTTTATACAGGATGCCTGAGAGCAGAGCTCCGAATACCGCGCCTGTAAGTGCGAGCGGCGGGATGCCCATGGCGCACATGCGGATGATGCCGATGAAGAGCGCGACAAGGAATGCATCCAGAGGCCCTAAGAGCACTGCTGCGGTAATGTTGATGAGGTGAGCCATAGGGCACATGCCCTCGATTCTGAGGATAGGTGAGATAACGACACCTACCGCGATCAGCATCGCCATGACGGCGAGTCTTAAAATGTTGTATCTTTTCATGTGAACTCCTTCCGGAAAGCAAAAAAAAAGAAGCCGCCTGATAAAGGCAACTTCCTCAAAACGCATATATGACCTAAGAGTCCCTACGTTGGCATTACCCAAATCAGGTATTCGGTCGAAGGGCACACCTTCCTCTCAGCCCGTTTGCGAGCTCCCGTCCTTATATTCTGTTTTCCGGATAAGAAGATACACCAACAATTTGATTTTATCAAATGGTTTTCGTGATTTTTCTGTGATTTTTAAATCCTGCCTGTCTCCACCAAAAATGCCTGTACGGACGGCAGGCTTTTTGACACAAAAATCGATAAATCCGGCATTTACTTTTACCGTCTGATTAATTATTATTCTTGTGTATTTTATTCTAAAGGAGTAAAGCTATGGATATTTCACCACTTCAGAAGGCAAGATATGAATACCAGCCCAAGCTTCCGGGCATGCTCAGAAACGGTATTTCAGAGATTTCAGTACAGGAAGGTGCTGCTACACAGAGCGTAGCTGACCAGGACAAGATCAAGGCACTTTTCCCCAACACATATGGTAAGCCCGAGATCACATTCGTTAAGGGCGCTAATACATCAGAGGCTAAGAAGCAGGTTGTAGGCGTAATCCTCTCCGGCGGTCAGGCACCTGGCGGACACAACGTTATCTCCGGTCTTTATGACGCTTTGAAGGCAACAAATCCCGAGAACAAGCTTCTTGGTTTCAAGAAGGGACCTGACGGACTTCTCAAGAACGACTATGTTGAGTTTGACGACAAGTTCATCGACGCATACAGAAATACAGGCGGTTTCGACATCATCGGTTCCGGCAGAACTAAGCTCGAGACAGTTGAGCAGTTCCAGACAGTTGCTAACTTCGCTAAGGAGAACGGCCTCACAGCTATCGTTATCATCGGCGGCGACGACTCCAACACAAACGCTGCTACACTCGCTGAGTACATGGCTGCTAACAACACAGGCATTCAGGTCATCGGCTGCCCTAAGACAATCGACGGCGACTTGAAGAACGAAGATATCGAGGCTTCTTTCGGTTTCGATACAGCTACAAAGACATATTCCGAGCTCATCGGCAACATTGAGAGAGATGCTAACTCCGCAAAGAAATATTGGCACTTCATCAAGGTTATGGGACGTTCCGCTTCCCACGTTGCTCTTGAGTGCGCACTTGAGACACAGCCTAACATCTGCCTCATCGGTGAGGAAGTTGCAGCTAAGAAGATGTCTCTTGCAGACATCACAAACCAGATTGCTGACTCTGTTGAGAAGAGAGCAGCTAACGGTGACAACTTCGGTGTTGCAATCATCCCTGAGGGTATCGTAGAGTTCGTTCCTGAGTTCTCCGCTCTCATCGCTGAGATCAACGAGCTCCTCGCAGGCGAGAAGACAGAGCAGTTCAACGCTCTTCCTGACTGGAACGCTAAGTACGAGTTCATCAAGGCTGGCCTTTCTGCAGATGCTTTCAAGGTATTCGATATCCTTCCCCAGGGCATCCAGCAGCAGCTCTTCCTTGAGAGAGATCCTCACGGCAACGTTCAGGTATCCCTCATCGAGTCCGAGAAGCTCTTCTCCGAGATGGTTAAGAACGAGCTCGCAAAGAGAAAGGAAGCAGGCACATACAAGGGCAAGTTCGGCGCTCAGCACCACTTCTTCGGTTATGAAGGCCGTTGCGCATTTCCTTCCAACTTCGACTCTGATTACTGCTACTCTTTGGGCTTCAACGCATTCATGCTCATCCAGTATGGTTTCACAGGCTACCTCTCAAAGGTATCCAACATCTCTAAGCCCGCTGACGAGTGGGTTGCAGGCGGTATGCCCATCACAAAGATGATGAACATGGAGAGAAGAAACGGCGCTGATAAGCCGGTTATCCGTAAGGCTCTCGTTGAGCTCGACGGCAAGCCGTTCAAGTATTTCGAAGCTAACCGTGAGAGATGGGCTGTTGAGACAGCATTCACATTCCCCGGTGCTATCCAGTACTTCGGACCCTCAGAAGTTTGCGACAGAACAACAATTACTCTCGCACTCGAGAAGGGCTGATACAGGCTTTTTGTAAAGCTCGAAAATAACGATCTAATATCCCCGCTTGGCGCAATGCCTAAGCGGGGATTTTTAAATTGAGAATATTATCAAGTCGCCAATCCGCTTCCTGATATGCTAAACTCAAAGCAGGAAAGGATAAGACGGCATAATCGGCCTCTTATCGGGGTGATAATAAAGCAATGCATGAGGAGGGGACTTCATGATTACTTGCAGGGAATGCGGATTCCGCAATGAAGGAAGGAAAACATGCAAGCGGTGCGGTGCTTCGCTCGAATTTAAGAATTTAGATGACGCTTCCGTTCTCGATGATCTTCCGGATATGACCAGATACGAGCTCAATAAAGAGTTTAAGAAGATGCTTAAGCACTTTACTCCCATGGAACCCCAGTTCAATGAGTATGAATACTGCAACCAGAAGCTTGATTTCTTCGATAAGAGAGGTTATGTCCCGGCCGCCATTCCGATATACGGCATTATAACCATTGCGATCAGCGCCTTTTTTATAGTAATGATCTGCTTAAAGTCGTTCAAACTTTATAACATGCTTATTATCTGGATGCTGATGTACGTCGCGCTTGGAGTCTTTTGTGTCATTGAATTCCGCAAGAGCCTTAAAGAAAACCGCAGGAATATCAAGAAGTTCCAGGGCAGGGCAGTCGAGCTTGCCAAGCAGCTGACCAATGCCGTCAATGACTACGGCCCGATGATAATCGACGCAAAATATACTGACCCCAGGATCCTTGAGAAGTTAATGATCATCAACCGTTCAGGCAGAACGGATACATTGGAACAGGCGATAGACATGCTCTATCACGAATCCGGAAGGACCAAAGATGAGGACAATGCCTATCTGGACAAACTCACCTCAAGGCAGGCCGAATTCGGTGATACGACTGCTATGGTATTCTGCTCTGCCAATTTCTTCGGTCTCTATCATAAGGAAGAAGAACCGGAACCGTTTAAATAAGACACAAGTTTTATATACATTGTTTCTGACCATACTATAATTGAAGTATGAACAGAAAAGAACACAAGACATTTGAGAGCATTTTGAATCTTATTATCGTTATCTTTACGGTAATAGGAATCATTCTCATGCTTACATCCGAAGCTGAAGAAGGCGCACTGCAGTTTTCAGGCATTGAGAACTTCAAGTTCTATACTGTTCTCACTAATGTTTTCTGCGGCATCGTTGCATCGGTCTTTTTAGTCTTTAAGATCCTTAAAAAGGATACGGAAAAGATACGCGTACTTAAGCTCGCGGCAGTTGTCGGCGTAGCCATAACATTTGCCGTTGTTGCATTTATGTTCGGACCTCTCTACGGATTTTTGCAGTTCTATAAGAGGGGCAATCTGTTCTTCCATCTGCTCTTGCCCGTAACTGCCATGATCGAATTCATATTTATAAGAAGGAAAAAGATACCATTTAAGTTTACTGTTTTCGCGGCCATACCGACGCTTCTTTACGGAATAGGATATCTTCTTAATATCCTGATAAACGGTATCGGAGGTCCGTGGCCTGATACAAATGATTTCTACGGGTTCCTTAACTGGGGATGGCCTGTGGGGATCGCCATCTTTACGGGAATTCCGCTGACGGCTTTTGCCGTTGCCTGCCTGTTCAGAGCAATAAGCAACAAGAGAGGTGAATAACATGAAAAGATCCGAGATAAATAAAGCCTTAAAGCGCATGGAAAGCGTCATGAACGATCTTAAGATCAGCCTGCCGCCTTTTTGCAATTTCACTCCCGAAGAGTGGAAGACAAAAGGCCACGAGTATGACGAGATCAGGGACAATATGCTCGGCTGGGATATCACCGACTACGGCCTCGGCGATTTCAGCAAGGTCGGATTCTCTCTTATCACGCTCCGCAACGGCAATCTCAATGCAAAGGATAAATATCCGAAGCCCTATGCCGAGAAGCTCCTTTTCATTGAAGAAGGACAGTATTCGCCGAATCATTTTCACTGGTTCAAGATGGAAGACATCATCAACAAGGGCGGCGGAAATCTCCTGATCCGCGTATATAATTCCCTCCCGGACGAAGAGATAGACAGGGAGAGCGACGTTACGGTCCATACCGACGGAAGGACGTATCAGGTAAAGGCGGGCACACAGATAAGGCTCACGCCGGGCGAGAGCATATCGATCCAGCCTTTTATGTATCACGATTTTGAGGTCGAAAAAGGAACGGGCGCAGTCCTTTTGGGAGAGGTCTCCCAGGTAAATGACGACAATACAGATAACCGCTTTAATCCGCCTGTAGGAAGGTTCCCTGAGATCGAAGAGGACGAGGCTCCATACCGTCTTCTTTGTAATGAATATCCAAAGGCGACCTGACCTTTTTGAGCAATTGCCACATAAAAAACGGGATTTTGCCTGATTTTGTAACCCTTATGTAAGGTAGTATTAACTTGACTTGGCATGATAACTAAAGCATTATTATCATGAATATTTGCGTATTTGCATAGGAGTTACGGTTTGCAAAAGAAAGCTGCTAAAGAGAAACAGGGCAGATTCGCGAGATTTTGCTCGGCAACAGAGAAACCGGCAAGGATCAGTCTGATCCTCGCTGCTGCGATCGCCTTTGCGACGGTCGGCACTGTATGTGTGGCCGCCATTATGTCCAACAAGAACGTGGATCTCGGCTCTGAGAATGTTGAGCTCAATGCAGCGCAGCAGTATCTCGACCAGATATCTTTTGCAGCATCTTCAAGTTCGGAAGAGACTTCAGCCGAGTCTTCCGGTGAATCCTCTGATGAGACTTCCGAAGAGACAAAAGAGACCAAGCGCGGCTCTCTTACAGGAGATAATGTAGTTGATATAAAAGATTTAAAGTCTTTATCTGATGAAGACCTTCTCAAGGCCGTTAAGCAGGGTAAGGTCAAGGTTATCGAGAAGAAGGACATCAAGCAGGACCAGTCCCAGAACGTAAAGACTACGCACAAGGGTAAGATCGCAGATGCCCCCAAGCCTACAAGCACACCGAAGCCCCAGCCTACTAAGTCAACGGCATCGGCTACAAATGTACCTACTCCTACGATGGCTCCCATTACAGTCGTAAATTATGAGCTCGGAATAGATATCTCTGAGTTCCAGGGCGATATCAACTGGACCAAGGTCAGGAACGACGGAATCAAGTTCGCATTCATCAGATGCGGCGGCCGTGGTTATACAAAGGGTACCTGCTACGAAGATAAGAAGTTCGCCCAGAACGTTAAGAATGCCAAAAAGGCAGGCGTAAAGGTCGGAGTATATTTCTTCTCGCAGGCTATTACTGTAGCTGAAGCCGTAGAGGAAGCTTCTCTGACTATCGGTATGTGCAAGGGATTAAATATCGACCTTCCTGTCGTAATGGACTGGGAGACAGGCAGCGGTTACCGTACACAGCCTTTGAAGGGCGAGGCATTCGCCAATGTCTTGGATGCTTTCTGCACCCTGATTAGCAAGAATGGCTACACACCTGCCGTTTATCTCTGCTCTGACGATATCAATAACAGACTCGGAAAGTATCAGGGCAATATCATTGGCAAGTACAAGCTCTGGTATGCATATCCTTACAGCTGCTACTGGCCGGCAAGTAAGAGCTTCAAGTCTAACTACTATCAGACAGGCGATACTATCCCTCCGAGAAGCTTTGCTTTCGAATACTGGCAGTATTCATGGCACGGCAAGGTTGCCGGAATCGGCACTGAAGTAGACCTTAACATCAGGATTCTCGGAAAGACTACTCTGAAGTCACCTGAGATCAATATTACGAATAAATCAATCACGACCGAGACCGGCCAGGGCATAAATCCCATGGACGGCGTAAAGGCAAAGACATGCCAGGGCGTTGTCACGACCGACAACCTGTCTTATGCGATCAAGAATGAGGCAGGCCAGAGCGTCACGGTCGACCAGGCAAAGCAGACGCCCGGCAAATATATCATTACCTATACATTCAAGGATCCGTTCCGCGGAACCATTACGGATACGGCAACATGGGAAGTAAAGGCTGCGGCAACACCGTCTTCGGCACCGTCAACAACGCCGGGCGGAGATATCACGCTGACACCGTCACCTACGCCTTCTTCAGGCAGTACGGATACGCCTACGCCAACACCTCAGGGCAGCGTAACGGATACTCCTACTCCGACACCGTCGGAAGCACCGAAGGCAACTGATACACCGGTACCGACAGCATCACCGGTGCCTACAAAGCAGGAAGAGAATACCGAAAGCACAACATCGCAGGAGACGACAAACAATCCTTAAGACAGGGGCACAGCTTAACTCAACGAGGTACTGCATATGGAAAGCAAGCCTATCAATGATCCCGCGCTTAGGAATCTGGAAAGAACCATAAGGTTTGAGTTTGAGAAGATAATTCTCATAATGGCAATTGTCTGTGTGTCGCTTGAAGTGGCGATATTCTTCTACTACTACTTTACGGATAATGTCGGGCAGCCGGTTAATACCTATATTGAATTCAGGATACTGGTGCCTTTGCTGGTAAACTGCGTTCTTTATCTGATCACCAGGTTCTCAAACAGATCCGAGACCAGTACCGATACCACGAAGAACAGGATAGTATCTTTTGCAGGTCTCATTATGTGCGGCGTCATCGGACTTGCCCACAGCTACTTTATCCCGCTCTGGGTATTCCCGCTTTTCGCGATCATATTCTGCTCGGTATTCCATGACGGATTCATTCTGTTTGTTCAGGCGGGTCTCAGCATAGTATTCATTCTTTACTGCGGAATACTGCACATCTACGATTATCCCGATGAGAGAAGCTATTCCATCCTCTGTATCATAATCGCTGAGGTAATGGCATTGGGCGTAAGCTTCCTGGCGTTCAGGTTAGAGCTCTTCAATACGAGGCTCCTCATGATAAGAGAGAGGAATTTTGCCGGTGCGAATAAGTTCGAGCACGGCTTTGAGACTGACAGGGTAACCGGAGTCTACAGCAAGAAATATCTGACCGAATCTGCAAGCGAGATACTGAAGAATACCAATGAGCTTGACCCGTGCGGCATTGCGATCCTTGATATTGACGATTTTAAGAAGATCAATGACGAGCTCGGCAACGACAAGGGCGATGACGTTCTCCGTGCTTTGGGCCAGGTTCTCCAGAGTGCCATCGATGAGGATACGATCGTCGGAAGATACGGCGGCGATACATTCGTAATCGTTTTCGAGAACGGCACAAGGGACGAGAACTTCGAAGTGCTGAATCAGATCCGTAAGGAATTTGCCAAAAAGAAATATTCTTTTACGAAAGAATCCGTTACCATCAGCGGAGGATATGCCTGGTTTGATGTTACCATGGACCTCGAAAGTGCTTTGAAAGAGGCAGAATCGGCATTGTCAAATGCAAAGAAATCGGGTAAGAATATGATAATGACAACCGGCGAAAGCGAGGAATAACCACATGGCTAAGACAAAGACCCCTAAGAAGAATAAGATCAGCGAGTATAACGTCGCGACGATCGCACTCGATATCGTAATGCTCTTTCTGGGACTTATTTTCTTCATCGGTACTTTGGCAGGAAAAGGTGACGAGATCGCCTCAGGCTTTGTAAGAGTAGTCGGCGGCGTTCTTATCCTGATAGGCATATTCGAACTTATCAACTTCTTAAGGATCAAGGAAAAGACCGTATTTGACTGGATCGTCTTCATCATCGGCTGCGCTGTCGCAGTCACGGGTATCATATTCATCGTTAACCCGCTGCCGATCATCACATTCCTTAACTTTATCTTCGGAATCATTATCCTGATCTATGCGGTCGTTATAATCGTTGCTTCCGTCGGAACACTAAGGCCTGCAGGCTCCAAATACTGGTGGTTCTCACTGCTGTTCGGCATCATCGCCCTGGGCATGGGCATCTTCGTGGCACTCTTTAACGGTGCTACCAAGACACTTACGATAATCATCGGTATCACGCTCGTGATCGGTGCCGTCGGCGGTATCGCAAACGCGCTCCTTGCTTCCCAGGCAAAGAAAGAATTCAAGGCTAATTCGAAGATACTTGAAGATGCTTCTTATACCGTTGAGTCTGAGACTGTGGAAGCGAAAAAGGATTCTGATACCGATCCTGAAGACAACGTTAAATACTGATACAGCTCAGGAGCTTTTCGATGGAGATAACATACATAGGACATGCATGCTTTGTTATAAGATTCGATACCGGTCTTACGGTATGCTTCGACCCTTATTCTCACGGATCAGTCCCCGGCCTTTCTGATGCGAATGCATCCGCCGATGAGGTGTTCTGTTCGCATTCACATAAGGATCACAGTGACTTTGAGTCGGTAGGAAAGCCCTTTGAGCCTTATACAGGCCCTGCACCGGAAGTAACGGTCATCAAGACTTTCCATGACGATGTTCAGGGTGCTAAGCGCGGCAGGAATAACATCACCAAGGTTAAGTCAGGAGATGAGACTGTCGTTCATATGGGCGATATCGGATGTGATCTTACGGATGAGCAGATAGAACAGATAAGAGGATGCGATCTTCTGATGATCCCTGTCGGAGGTTTCTATACGATAGACTGCAAGAAGGCACACGACATGACGAACCTGATCGATCCCAAGGTTGTTATCCCCATGCACTACAGCAGCAAGAGATTCGGTTATGACCAGATATCGGGAAGGGAAGAATTCGTCGAGCTTATCGGCAACGATGAGGACCGCGAGATCATCAGCAGAAGGTTCGTTGCGGAAGAACTTCCCAAGGTCAGAGCCCTGCTTCTGATGGAGCCTTTAAAAATTTTAAGATAATCGAATTTTGTAACATAAGATTTCCTATCTTTACGATATAATTTTTCGAAAAGGGTGGGAGGGTCTCATGTTTAAAATCGGTTTTTCCAATGACAAGTATGTAGAGCTGCAGAGCCAGCACATCAGAGAGCGCGTCGATAAGTTCGGCGGCAAGCTTTATCTGGAGTTCGGCGGTAAGTTGTTTGACGACTATCACGCATCAAGAGTATTGCCGGGTTTTGAACCTGACAGCAAGATCAGAATGCTTAAGGCTCTTTCTGAAGACGCCGAGATCGTTATCGCGATCAACGCTGATGCCATTGAGAAGAATAAGAGAAGAGGAGACCTGGGCATTACCTATGACCAGGAAGTGCTCCGCCTGATCGATGCTTTCACGGAGTTCGGACTCTTTGTAGGAAGCGTTGTTATTACCCAGTTTGCAGGCCAGCCTCTGGCCGAGAAGTTCGAAGCAAGGCTCAGAGGCCTTGGCGTTAAGTCCTACAGACATTATCCCATCGCAGGATATCCTTCAGACATTCCGCTTATCGTAAGTGAAGACGGTTACGGTAAGAATGATTATATCGAGACAACAAGAAAGCTCGTTGTCGTAACTGCTCCGGGCCCCGGTTCGGGAAAGATGGCTACTTGCCTTTCCCAGCTCTATCATGAGAATAAGCGCGGCATCAAGGCAGGTTATGCCAAGTTCGAGACATTCCCTATCTGGTCGATCCCTCTGCAGCACCCCGTAAATGTTGCTTATGAGGCAGCAACAGCTGACCTGGCTGATGTCAACATGATCGATCCTTTCCATCTTGAGGCTTACGGAAAGACCACGGTTAACTACAACAGAGACGTTGAGATCTTCCCCGTAGTCAATGCGATCTTCGAGAAGATCTACGGCGAGAGCCCTTACAAGTCACCTACGGACATGGGCGTCAACATGGCAGGCTTTGCAATTATCGACGATGAGGCATGCCAGGAGGCTTCAAGACAGGAGATCATCAGAAGATATTATGAGGCCAAGATGGCAACACGTGCCGGCAACTCAGACGGTTCCGACGTTACCAAGATCGAGTTTCTCATGAAGAAATCCGGAATCAATATTTCAGACCGCCGCGTTATCGGAGCAGCTTCCGTACGTTCCGAATCCACAGGCGCTCCCGCAGTTGCATTGGAGCTCCCTGACGGACGCATGGTCACAGGCAAGACCACACCGCTCCTCGGACCTGCTTCTGCTGCGCTCCTTAATGCTCTTAAGGTCCTCGCGGGAATCTCACATGACATTCCTTTGATCTCACCTAATGTTATCGAGCCTATCTCTGACCTTAAGGTCAATCACATGGGCAATCACAACCCGAGACTTCATACGGATGAGGTCCTCATCGCTCTTGCGATCAGTGCTGCCACCAACCCGGTAGCAGAGCTCGCAATGCAGCAGATCGGAAATCTCGCTAACAGCGACGCTCATTCCACGACCATGATGAGTTCAGTAGACCTCAATATGTTCCACAAGCTCGGCATCAACCTTACTTGTGAGCCTATCTACGAGACAAAGAAGCTCTATCACAGATAAAAAGATAACGTTTTAACGGCGGTCCCGTTTTTTCGGGGCCGCCATATTTTCTTTATGCAGCAAACAGATTCAGCCAAAAGGAACGGGACGATCGATATGATCCGCATTATCGCCAGCTTCGCGGTGGTGCTTTGTCATGTCCCTTTTCCTGAGCCGTACACTCATGGTTCGATGGCGGTTACAAGATTTGCTGTTCCGTTTTTCTTTATGGTTGCCGGATGGTTTCTTTTCACACCCGGTGACAGCAAGGATATCTGCGAGAAGAGGATAAAGAAGTCCCTAAAGGCCACTGTCCGCATGTCGGTCATCTGCACATTGCTTTATGTTGTCGTAAATACGGTGAACTGCGTGCTGAGAGGCCGCGATATGTTTTACTGGTTTACTTCGTGGATGAGCTGGGAGACACTTCTGAATCTGGTTGCCTTCAATTACGGCCAGCTCATAAGCTCCATGATGTGGTATCTGTTCGCATATATTTATGTCCTGCTCATTCTGTTAGTGCTGAATAATACGGGATTCCTTAAGAAAATATATTTCCTTATCCCTGTGCTCCTCATAGTAAATCTGGTAATGGCAGATACGCTGGAGATAAGGTGGTTTCATGTCGGCAACTGGTTACTGACCGCTCTGCCGTTTGTCCTTCTCGGTATTTTCCTGAGAGAGAAGCCGGATCTGATCGGGCGTCTTTCGAAGATAACGTTATGGATCATGATAATTGCAGGAGCCGGCATGACCGTGGCAGAGTCACTTGTTTTCCACGAGCACGTCCTTTATGTCGGAACACTTTTTATGTCGTTCGGCCTGTTCTGCCTATCGATCAAATACGCAGACAGGAAATGGCCGGAGCCCCTGTGTGATTTCGGAACTTACTGCACGCCTTTTATATTCTTTATGCACTGCGCCGTAAGAGACGTTGCCTATTCGATATTCGGAATGCCTGAGGGAGGCTTAAGATTTGTAATGCCTCTTATCATCTTTATCTTTACGTCACTTATTTCCATGGTGATCGTAATAGTCAAAAAGAATCTGCCTTCAAAAGCTTTGGCAGAAGAATCGTAAAAACATTTTCCGTTTGAAATTACGCTGTTGACAAATGGTGCAAACAGTTTCATAATCTTGTTAGTCAAAGAAAGTCAAAGTCAAAGTCAAAAAAGAGCAAAGTGTGGAAATGACCTTTGATAAAGCGGAAGGAGGACAAGCTTGTGGCTAGACTGGTTGATGTAATTGAGCAGATGATCAAAGAGATGGTCGACGAGAATGATGGTACAGCGACGATCTGCAGAAGCCAATTGGCAGAGCAGGCAAATTGTGTGCCGTCCCAGATCACATATGTGCTTTCGACGAGATTCTCGGGCGGAAGCGGATATATAGTCGAGAGCAGAAGAGGCGGCGGCGGACAGATCACCATCACGAGAGTCAATCATGTCGGTCCTGCCGAGTATCTTAAGGCAATAATCGACAGCGTGGGCGATGACCTTTCGCAGCAGCAGGCAAAGAATCTTCTGACAAATGCGGTGACCGTCGGTGCCATGACTTCAAAGGAAGGTACGGCCATCATGGCTGCAGTATCCGACAGGGCTCTTGCAAGGGTTGATTCGGATATCAGATCTGTCTTAAGAGCTGACATCTTCAAGCATGCACTGCTCGGACTTATGGTGACGTGAATAAAGGGATTACAAAAGGAGAAAAAAGTATATGAGATGTGAAAGATGTGGTAAGGAACTTACCAACAGGATAATAAAGATCAACGGTGTCACGTACTGTGAGAACTGTGCGAGGCTCATGGGTTATGACAGATTTCTCAAAGATCCGTCTGACCTTCTGGGCAATCCGTTCTCGCCGTTAGACCAGATCGCTTCGTCATTGATGCAGATGAGCGAGCTTGACTTCGGCAACAGCACGCTTACCTGCCCCAAGTGCGGAATGACATTAAGGGAATTCGAGAATGAGGGACGCGTAGGATGCATCGAGTGCTACAACACCTTTAACGACAACATCGTAAGGGAGATGTTCAAGCAGCAGGGCAACAGCGAATATGCCGGAAGGCTTCCCGCGCAGTCGGCTGACACCGATGCGGACACAATGGAGATCCCGCAGAATATCAAGAAAGCGGCTCCCAAAGCAAAGGAGATCGAATTAACAGAGAAAGAACCGGCTGCTCCTGTCAAAGAGACTCAGGAAGCAAAGCCCGCAGCAAAGAGCGGGAAAGGCCTTACTCTTGATCAGCTCATGAAGGCGGACCTGGGAATGCTCTCTGACGAAGATCTCGAAAAGGGCATCAAGGTCGCAGCAGATGCTGAGGAATACAAACTCGCTTCAAGACTCAGAGATGAGCTTAAGGGCAGAAAGGAAGGTGAAGGCAATGTCTGAATGGTATACGAATGACGGCAAAGATAATGACGTTGTACTCTCCACCAAAGCATGCATCGTACGTAACATCAAAGGCTATAACTTTATGCCGAGATTGGACGATAAGGACTGTCAGAGCCTTTTAGAGACTATCGACAAGGCGATCGACAGGAATGTTTATACGGGAGGCAATGCATCTGATCTTGATAAGAATACTATCTTAAGACTTACAAGACTTCAGATCCTCGGAAGAGAAGCAAGCCAGCTGGCAAATCCGGAGAGGAAAGCCTTCTACTACAACGATGACGTAAGTCTCTCTGTCGCAGTCGGCGCAGGCGAGCACCTTACCGTAAAGGCAATGGCAGCAGGACACGATATCAGCGTTTACAAGAAAGCCGAGGAGGCAGTGCTCGATCTCGAGAGCAAGCTCGACATCGCATTTACCGAGAACTACGGATTCCTTACATCCAACGTAAGGCTCGCAGGAACAGGACTTAAAGTGCTCTATACGGTATCGCTTCCGGCTATCTCGAAGACCGAAGGCGGCATCGCGGCACTTTCCCAGCGTGTCAGCCAGTATGAATGGTCCATCTATCCGTTCGCTGAAAGAGGCGAGATCGCGGATTCGGATGTCTACATCATCGCAAGCGTAAACACATTGGGTGTTACGGAAGATGAACTGCTGAAGCGCGGCGAGATGCTCATAGCAGATGTCATCAAGGCTGAGAGGGCATTAAGGGATGAGATCGCAGCCAACAAGAAAGACCAGTCTGCCGATATCTACGGCAGATCTTACGGCACATTGAGATATGCCAACATAATCTCCAGGAGCGAGGCTCTGCAGGCATTAGGGTGGCTGAGGCTCTATCACGATTACGATGATTCCGGTGATATCAGGATATCCTGGAATACCATCGATAAGCTTACGATGGATATCCTCTGGGAGCCGGAAGCTCCTTCGAGGAAGAGCAGCCAGAGCCTGGCTTCACAGAAGTTCAGAGCAGAAGGGATCAGAAAGATTTTGAAAGGGGTTGATTGAAATGAGGATCACTGAAGATACAGCAAAGGTGCTCGCAGTAGCGAGCATCATGGCAGATGAAAGACATACATCACTTATAAGGGATACCATACTTTTCGCGGCATTATGCGTAACGGATACACCTGCAAAGGATATCCTCGAAGAGAACGTTCCGGATCTCTCCGTAGTAATCGAGCGTCTGGGTGTCGAAGGCAGTTATGACCTTGATGAGGCGGCCGTTAAGATGCTTGCGGACAGGGCTTTCCAGAACCTCCGTATTGACGTGAAGAGGATCTTCGCGAATGCGGCAGAACTGTCCAGAAGGACAGGCTTTAAGGGTGCCGTTAATCCCGAACACATCCTGTTCGTCATTATGTCCCGTAAGATCTCCAACCATCCGGAGATCTTCTCGAGCCTTGAAGCGGCAGGCTGTGATCTCGAAGGCATCAGATCTTCGATCATAAATGTATTTAATGAACAGGCAGAGCAGGCAAGGGATGAAGGCCGCGCATTTGGCGAGGGCTCAGATGACGACCAGGATCCTTCGGATGCAATGGCTTCCGCAAGAAGACCGGCCGGCAAGGCTGGCGGCAAATCCGGCCATAAGACTCTCGACAAGTTCGGCAAGAACCTGACAGAGCTCGCGAAGCAGGGCAAGATCGATCCGGTAATAGGACGTGAGGAAGAGATCTCCAGAGTCATGCAGATCCTTATCCGCCGCACAAAGAACAATCCCTGCCTCGTAGGTGACCCGGGTGTAGGTAAGACTGCGATCGCAGAGGGCCTTGCGCTGAAGATCGCCGAGAATAATGTTCCTGATGTCATCAAGGGCAAGATCGTCTACAGCATGGAGATGGGCTCTATGGTTGCCGGCTCCAAGTACAGAGGCGAATTCGAAGAGCGCATCAAGAACATGTTAGATGAGGCGGTTGCCGATCCTAACGTAATCCTGTTCATTGACGAGATCCATACACTTGTCGGTGCAGGCGATACATCCGGCGGCTCCATGGATGCTGCAAACATCATGAAGCCTCTTCTTACAAAGAATGAGCTCCAGATCATCGGTGCTACGACTTTAGATGAATACTCCAAGTTCATCGAGAAGGACCACGCTCTCGAGAGAAGATTCCAGAAGGTCCTTATCGAAGAGCCTTCTATCGAAGACGCCATCGCCATCATGAAGGGATTGAGGTCCAAGTATGAAGACCACCACAAGATCCATATTCCGGACGATGTATTAGAGCAGTCCGTAAGACTTTCCGCGAGATATGTATCTGACAGATTCCTTCCCGATAAGGCTATCGACCTAGTTGATGAGGCAGCTGCCGCAAAGCGCATCAACTACGCTGATTCCAAGGTTAAGAACGATCTTGAGAAGAAGATCGAAGAGATAAAGGCAAAGAAGAAGACTGCTGTAGACGCACAGGATTTCGAAGCTGCCCAGACCCTCAAAGAGGAAGAAGAGAAGCTTACAGAAAAGCTCTCGCTCCTTCAGGATAAGGTCAAGCCCGATGAGAACGGCTTCACGGGCACACTCACTGTCGATGATGTTGCCCTGGTCCTCGCAAAATGGACCGGTATCCCGACTACGAAGATCACTGAATCTGATGCAGATAAGCTCAAGAATCTTGAAGCAGAACTCGAGAAGAGAGTAGTCGGCCAGGATGAGGCAGTCCATGCGATCGCCAAGGCCATCCGCCGCGGAAGACTCGGTCTTAAGGATGAGAAGAGACCTTCAGGCACGTTCATCTTCTTAGGTACGACCGGTGTCGGAAAGACTGAGCTCGCGAAGGCTCTAGCTGAAGTAATGTTCGGCAATGAGAGCGCTCTTGTAAGAATCGATATGTCCGAATATATGGAGAAGCATGACGTTTCAAGACTTATCGGTGCGCCTCCGGGATATGTCGGATACGATGAGGGCGGCCAGCTCACAGAGGCAGTCAGAAGACATCCTTATTCAGTAGTTCTTTTCGATGAGATCGAGAAGGCACATCCTGAGATCTTCAACACGATGCTCCAGGTATTGGATGACGGACGTCTCACTGACGGTCACGGCAGAACGGTCGACTTCAGAAATACGATCATCATCATGACTTCCAATATCGGCGCGAGAATGCTCGTAGGCAGCGAAGGCAGAAGGATCGGTTTCTCGATGGCTGACGAGAATGATAAGGACGAACTCTCCAGAGAGGGCCTCTACGGCGGCAAGTCCTATGACGAAGCTAAGAAGGTCGTAATCGACGAGCTTAAGAAAACATTTACGCCTGAGTTTGTTAACCGTGTAGACGACATCATCTTCTTCCGTATGCTCGGCAAGGAGTCCCTCATCAAGATCGTCGACATCCTTATGAAGCAGGTAGGCAAGAGGATAAGGGATCTCGGTATGGAGATCGAGCTTACAGAGAGCGCGAAAGAACTCCTCGCCAAGAAGGGTTACGATCCGCAGTACGGTGCAAGACCTCTTAGAAGAGTCATTACATCCATGGTCGAAGACCGCTTCTCCGAAGCAATGCTCGACGGCATCGTTAAGCCCGGACACCTCGCTATCATCGATGCAGTGGAGACAACTGATCCTGACGCGATCCTTGCTCAGGGCAGCGCTGCCGAAGACGGCAAGGTCATAGTCATCAAGGATGGCGGAGAGCTTGATGTCAGCATCGAGAAAATGCAGCTGAAGTAAAAGCTTGAACTTAAGTGATTTATAGGGTGGCGGATTCTATATGAGTCCGCCATTTAATTATTTCAGTGCTTTTGTTTAATTGGCCAATTCGCTTATAGTTTTTTTGTTGGTTATTTCGCTTGGATAAGGATTGTTCAATAAATAATCTTTTACTAAAATCAAATTGTTTTAATTTAGTTGCTTCACTCTTACGGGGAGAGATTTATGTGAGGCAACGTTTTCTTTAGAAAGGGGATTAATATGAAAAAACTAGTTTCTGCGATTATCTCAATTGTTTTGTTGCTGTCTCTAGCTACACCATGCTTTGCAACATACTATCGTACAGGGTGGTTTAAGAGCGGTTCTACGTATGCTAAATATTCTTGTGATGGTACATGGGACATGGCAACAGATATAAAGCTTGCAGCTGAAGGGTGTCAAGGTTCAAAAAGTTTGGGAGCAAAGGTTCAGTATTATGATTTTTGCGATGATGAACATCCGAGACAAGTCAAATATTTCCATTTGTTCTCAACTTATGGATATGTTATTTCTGCTGGCAAAGGTGGCGACGAGCCTTATAAGGCATTAAGAAAATACGTTTACGGTTGATGATTCTGCCATACTTTAAATACATAAAAGACAACTTTTTAAAGACGGTTTTTCTCTTTTTCCTTTCGAGTATTTTGTGTTCGTTAGGGCTTTTCTGTGTTAATCACTATATAGGTTTAAACCACAGGCTCGATGTCTACCGTTACTATGGACTTGATAAGGGATTATTATATACTCCCGGTTATGGAATGGGTATTTTTGATGTAACCGACGAAAGAGCTGAAGAAGTTCTTAAGCGTATTAATTCGCTTGATGAAGTTGAACAGGCTGAATATTTGTTTTGGACTTCTTCCGTTGTTATTGATGACATTTCTCTAGGGAATGCACGTTCTAATTTAGATGTAATACCATTATCAAATAGCGAACAGGAATTGCCGTGGAGAATAATACAAGGTGATGTCCCCAAAGACGCAAACGAACTATTAATCACTTCTAATTTTCGGGGTTTGTATAATGTTGGTGATGTGCTGAAGTGTAGGGTTTATGGTCGTGATTCGGAAGGAGAGCGGATTAAATCAGAAGGAACCTTTATAATTGTTGGGTTCTTTGATGAAGACTCATATATGCCCCCTACAGATGAATATACCTTCAGAGATATGATTACATGCACGGAAGGTTTACCTTATGCATGTGCTTTTGCAAAATCGGTTATGTTAGATGATGGAACATTTATATATTTTAGGAAAAATTACGATTACATAAATATATCTCTCAAAAGTTCTTCTGATATAGAGAAGTTAAAAAAAGAGATTCCTGAAATAATTGGAAGGGGTACCGCATACGATTTCAACCATTATGTAGATCTTTGTTACAACGATAACAAAGATGTGAATGATATGGTCAATGTCTTTTTTGTTGCCATGGCTGTATTGACGATTTCCGTATTAGTGTCTTATACAATAATTCAGCTTTCTATATTCAAAAGAGATATGGTGGTCTACTTTTTAGAAGGCTGTACTTGGAAAAGAGCGGTTGGTATTTCCTGTTTTGCAACCTTGCCGGCAATGCTTTTAGGAATGGTTTCAGGTATCCTAATATATCGGTTTGCTTCGATTTATAAAGACATGACGAATGGCTCATATATTTTCACAGGAAGAGCAATCGCGATAGTCTGTACAGCCATTATTCTAGTTTATTTTCTCCTTGTAGGATTGTTCTATATTTACGCCTCAAGGCAGTCTCCCATTGAGACAATAAGGAGTGAATGACATGATAAAACTCACTCTTAAATCGATATGGGAACAAAAGGGAATCAATTCTTCATCAGTTGTTTTGCTGTCACTTGTTTTTTCTGTGCAGCTTTTGCTCTGTGCGTGGTTAGAAGGAATTCTTAATATCTATAATGAAGATATTGAAAAAGCCAATTCGTTAAGACTGATATTCACGCTGCTTATTCTGGTATCGGTAACGAGCATAATCACGCTGATTAATTATGTGATGAATAAGAGAAGAAACGAATTCCGGACATTGAGGCTCTGCGGCGCGACTCCCACATATATTTTGGCGTGCAAGTTGTTGCATCTTTTGGTGATAGTGATTGTATCACTATTAGGAGGATCAATCCTTTTTCTTCTGCTTTCAAAGATTCTGAATCAGCATTATAAGTTTAACGGGCTATTCCCGGTGTATATACTTTTCGTGGTTATCACGGCGGCAGAACTGACGGTTTATCACTTCATGCACAGAAAGGACGAGAAATGGGCGGGATAATAGAACTCAAAGACGTTACGAAGATATACAGCACTAAGGATACGCCTGAAATCATAGCGCTTAACAAGGCAAATCTGACGGTGGAAGAAGGGGAATTCCTTTCTGTATGCGGTGTCTCCGGTTCCGGAAAATCAACGCTTCTGCACCTTATCGGATGTCTTGATAAGCCAACTGAAGGCACGGTCAGTGTAAAAGGCAGTGTAACTACCCAAATGAATGAAAAGGAACTTGCCAGAATGCGAAATGGCACTGTAAGTATCGTTTTGCAGGACTTTGGCTTGATTCCAAGCCGTACTGTTTATGATAACCTCGTCGTGCCGTTCTATTTTTCGAGCAATCGGAAAGGCATGAACGACAAGATAAAGTCAGCTCTTGAATTCACGGGAATCGCTGACCTTAATCAAAGACCAGTTATCAAACTCAGCGGTGGCCAGAAGCAGAGAGTAGCAATTGCAAGAGCGATAGTAAATGACAATCCTATTCTTTTGGCAGATGAGCCGACAGGTCAGCTTGATACTCAGACAAAGAAGCAGATTATGGAGCTGTTCCATAAACTCAACGAAAAAGGGAAGACCATAATCATGGTAACCCATGATATAGATATGGCCAAAGAGACCTCAAGAATCGTAAAAATTGCTGACGGAAGCATTATGGAATCATAAAAACACGTTGGATTAGCATTATAGGTTTACAAATCAAAGAAACTTGCCTGCAAGCGCCTTAACAATGTTGTATAATACTCACGCTATCATTTCTAACTTGAGATACACGGAGTAGTTAAATGCAGGAAAACGTGAGCAATGCGGCTTCCCGCTCTAAGGCGCCGCGCGATTATGATATAGGATGTGTGCCGAGCAAATTCTATTTTGGATTTTTAGGCTCGCGCATAATCGTTCCTTTGGTATGCGCTTATACGCATATCAAGGTAAAGCCCGACATGGAATTCGTTAATCACGAAGGCCCCATTATCGTTATCTCCAATCATGAGTCCTATCTGGACCCCATGATCATCAACCGCCTTACAAAGGCGAGACCTGCAAACTTCGTTACCGGTGAGTTCGTATTCAGGGCACCTGCATGGGGCCACTGGTTCAAGCTCGGCGGTGCAATCCCAAAGAAGCAGTTCGTTGTAGATACCGCTGCTGTTAAGGCCATGATGCGCGTCATGAAGCGTAACGGCGTCATCATCGTATATCCTGAGGCTACAAGACACGTCGACGGTAAGTCGATAGGCTTTGATGACGGTGTCGCAAGACTTGCCAAGAAAGCAAATGCTTCCGTATATATTGCCCACATCCACGGCGCTTACCTCGCGTGGCCGAGATGGTCAAAGTCAGGAATGCGCAAGGGCAGGATCAGCGCCGAGTTCGTTAAGAAGATCTATTCCGACGAAGTCAAGGAATTATCGATTGAAGAGCTTCAGCAGAAGATCCTTGATGCGGTTGACTATAACGAGAATGACTGGATCCGCGAGAATCCGAGAAAGTACAAGAGCAGGAAGCTCGCTGCCGGCCTCCAGAACATCGCTTATGCGTGCCCGAGATGCGGTTCCGAGTATACAATGCAGTATATGAATTCCGGCAAGCACGACATGATCCAGTGCTCCAACTGCGGCAACGCTGCAAGATATCTTCCCACGGGCCTTATCGAGAAGGTCGATCCGCAGTGCGTCGTTTTCGATGACCTCCACAAGTGGACGGAGTGGGAGAGGGGCCTTATAAAGGACCAGCTCGAAGCCGGCGGCTTCAAGATGGAGATGAATGCTGACCTGTTCAAGGTCTTCGACAGATTCACGTTTGCGAAAACAGGCAAGGGCAGGGTCACGATCACTGACAAGGAGATCACATACGTCGGAACGGACTGTCCCGCTGAAGAAGGCATCCCATACAAGAAGGGCAAGCCGATGAAGAAGTACAAGGACAGGACGCTGGACCCTGCAGCGCCTTTCCAGACCAAGGTCTTTGAGATCGACACGATGAGAGGACTCGTTGCATCCTACGGCAAGCATTTCGAGATCTACGACAAGGACGGAGAGCTCTACAGATTCTATGTCGACGGACAGAAAGTCTTTAAGATCCATGAGATCGTAACGCTCCTCGGAAAAAAGAAATAATTTTCACTAGAACGTTTTCAGGTAAAAATCAAGCGGGTTTGGTACATTATTCGCCAAACTCGCCTTTTTTATTGCTTTAATATATCGCGCGAAGATAGTATAATTTTCGCGTTAGTAAATTAAGAGGCGCTTTTTGGCGTTTCCCAAAAACACAAAATATGAATCAGGAGTGTGAAAATCCATGGCAATGTATGACAAGAAAAGCGTTGAGGATTTAAACGTAGCCGGCAAGAGAGTTATCGTCCGCGTTGACTTTAACGTACCTCTCGACAAGGAAACAGGCACAAAGATCACAGACGACAAGCGTATCAAGGGTGCTCTCCCTACAATTAAGTACCTTGTTGAAAACAATGCGAAGGTTATCCTCGTATCACACCTCGGCCGTCCGAAGAACGGACCTGAGGCTAAGTTCTCCATGAAGCCCGCAGCAGACAGACTCGCTGAGCTCATCGGCAAGCCCGTTACTCTCGCAGCTGACGTTATCGGCGAAGATGCTAAGGCTAAGGCAGCAGCTCTTAAGGACGGCGAGATCCTCATGCTCGAGAATGTCCGTTTCCACAAGGAAGAGACAAAGAACGATCCTAAGTTCGCAGCTGAGCTCGCTTCTATGGCTGACCTCTATGTAAACGACGCATTCGGTACAGCTCACCGTGCTCATGCATCCACAGCAGGCCTTGCTAACTTCCTGCCTTCCGCTTGCGGTTACCTCATCAAGAAGGAGATCGACTTCATCGGCGGTGCGCTCGACAATCCTGCAAGACCGTTCGTTGCTATTCTTGGCGGTGCTAAGGTTTCCGACAAGATCGGCGTTATCACAAACCTCTTAGACAAGGCTGACACCATCATCATCGGCGGTGGTATGGCTTATACATTCATCGGCGCTCAGGGCGGCAAGATCGGTGACTCCCTCTTCGAGGCAGACAAGGTTGACCTCGCTAAGGAGATCCTCGCTAAGGCAGAAGAGAAGGGCGTTAAGCTTCTCCTCCCTACAGACACAGTTGTTGCTGACGCTTTCGACGCTAACGCTAACAGCAAGGTAGTTCCTACAATGGAGATCCCTGACGGCTGGCAGGGCCTCGACATCGGACCTGAGACAATCGCTAAGTTCTCTGAAGCTATCAAGGGCGCTAAGACAGTTATCTGGAACGGCCCTGCAGGCGTTTTCGAGTTCGAGAAGTTCGCAGTTGGTACAAAGGCAATCGCTCAGGCTATCGCTGATGCAGACTGCACATCCATCATCGGCGGCGGTGACTCCGCAGCTGCTATCGAGAAGCTCGGCTATGCTGATAAGGTTTCTCACATCTCCACAGGCGGCGGCGCTTCTCTCGAGTACATCGAGGGTAAGGTTCTCCCCGGTATCGACTGCCTCAACGACAGAGTAATCGGCAGAACATTCGCAGCAGGCAACTGGAAGATGAACTGCGGTATCCCTGCAGATGCAGTTAAGCTCATCAATGAGCTCAAGCCCCTCGTTAAGGACGCTACATCAAGAATCGCTCTCGGCGTTCCTGCTACAGCACTTGCTGCTGCAGTTGAAGCTGCTGCTTACTCCAACATCAAGATCGCTGCTCAGAACTGCCACTTCGAAGAGAAGGGTGCTTTCACAGGCGAGATCTCACCTCTCTGGCTTGCTAAGATGGGCGTAAATTACTGCATCATCGGCCACTCTGAGAGAAGAGAATACAACGCAGAAACAGACGAGACAGTTAATAAGAAGGCATTAGCTCTCCTTAAGTATGGTGTAAGACCTATCATCTGCTGCGGTGAGTCTCTTGCTCAGCGTGAAGCAGGCGAGACATTCGACTGGATCAAGGGTCAGATCGTTGGCGCTTTCAAGAATATCCCTGCTGACAAGCTCTGCCAGATCACAATCGCTTATGAACCTATCTGGGCTATCGGCACAGGCAAGACAGCTACAGACGAGCAGGCTGAAGAAGTTTGCAAGTTCATCCGTGGCGTAATCGCTGAGCTCTATTGCGACAAGTGCGCTGAGGCTATCACGATCCAGTACGGCGGATCCTGCAATGCTAAGAACGCTGCAGGTCTCTTCGCTCAGCCTGACATCAACGGTGGTCTCGTAGGTGGTGCTTCCCTCAAGGCTGAGGACTTCTCCATCATCTGCAACGCATAATCCGTTAAGTTATAAAGCTTAAATCCAAGAGGTGTCTCATTATGAGACACCTCTTTTTATATGCCTGATAGGCATTATTCCTATGCCGAGAAAGTATTTCGGGCGGACTCTATTTGCTTTTATACTGAAATTGGGAGAAAGGAGGCTTGCTATGGCTGCATTTGACAGGATCTTGAGCGGAATACCGGAGATGGATACGGCATTCGACAACATCAGGCTCGGCGACAATGTGGTCTGGCGTGTCTCTGACCTTGAGCAGTTTAAGATCTTTATGCTGCCTTATGTTGAGCAGGCCATAAAAGACAAGCGCAACATAATCTATTTCAGATTCGCAAGTCACGGGGAACTCCTGGCAGAACGTCCTGAGATAAAGCGTGTGACAATTCCCCTGTCGCACCGCTTTGAGACCTTCACGGTCGATATTCATAATGTGATCGAAAAGGAGGGCTTTGACGCTTTCTATGTTTTCGACTGCCTGTCAGAGCTCCAGACTGCGTGGGCGACAGACCTAATGATGGGCAATTTCTTTAAGGTCACATGCCCGTTCCTGTTTATTCTCGATACCGTGGCCTTTTTCCCGATCATAAGGGGCAAGCATTCGGTCGATGCGATCAATAAGATCCTTGATACGACCCAGCTGTTTATCGATGTCTATTCCGACAATAAGAATATCTATGTCCGTCCGGAGAAGGTCTGGAACAGAAATTCCGATACGATGTTCCTGCCGCACACATATGAACCTGACACGGGGAAGTTCCAGCCAATCCTGGACGGCGTTAAGTCCAGCAGATTTTATCAGACATTAGGGCAGGCACAGCGGTCGTCTGACGAGCAGATAACGGATTCTTGGGACAGGTTCTTCTACCGCACCAAGATCTTATATGAGAACAATGCTGATATCACGACGGAATGCAACAGGATGTGCGATATCATGATGACACGTGACAGCAAGATGCGCGAGATGGTAAAGAAGAACTTTACGCCGGAAGATTATTTTGCCGTAAGAGATCACATGATCGGCACCGGAATGATAGGCGGCAAAGCCTGCGGCATGCTCCTGGCCCGGTCGATAATCAGGAACAGGGAGCCGGAGATATCGGAATACCTCGAGCCGCACGACTCTTTCTATGCCGGATCTGACCTGTATTACACCTATATTGTGGACAACAACCTTTGGGATCTGAGGATCAGGCAAAGGACGGATGAGGGTTATTTCACCCTTGCAGATGAATTTGCGGGCAAGATCATGGACGGTGAGTTCTCGGCAACCATGAGAGAGCAGTTCGTAAGGATCATCAACTACTATGGCCAGGACCCTTACATCATCAGGTCCAGCAGTATTCTCGAAGACGGCTTCGGAAATGCCTTTGCGGGCAAATACGAGTCGGTGTTCTGTGTTAACAGGGGAACACCGGAAGAAAGGCTTCAGGAATTTGAGAAGGCCATCAAAACCGTTTACGCAAGCTCAATGAGCCTGTCGGCCTTGGATTACAGAAAGAGAAGGGGACTTGATAAGAGAGATGAGCAGATGGCTCTTCTTATACAGCGCGTATCAGGTTCATATTACGGCTCTTACTATATGCCTTGTGCAGCAGGTGTCGGTTATTCATACAGTCCTTACAGGGTCATGAAAGACTCAGATCCCGCGCAGGGCATGTTAAGACTCGTAATGGGTCTTGGAACTTCAGCGGTCGACAGGACAGAAGGATCATATCCGCGCATAGTAAATCTTGATATGCCGGAGAAATCCTCATATTCGTCTTCTGCCGACAAGCACAAGTTCTCTCAAGGCAAAGCCGAGGTCATAAACATGGCTTCGAGAACTCTTGAGAAGCTGGCCTATGACAAACTCGAGAATGATATCCCGAAGTATCTCGAGAATGTCCTTCTGGAACACGATTATGAGGCCGAATCAAGGCTCCGCGAGATGGGAAGGCCGAGGCAGATAAAGTTCATCTCGTGCAAAGGCCTTGTAGCCAACAAGACCCTTATGGATCAGATGAGAAGGCTCCTTAAGTGCATACAGGATGAATATGACTATCCTGTCGATACTGAATTTACGATAAACATTTCCGATAACGGCGAATACTCGATAGACCTTCTCCAGTGCAGGCCCCTGCAGGTGCAGAAGACTTCCGGCGGGACTGTCATTCCGGAAGGGATAAATGAAGAGAATATACTTCTTGAGAGCAAGGGCTCTTCCATGGGTCTGTCTAAAGCCGGAGAACTCGACATCATTGTATATGTCGATCCGGTCAAATATTATGAGATGCCTTATAAGGACAAGCCCGAAGTCGCAAGGCTCATAGGAAAGCTCAACTGGCACTACAGGGATCTTGGCAGGCACATGATGCTCATCGTGCCGGGCAGGGTCGGAACGACTTCGCCTGAGCTGGGTGTGCCGACGACTTTTGCTGATATCAGCGCCTTTGAGATCATATGCGAGATGGAAGAATCAAGGGCGGGCTATAATCCGGAGCTCTCGTACGGAAGCCATATTTTCCAGGATCTTGTCGAAGCAGAGATCTTATATACTGCGGTATTCAATAATCAGAAGACTGTTCATTTCCACCCGGAAAAGCTCTTAAGCTCGCCTGATGCCGTAAACGAATTCGGAGAGAGCGAAGCCCTCTCCGATATAGTTCATGTATTTGATGTGTCCGGCAGGAACTGCAAGGTCTATAACGACATTGCAAATGAACACCTGGTCATAACCTGCTGATATCAGTTATTAGACAGATATTCGTCGATGCCCTTTGCTGCAGCCTTGCCCGCACCCATTGCGAGGATTACTGTTGCTGCGCCTGTAACTGCGTCACCGCCTGCGAAAACACCGGCTCTTGATGTCATCTCTGACTCGTTGACCACGATGCCGCCTTTTCTGTTGACCTCGAGGCCTGCAGTTGTCTTCTTGATAAGCGGGTTAGGTGATGTGCCGAGCGACATAATGACCGCATCGCAGTCGATGGTAAATTCTGAACCTTCTACAGGAACCGGTGATCTTCTGCCGGATGCGTCAGGCTCGCCAAGCTCCATGCGGATGCATGTGCAGCCCTTTACCCAGCCGTTCTCATCAGCAACGATCTCAACAGGGTTTGTAAGGAGGTCGAAGATGATGCCTTCCTCTTTTGCGTGATGAACTTCTTCAGCACGTGCAGGGAGCTCTGCTTCGGATCTTCTGTAAACGACGTGGACCTCAGCGCCGAGACGCTTTGCAGTACGTGCCGCATCCATCGCAACGTTTCCGCCGCCTACAATGACAGCCTTTTTGGCTCTCATGATAGGTGTCCTGGAATCGGGTGAGAAAGCGCCCATGAGGTTAGATCTCGTAAGGTATTCGTTAGCGGAGAACACGCCCAATGCCTGCTCGCCGGGGATATTCATGAAGCGGGGAAGGCCTGCGCCCGAGCCGATGAATACGGCAGAGAAGCCTTCATTTTCGAACAGGTCGTCGATAGTAAGTGAGCGTCCGATGACTGCGTCAGTCACGATCTTTACGCCCAATTCCTTAATGTTCTCGACTTCCTTGGCAACTACCTTCTCCTTGGGAAGACGGAATTCGGGGATGCCGTAAACGAGAACGCCGCCTGCCTTGTGCAGAGCTTCGAAGATCGTTACGTCATAACCCATCTTTGCAAGGTCGCCGGCACAGGTAAGTCCCGAAGGGCCTGCGCCGATTACGGCAACCTTCTTGCCCTTCTTAACCATGTCAGCCGGGAGCTGTGGCTTGATGCCCATTTCCTTTGCGGAGTCAGCGACAAATCTCTCGAGACGTCCTATAGATACTGCTTCGCCCTTTACTCCTCTTATGCACTGAGCCTCGCACTGTGTCTCCTGGGGGCATACACGGCCGCAGACAGCGGGGAGGGAAGAGGAGAGCGATATCACGTTGTAAGCGCCTTCAACATCGCCATCCTTAAGCTTTGAGATGAAGCCCGGAATGTTGATGGATACAGGGCATCCCTGCATGCAGCGGGCATTCTTGCAGTTAAGACAGCGGGAAGCTTCCAGAACTGCTTCTTCCTTTGTATATCCGAGGCAGACCTCGTCGAAATTTGTGGCGCGGATCTGAGGATCCTGCTCAGCGACCGGTACTTTCTTCATTACATCAAAATCCATATATCTATCCCCCTTACGAACACATGCCGCAGCCGCCGCTGTGCGTGTCGCCTTCGGTGAGCCTTAACATGAGCTCGCCTTCCTGCGTCTTATAGAGGCGTGAACGCTGCAGAGCCTGATCGAAATCGACAGCGTGACCGTCGAACTCAGGTCCGTCAACGCATGCGAACTTTACTTCACCGCCTACCAAGAGTCTGCAGGCGCCGCACATGCCGGTTCCGTCGACCATGATGGTGTTCATGGAAACGACCGTGGGAATGCCGAGCTGCTTTGTGAGCTGGCAGGCAAACTTCATCATGATGACAGGCCCGATTACAACGCAGTGATCGTAGCGGACGCCTTCGTCCCAGAGCTTCTGGAGTGCTACGCATACATTGCCGTGGATTCCGTAGGAGCCGTCATCAGTTGCAAAATACAGGTTCTTTGTGACAGCCTTCATCTCGTCTTCGAAAATGAGGAGTTCCTTTGTCCTTGCGCCCTGAATGCAGTCGACCTCGACACCGTTGTCGTGGAGCCACTTGAGCTGGTTATAGACGGGAGCGGTTCCGACACCGCCTGCGATAAATAAGATCTTCTTAGCCTTGAGTTCTTCTATAGGGAGATCAACGAGGTCAGAAGGATTTCCCAGAGGACCTACGACGTCTGCAAAGCATTCGCCCTCATTCATCCTGCTCATTCTCTCGGTCTCAGCGCCGACAGTCTGGTAAACGATCGTAATGATGCCCGACTCTCTGTCAAAGTCGCAGACTGTAAGAGGGATCCTCTCGCCGTCCTTATCAGCCCTTACGATCAGGAACTGGCCGGGCATGGCCTTTTTGGCTACCATGGGAGCTTTTATTTCCATCAGAAAGACCTTAGGGCCAAGCATCTTCTTGGTAATGATCTCAAACATATCCTTTATCCTCCTTAATGAACGGTTGCTTATAAGGTTCCGTTCACGGGCCTTACTTGTATGGTAGCATACCAAACAGCAGGCGGCGTGGCAATATAAAAATTCATTAATTTTTATTATTGTTTCTTATTGTATGGAAAATGAAATAAAAATCAATTTATTAAGAGGTATCTTTGCGTGAGTTATATCTCCCGTTGAAAGATGTTAAAATATCTGCATAAGAGCACTCTGACAAGGATAAGGAGGAAGATATGTACGGGTTATATAACTACGGTGACTATAGTTTCTTATTCTATGTTTTCGCGATCGCCATCATGATCTGGAGCCTTATCGTAAGAGGAAGACTTAACAGGCTGGTAAAGAAGTACAGCAATGTCCCGGTTGCCAGCGGCAAAGATGCCAACACATGCGTTCAGGAGATGCTCAGAGCCAACGAGGTCTACGGCGTTACCGTACAGGCAACGAGCGGCGAGATGACCGATAACTATAATCCGAAGGAAGAGACGATCAACCTGTCCGAGACAACCTACGGCAGGAATTCGATCACTGCAGTTGCCGTCGCAGCGCATGAATGCGGACATGCGTGCCAGGCGCATTCGAGTATGGCACTTTATAAAGTCCGCCAGGCAATCGCTCCTGTAGCAAGCATTACTTCCAAGATCAGCGTTTGGATAGCGATAATCGGCGTAGTCATCATGTATGCTGCAAGGACCCTTGAGATGAGCTACATGGGCTACACAATAAGCACGATAGGCATAGTTCTTTATTCAGTAGTATTTATCTTCTATCTGGTCACACTCCCGATCGAGCGTGACGCGAGCAGAAGAGGCCTTAAGGCCATGAAGGAATTCGGGTGGGTATCTGACGATCAGTATAAGGCTGCCAGGAGCGTGCTTTGGGCAGCAGGTGACACATATGCCGTAGCACTCGCAAGTGCTGCGCTCACATTACTGAGGCTCCTTCTCATGAGAGGCAGAAGGAGAAGATAAAGGAGGATTCCTTATGGCAGAGCTAAAGCCGCAGAGAATGGCATTTGTAAGTTCGATCGGAAAGGGCTATAAGATCGTCGGATTCTTTTATCCGTCATCAGCTCCCGTCATAAAAGGCGTCGTTCAGATCTGCCACGGAATGGCAGAATACCTTGCGCGATATGAAGAGATGATCCAAAAGTTCAATGAAGCAGGCTATCACGTCTGCGGAATGGACATGCCCGGCCACGGCCAGACTTATTATCTCAACAAGGATGCCGGATACCCCAAAGGATATTTCGGCGGCGTAAAGAATGCATGGAAGGTGATCCTTACTGATGAGATGGGCCTTCACGAATATGCAGTTAAGCGCTTCGGCAGAGAAGGGCTCAAATATATCCTTTACGGACATTCGATGGGTTCATTTGTCGCAAGGTCTATCTTTTCGACGCCGAGATACAGCAGAAGATTTGACGGATTCGTTTTCTCATCGACAATGGGTCCCAATCCTGCAGTCGGCATGGGCAAATTCCTGGCGAGCACGGCATGTGTTTTCGGAGGCGCGAAGAAGAAAAACAAGCTCTTAAGCCTCATTTCCTTCGGAAGCTATACCAAGCGCATCAAGGACCCGAGAACAAGCTACGACTGGCTGTCCACTGTTCCTGAGGAGGTTCAGAAATATATCGACGATCCGATGTGCGGATTCTACTTTACGGGCGAAGGCTTTAAGACTTTGTTCGGACTTATCGAATTCATGCAGAGCGAAGAAGCATATGCGCTTATCCCTGACCGCCCCTGTTTCTTTACTTACGGTGACGATGACCCTGTAGGAGGCTACGCTGAAGGCGTCGGCCGGGTCATCTCCAGGATGAAGGATGCAGGCGCAAATCTCAAGTCAAAGAGCTACGGCCCTTACCGTCACGAGATCCAGAATGAGCCCGTGAAGGAAGAGTATTTTAAAGATCTTATCGAATTCTTTGATTCGGTTCCCTTAGCCTAAGCTTATAACGAGTTCGTTGCTTAAGAATTCAATGGATGTGCCGTAGCTGAGCTTCTCCGGCACTGATTCTGACAGCCCTACGACATTGAATATGCCTGAGAGGATAAGATGCTTTGTGCCGCCCAGATTCTGGGTGCGTACGGTGATCTTGTTTCCTGATACTTCAGCCGAGATGATGCCTGATGCCTGTCCGCCGTCAGCGAAAATCTCGCATGCAGCAGGCGTGCCCTGGCCTAAGCCGAAGCAGGTGAATGTAAGGTTGTCGAGTGAGCCGATGCCGCTGTTGGAATCAGGTGTCCTTGTAGGGATGATCGAATTCGGACGGGCGAATACCGGAACTGAATTTGCAATGGATTTGCGGGTAATAAAGCGGGGACCCTGGATCTTCTCGTGAGTCATGAAGTCGGTCCATACGCCTGCAGGAATATAGACTCTTACACTGTCACCTGATGAGACAACAGGTGTTACCAGGAGCGATGCGCCGAACATATACTGTGAATCAATGGTCTCTGCGACGGGGTCACCCGTAAATTCCAGAGACATTGCCCTGATAACGGGTGTGCCGTATTTTACGCTCTCGCATAAGCTTGAATAGTTATAAGGAGCAAGGCCGGTCCTTATGGCGGAGAATGCCTTGATCGATTCAAGTGATCTCGCATTCTCGAGGAACCTCAATGTGCCCTTGAATCTTGAGTGGGGTACGAAAGCTGCGAAGCCCACATAGCGGTCGAAGAGCTTGGGATCATTGAGCTCCTGCTCAGGGACATCGATATTGATGCCTCCGAAGCCTGTAAGGCCATAAGAGACTGCATTCTTTATTGCAGCGTTGAGGTCGCAGTAATCAGCCTTCAGAGTAGTGTAGATATTGCTGTAAGGTGACTGCTGGTCGCCTGAGCTTATGGAGTCGGAGATTATGAATGAGCCGTAGCGGCCGCGCTCTCTTGCGGATACATCGCTCAAAGCGGAATTTAAGATGCTCGTGAAGTTTAAGAGATAATCACGCTTGCCGCACGCCTTTTCGAAGGCCTGCGTCATTGAATATGTGTAGTTGGATTCGAAAACAGAGAAGCCTTCTCTTGCAAGAGCGGAACATGCGTTGATGAACCAGCTCCTTGCCTCGGGAATGTTGAGGTCGAGCATAGCAACGCCGCCCTTCTCGGCATCACAGAGAACAGCTCTGCCGTCAGGGAACGATACAAGAAGTCCGGAGTCCAGAAGTTCGATGAATTCCGGTGCTCTCTCGGATACGAAGGGATTTACCGACAGGCCGAGGATGATGCCCATATCGGCAATAGCTTTCGCAAACCCGCCGGGATCAGGGAATCTGACAGCGTCGAAGGTAAAGCCGTAAGGGGCATAATCAGGACGCCATGAGTTCCCGATCCAGATCTCCTTGATGTTGACGCCTGCAGCTCTTGCATTCTTAACGGCATCAAGGATCTGCTGTGCGGTCAGCTTCTCATCGTCATTTAAAGCGACAGAGATGCCGCCTGTAGCATATGAGATGGCAGGGATACGGCCGTTAAGCTGGCTGAAGATCTCAAGGATCTGCATGGATGTGTCGCCTGCGATGATGCTGTATTCCAATTCCTCGCCTTCGACCTCGAAGTTTAAAGTGCCGCTGTCGGAACCGACATCGAAGGTGACGGGGCGGTTTGTATTAACGAACAGACCATATCTGGAACCGGAGAGGATGAAAGGAATGTGCTCAGCGCCGGCTCTGGATTCGATGGTATTGCACTTGACGATCTGGCCGTTGCGGATGATCGAAGCTCCGGCACCGCCAAGTCCGTATATGTTTTCCTTCGGCTTTAAGTCAACCGAAGCGCCGAGGATGGCATTAGAAGAAAGCGTGTAGTAGCTCTCGGAACCTGAGTCGGTCTTATAGTAGATCGGCATGTTTGCGTTCTGGCTCAGAAGTTCGGTGCCGCAGTAGAAGAACTTGATCTCGAAGATCTTCTTGCTGATCCTGGCTTCAAGATGTCCGCTCTTAAATACGAAATATTCGCCAGAATCATCTAAAGTTCCGAATCCTGAAGGAGAGAGTTCTATTACGGAATAGCCTTTTGTCTTAGGCTCGGCGTGATGGCTTAATACCTTTATTGAGATTATGTTGCTTGCAGGAGAGAAGACGGATACGGTGATCCTTCCTTTCGCATCCTTGAAGCAGTCTTTACAGCCGGTGAGAGTTTCGGAAAACGCCTGGCAGTCGCAGCCGATCCTTAATGTGTTGTCGACGTAATAGACGGAATCGATCTGATAAGGCTTTCTCGTGAAGAACATATTATCCCTCCAATGAAAATAGATAAAGAACGTTTGACAGCAAACAAATTCATTATAACTAAACAGGCGTGTATATATTATTTCAAGAATATGACGATTCTAACGGCAATAAGCCTGCTCTGATATAATTAATGTATGAACGATATTCCTGCGACAGAAAAAAGGATTCCTGATTATGTGGGCAATATTTTGGGATTGCTCGAAAACGAAGGCCACAAGGCTTACGTGGCCGGCGGCGCAGTGCGCGATATCGTTCTGGGAACTGTTCCCCACGACTACGACGTAGCAACTTCCGCAAGACCTGAAGAGACTTTGGATATCTTCAAAAGAGCAGGACTGCCTTATTACGATAACGGAATAAAACACGGTACTGTGACTGCCATAACAAAGGACGGCAATGTCGAAGTTACGACTTTCCGCGAAGACGGATCTTATTCGGATCAGAGAAGACCTGATGAAGTTTCTTTCAAGACAACGATCGAAGAAGATGTCAGACGAAGAGATTTCACGATAAATGCGATGTACATGGATGCCGACGGTGTTATCCATGATCCTGAAGGCGGTGTGAGTGACGCTGCAAAGCACATCATAAGAACGGTGGGCGATCCTAAGGAGCGCTTTGAGGAAGATGCATTAAGGATCCTAAGGGGGATCAGGTTCTGTTCACGTTTGGGTTTTGACATCGAACCTGAAACTCTTCATGCGATGGAGACCCTTTGCGATGAATTAAAGAATATATCAGGCGAGAGGATCGCCTCTGAACTCATTGGAATAGTAACCGGCAGGTATGCTCCTCAGGCAATAAGGACCGGATGGAAGGTGATTAGCGTCATCATTCCGGAGATTGCGGTCTGCAGGGGCTTTGATCAGAGATCGGAATTCCACGACAGGGATGTTCTGGAGCATACGCTTGATGTCCTTGCAGAGATACCGTTTGCTGAAGGTCAGGGGAGGGACCCTGAGCTTGCCATGGCAGCACTCTTCCATGATCTCGGTAAGCCGGAATGCTTCGTTCTTGAGAACGGCACAGGTCACATGAAAGGTCATCCGGTCGTAAGCGAAGCCATCACAGAGAGGGTCCTTACCGGCCTTAAATGTTCCAAACAGTTTGTCAGCAACGTCTGCCTTCTGGTAAGACTTCACGACACATATCTTAAGCCTGAGAGGATAAGGGTCCACAGATTCATGTGCCGGTATCCCATGGAGATCCTTGATAAACTTAAGATCCTTCAGAGGGCGGATATCCTCGCGCATTCGCCTTTGGGGTTAAACCGCCTTAAACGGCTGGAGGAACTGAATGCCATATCAGAGGAACTCAAAGCTTCGGGTGCGGTTTTCGATATAACAAATCTTGCTATCGACGGAAAGGACATAATTTCGCTGGGCGTGAAAGAAGGTCCTGTGGTCGGCGAGATCTTATCACAGCTTTTCGAACTTTATCTGGACGAGAAATGCCCAAATTCTAAGGGCTCTTTGATTATTGAAGCCCAAAAGCTCATTTCGACAAAATCAGTTTAACTGTTCGTAACATATTGTTCAAAACGCTCTCATAATTTCAATATTCTGGTGATTGATTTGTCAAAAATTGCTCCCTTATAATGATGATATCAGCGAAGAAGTTGATTCAAGGGAGTGTGATCTATATGAAAAAAATGAGAGTTAGCAAGAGGGGTTTTACCCTCACTGAGATCATCATCGTAGTTGCTATCATGGTCATAGTTGCATCAGCCGCATTCGTTGGCGTTGCAGTTGCACTTGAAAATGCAAGAAAGAACTCCGATGAAGTTAACAGAAGACACGGCCGTGACGAGAGCGGCAAGGAGTTATTCGAAGCAGAGGCCTGGGAAGAGATCGATGAGCTGACAAAGGACGCAGCGAATTTCTTCGATGTTTCTATGTACAAGCCGGCAAAGCCGACAAGTACCCCTGCTCCTACGGCAACTCCCACAACTGTTCCTGACAGCGGTGATCCGGGAACATCACCTACACCTACTACAAAGCCTGAAGCAACAGCTACACCTTTACCGACATCTACAACTGAACCTACACCTACTACAGGTCCGGCCAGTGGAAATGTATCGTGGGGCACCACTGTTTCTGCGGGCAATCAGGGAACCGGCGATGGTAAGCAGGGCGTAATTAGTGCTTCAACATCCGGTAATGTAACTACTTTCTATATGACACGCAATAACGGCTGGGATGCAAGTGATGTTACGATTACCGAAGTTTCAAATGGAAAATATAAGATCAATCTTGGCTGTAGAGGCATGAGCGATTCTTTCAAGAATGACGGTTGCCCGGATATGAACTGGGGAGACGAGCAGTTCGATCTTACAAACGGTCAGAAGACATATCTTAAGGACAAATACGGCATTGTATTGAAGTAATCATAAAAGGGTTCAGTTCACTCAGAGGAACACATGTATTGAATTAGAGAAAGAGTGCAACTGAAGATTTAAATAGTCATAAAGTGGCATCCACTTTATATAGATCACCCTTGAGATGGGCTGCTCTCCGGAGCAGCCTGTCTTGCGTTTACAGAGAAATATCAGGATAAGCTGCCGTGAATCTGACGCTCTGCCGCAAGGAGCGCGGAAGCAGCTTCGGACTTCGGATCGTTTAAGACGTCGGCTGTTATGCCTTCTTCGCAGATCACACCGTCGCTCATGACGATGACCCTTGGCGCTATCTGTCTTACGATGTGGATGTTGTGCGTGATGAGAAGGAACGCGGTGTGCTGCTCCCTGTTGATGTCCGTAACGAGTTTTAAGAGCTCTGCTGAAGAACTTGCATCCAAAGATGAGAAAGGCTCGTCCGCAATGATGAGGGACGGATCCTGAATAAGACACATCGCGATAGCGACACGCTGGCGCTGACCGCCCGAGAGTTCATTAGGGTGGCGCGTTAAATGCTTTTCTTCAAGACCGCATATATCGAGTACCTCAATGATGCGTGCGAGGGCTTTGGCCTTGCGCTCTTCATATGTTCCTGTGCCCTTGATCTCGTTTGCTCGTGAAGAAGCGTTCAAAGCTTCCATCATGTGCCACTTGATCGTGTGCGCAGGATTTAAGCAGGATACGGGATCCTGGAAGATAACGCCGATTCTGTCGCTCTTGATGCTGACCGTGCCGGAATGAGGCAGGAGTCCTAAGAGTGATCTGATCAGTGTGGTCTTGCCTGAACCTGATCCGCCTATAAGTCCTAGGATCTCGTTCGGATAGACGTCAAGTGAGACGCCCTTGAGGACCATGTTGACGCCGCCGTCTTTTGCTTTTCTGTTCTTTATGCTCTCGAAAAGTGACCTTCCGTAGCCCGCGGTAATATCCTTTGCCGTAAGGACGGGTTCTTTCTCATAGTCGACCTTAATAGGCTCCAGGCCGAGTATCCTCGTGTCGAGCCTTGCGTTGGTCAGAAGCTCTGCGGTGAAGGCATTTCGGGGATTTGTGAGAATATCCGATGCCGTATCCCTGTCGACGATCTTACCGTCTCTCATGACCATTACGCGGTCGCAGAAGCCTCTTACGACTGAGAGGTCGTGTGAGATGAACAGGATCGTTATGTGCAGATCGTGGCAGAGCTCTTTAAGGAGTTCCAGAATGGAGATGGTCGTAACCGTATCGAGTGATGAAGTAGGCTCGTCACAGATGAGAAGGCGCGGCTTGAGGAGTGCGGCGCCTGCAATGAGGACTCTCTGACGCTGGCCGCCCGATAACTGGTGCGGATAGCGCGTCATTATCTCTTCAGCGTTCGGGAAGCCTACGAGCTTCAGCATATCGATTATCGCCTTGCGGCGTTCTTCTTTTGACTGATTGTTTTCCTTGTGCGCCGTAAGGACTTCTTCGAGTTGCTTTCCTATTACCATGAGAGGATCCAAAGCTGTCGACGGTTCCTGGAAGATCATGCCGATATCTTTTCCGAGCATGGCGCGGCGTTCCTTGGGACTCATCTCAAGGAGATTCTTACCGGCGAACTTTATAGAACCTGAAGTGATCTCGGCATTCTCGGGAAGAAGTCCAGCGATCGCAAGTGAAGTCATGGTCTTGCCGCATCCGGAATTACCGATGAGGCCTAAGATCTCGCCGTCTCTGATGCCGAAATCGATGTCATCCAAAACCGGCTTCGGATTGGGGTTCTTGCGTGTCGGGAAAGAGAGGGTCAGGTGATGGACCTTAACGATGTGTATGTGTCGGGTCATCTCTTGCCTCCTTTCGCGAGGTTGACGCGAAGTCCCTCTGAAATGAAATAGAGGCCCAGGATGTAGAAGACCAGCATCAGGGCAGGGAATATGACGAGCCAGGGCGCTACGCGGATATATGCCTGGCTGTCAGATAACATCTTTCCGAATGAAGCATCCGGCGGCTGCACGCCCAGTCCGAGATAGCTCATTCCGGATTCGAACAAAGTCATGTTGGCAAGGCCGATGACGGTTGCGGGAAGGAGCTGGGGGACCAGGTTAGGGAATATATGCATAGCCATGATGCGGCCGGGCTTAACACCCATAACGCGCGCGTGCGTTATATAATCCAATTCTTTTATTTCCATTGTGCCGACACGGCATACCCTGGCAAATGTCGGAGCAAAGACCAGGCCCAGCGCCCATATGACGTTGGTTACCGAAGCGCCGAAAACAGCAACTGCCACAAGTGCCAGGAGAATTCCCGGGAAGCACATAATGCTGTTGCCGAGAAGCATTATCCCCTTGTCTGTATAGCCGCCGAAGTAACCTGCGGGAATACCTGCGAGCGTGCCTAAGATGAGCGCTATCGCCACGCCTGCGGCAGAAATGTAGATCGTGTATTTCGAAGCTGACATAATGCGCGACAGGACATCTCTTCCGAAATTATCCGTTCCGAAAGGGTGCTCCGGGCAGGGTGCCAGGAGCTTGGACGCAGCATCTGTCGCTTCGGGTGAATAGGGCGTCCAGAATAACGAGACGATAAATGTGACAACAACGATTCCCAGAAGGATAAGGCCCGCCGTATAGAAGGCGGATGCTTCAGGAGATCTGTATTTATTATTTCTGACAGTTTCCATACTTGCAGATCCCCCTTATTTCAGCCTGATCCTCGGATCGGTGATGGCGGCCAGGATATCGGATAAGAAGTACAGAAGTACTGTTATAAACGCAAGATAAAAGACTATACCGGAAAGGAGAGGGAAGTCTCTTCTGGATATTGCCGACAGCAGAAGGCGTCCCAGGCCCGGAAGATTGAAGACCTGCTCGACGATAAGGCTTCCGCCAAGGATGTCGGATAAGATTATCGAGATGATGGTGATGGAAGATACGTTGGAGTTCGGAAGAACGTGACGGACAAGTATCTTCAGGTCTGAAAGACCGTGGCTCTTGGATGTGCGCACGTAGTCGGAGGCCCTTTGCTCGATTATGGAAGATCTAAGGAACTTGAAGCTCATTGCGATCTTGGGAAGGGCAATCGCAAATGAAGGCAGGAGAAGACATCCGACGTAGCCGAAGAAGTCTTCTGACGGCATTACGTAATTGCCGACGGTAACGAGCGAGAATAATGAACTTGCAAGAAGGATCAGGAGGAGCGATGCGACATAGGGCGGGATGGCAAAGAGGACGTGCCCTATTACAGAGCATACCTGGTCGCCCAAGCGTCCCGGTTTTCGAGCACTTAATACAGCGAGAGGGTAAGAGATCAATATGACCATCACCATTGCGATCGCGCTCATGCCGACAGTAACGGGGAGCCTTTGTGCGATAAGCTCTCCGACGTTCATGTTGTAAGCATATGAGGTGCCGGGATTAAATGTGAGGATCCCGAAAAGCCATGAGAAATAGCGTGCCACAAGGGGCTTGTCCAGACCTAACTGAGACCTCAGGAGATTTACCTGGGCTTCAGATGCTTCGGGTCCGAGCATTACTCTTGCGGTGTCGCCGGGGATGATCGAGAAGGCAGCGAAAACAAGCAATGACACAAGAAGCAGTGTCACTAAGAGCTCGATGAGTTTACCGACAAAATAACCGGCCTTGCCCTGCAAATTTATATCCCCCTCTATATTAATCGCGTAAATTAACAATTCATTATATATGGTTTTCGGATAAATCAAAAGAAAAAGGAGCTGCCTGCATATCAGACTGCTCCTTTATGTAATGAATCAGATTGTTTATCAGTTGCCTGTAACCTTTACCTGTGACATATCCTGAACATACATCGGATAAACGTTATATCCTTCAAGTCTTGTTGATACGGCAGTGATTGTCGTAGGATCCTGGAGATATACTGAGCAGGCATCATCTGTAAGGAGCTTTAATACCTGATGGTAGAGCTCAGTCTTTTCCTTGGTATCAGTGATCGTAGGGATCTTTGCCATGAGCTCGTCAACCTTATCGTTCTTGTAGTTGATGAAGTTGCCGGAAGATGTTGACTGATAACGGTCAAGAACATCGTAGGGAGCATAAGAGCTGGTAAGAGCGATGACTGTTGTCTCATACTGGCGGTTTGTATAAACCTTATCGAGCCATGTAGCCCAGTCAACCTGCTTGATCTCCATGTTGATGCCGACAGCCTTAAGTTCGGAAGCGAGCTCAACTGCAGTGTTGACGTGGATCAGGTAGGAAGAAGGAACGGTACATGTGATGTTAAAGCCGTTCTCATAGCCTGCTTCTGCAAGGAGTGTCTTGGCCTTCTCGATGTCCTGAGCGAATGTTCCGTCAAGAGACTTGTCGTAGTAACTTCCCATTGCAGGGCTCATAGCTGTTGTAAGCTCGACGCCTGCGCCGTCCATGGTTACGGAGATGACGTCCTTTCTGCTTACGGCATAGTTGATTGCCTGACGTACCTTTAAGTTGTTCAGAGGCTCAACAGAATTGTTGAGAGCGAAGATCTGGACCATGTTGGAGCCGTTGGACAAAATGTTGTACTTTGCCTTGTCGAGCTGGTTTGCACGGTCAGTCGTAAGATAAGGGAAGATGTCGATGGAGCCTGCTGCAAGCTCTGTAAGACCTGCATCCATATCGGCGCAGACCTTGAATGTTACCTTATCGAGATAGGGAAGACCCTTCTGCCAGTAATTCTCGTTCTTAACAAGGATTACGCTCTGGCCGGGATTATATGACTCGAACTTGAAGGGGCCTGTTCCGACGGGAGCTGCCTGGCAGTTATCGTAACCGTCAGGGATGATTCCTGTTGTGAAATAACTTAAAAGTTCAGTGTTGCCGGATTCGAGAGTGACCTCTACCTTGCCGCCGTCAACTGCCTTTACGTCCTTGATGGGGTCGAGTTCCTGAACGAGAGCCGTACCGTCCTGATTTTCGAGAAGGCCTGCTGCACGCTTGAGCGAATAAACGACATCAGCTGCATCGAGGTCTGAACCGTCGTGGAACTTAACGCCCTCTCTGATCGTGAATGTGTATACGGAAGCATCGTCCGAGATAGCTACATCAGTAGCAAGACAGGGATTGAGATCACCCTTGCTGTCGTACTTGTAAAGTCCCTCGTAGACATTGAAAATGATCTCTTCGTCGCCTGCTGCAACTACTGTATGCGGATCGAAGATTCCGGGTTCCTGTGTGATTCCGACAACTGCATTATTGTTAGCAGCGCCGGGTTTCTTTGTGCATCCCGCAAAGCCCGATAATGTAAGGGCGACAGCAGATGCGATCACTATGCTTTTGATTGAATTCTTCATATTCCCCTCCTGTAAAACAGTTAATTCATTATAAGGACGGCGAAAACGCTTACAAATAGGACATTACATACAAAAAACAGAGCTTGCGGAACAGGTTCATTCCGAAAATTAACTAAAAATTTATAAAAATTCTTTTAAGGGAACTTAATATTTTAAAGTTGGCTGGTATATAATAAGTCATAACATTTTTTGCGCGCGTCTTATTTGCGTGCATTTTTAGGAGAATCAGGTATGAAGAGATGTCCGGTTTGCGGCGTAATGATGGGCGACAATGTTGCTCGCTGCTCAATGTGCAAATACGATTTCCAGAAGGCTTCCCAGGGTAATAACGACGAAGCTGCTGCTGAAGCTAAGAAGATCCTTGATCAGAAGCAGGCAGAGAATATTGCACGTGCTGAAGCTAAGCGTTCCGAAGAAGAGAAGAGGATTCTTGAGGCTTTGGATAAGCTCAAGCGCGACTATGCGAACATGCAGGAACAGTTCGAAGCTGAGAGAGCAAAGCTCGACAAGGAATTTACGACATTCCAGAAGAAGAAGCTCGCTGAGCAGGAAGCTTTGGAGAAATCAGTTGATACTATCCGTGACGAAGTAATCGAAGCCCGTGACAAGAGAGATTCTCTCCGCAAAGAAGCTAACGAGATGATGGCGGAAGCCAAGAAGAAGTCACAGAAAGAGCACGATGAGATGATCGAAGCTGCAAGGATCGAGCAGCAGAAGATCTACGAAGAGACCCAGAAGCAGACAGAACAGCTCGCTGCCCAGGTTGAGAAAGAATATGCCGCAGCTCTTGCTCAGAGAGATGAACTCATTGCGCAGGCTAAAGAAGTCCAGGCAATGATGGACAACGCTGACAAGATCAAGGCTGATAAGGAGAAAGAGATCAAGGCTTGTGAGGCTAAGATCGTTAAGCTCGGCGAGGATTTCGAGAAAGAGAAGGTAAGGATCGCCGAAGAGAATAAGAAGATCGCAGAAAAGCAGGCTGCCGACGTCCTCAAGATGAAGCAGGATGCTGAGCGCGACAGAGATATCGCTAATGCCGAGAAGGAGAAGCTCATTGCCGAGGCTCAGGCTGAGAGAGATAAGATCATCGCTCACCTTGAAGAACGCAATAAGCAGGCACAGGCAGAGCTCGATGACATGACAGAGAAGGCAAAGGCCGTAATGGTCGAGGCTGAGGCTGCAATGGTAAAGAGAGACGAGCTTGTTGCCGAAGTATCCACCATCGAGAAGGAGATCAACCAGCAGCGCAAGGATCTCGACGAGACGATGGAAGCATCAAGGAAAGAACTTGAAGAGGCTGAAGACAAGAAGGCTCAGGCAGAAAAGGAATACTCCGAGTACCGCAAAGAGTCCGAAGATATCCAGAGCCAGATCAAGAGCCTCCAGGCTGAACTCAAGGAAGCCAAGGAGATCATCGCAGACTCCAAGAACGCTACTGTTCTTGCTGAAGCTGCAGCCCAGGAGATCGTTCTCAATGCCGAGAAACAGTCGGTATTCCTCAAGCAGGCTGCCTTAAGCGAGAGCGAGAAGGGCAAGATGCTCGATCAGATCGAAGAATTAAAAGAACAGGTTAAGGAGAAAGAGATGGAGAAGGCTGAGCTTGAGAAGAAGCTTGCATCACTCGACGCAGCAGTTGCAGAATTGGAAAAGAGAGTCAGATCAGGCGGCGGTGCCGGCACACTTATGGATTATTCCGTAGAAGTAGTCGAGCACAACAAGTCTTCTGAAGTCAACGTTGAGGCTCTCACAAAGCTCCTTAAGAAGAAGTCATCCGAAGGCTGGACATTGATCCATGTTGTAGACGATGACGGCGGTAAGCTCATCTCTTCAATGGGCGGCGGTTCAGAAGCCGGTCTGTCCTCACTTTCCGGAAGTCCTTTCGCACAGAAGGAAGACAGACTGGTACTTATCTTCGGCAAGCCGAGAGTATAACACTTACCAAATATTTGCTTTTATTGAGAGGCTGTCCTTGCGGGCAGTCTCTTTTAGTGTCTTCGAAAATGTTATTCCGGCCGGTTTTCAGGGTCACACTGAAGTTTAGCCTGAACTTTTGAGCTTCAAATGCATATGACAGCCGCTTCGCGGTCTGTTATATCTATTCCCGCCAAAACTAAATAATATTTGTGTAGGTCGTCAAAACTATGCACAAAAAAACTATTAGTTGCCACATATTTTTTGTGGAATTGGCATATCGAATCTTATATAATAGGAAAGTATTTATTTTTGACTTCGAAGGAGGACAAGACTGATGGAAAATTATTCCGCAGATAAGATTCGCAACATAGCGTTGTTCGGCCACGTAGGTTCCGGCAAGACGACCTTAGCTGAGGCTATTCTCTATTACACCAAGGCAATTAATCGTCAGGGCCGTATCAATGACGGAAATACTACGCTTGACTATGATCCTGAGGAGATCAAGAGACAGATGTCAGTAGGCCTTTCAGTTGCCTGCTGCGAATATAAGGGAAGCAAGATCAATATCATCGACACTCCAGGTGACTTCGACTTCTTAGGCGAAGAGATGAGCGGAATAAGGATCGCTGATTCCGGTGTTATCATGATCTCGGCTAAGGGCGGTACATCCGTCGGTTCCGAGAAGGCAATCAGACTTTTGAATGGTAAGAAAGTTCCTTTCCTGTTCTTCATGAACAGAATGGACGAGCCCAATGCGGATTTCGAGGCTGTTGCAGCCCGTATGATGGAGCGTTACGGTTCCTCTGTTATCCCGCTTTCCTTCCCGATTATGGAAGACGGCAAGATGACAGGTATCGTAGACGTTATGAACCGCAAGGCTTTCTCTATAGATAAGGCTACAGGCAAGTTTATCGAATATCCTCTTCCTGAAGAGTACAACGCAAGAGTTGACGAGCTCCAGGAGAAGGTTAACGAAGTAGTTGCGGAAGCAGACGACGCATTGATGGAGAAGTTCTTCGCAGGTGAGAAGTTCACTGAAGACGAGTTCCGTCACGGCGTACATGCAGGTTTCCGTGAAGGTAAGCTCCACCCGATCTACTGCGGTTCCGCTTACATGAACTGGGGTATCGACTTCCTCTTGAACTGCATCTCAAAGGATACACCTCCGGCAGGCAAGAAGCCCGCTCTGGAAGCTACACTTCCCGACGGCGGAACACAGATGATCTCCTGCTCCATCGATGATCCGCTTGCAGCATTCTGTTTCAAGACGATCTCCGACCCGTTCGTAGGTAAGATCAGTATCTTCAAGGTTAACGCAGGTACTCTCCGTGCTAACTCCACCGTTTATAACGCTACAAAGGGTAAGGATGAGAGGATCGGTGGTCTGTTCTTCCTTAAGGGTAAGGAGCAGATCTCCACAGACTGTATCACTGCAGGTGATATCGGTGCAGCTTCCAAGCTCGCTAATACCGACACCAACGATACGATCTGCGACCGTGCACGCATCATTGAACTTCCTAAGATCAAGTTCCCGCAGCCTTGTCTTTCCAAGTCGATCGTTCCTGCAAAGAAGGGCGACGAAGACAAGATCATCTCCGGACTTACAAAGCTCGCTGACGAAGACCATTGCTTCACAGTTGAGACAAACCCTGAGACAAAGCAGATGGTACTTTCCGGTATCGGCGACATGCAGCTCAAGGTTCTCGTAAGCCAGCTCAAGAATAAATACAATGTTGATTGTGAATTAGGCGAACCTAAGGTTCCTTACCGCGAAGCTATCCGCAAGAAGGTTAAGGTCCAGGGTAAGCACAAGAAGCAGTCCGGCGGTCACGGCCAGTATGGTGACGTCTGGATCGAATTCGAACCCAACCCTGAGTCTGAAGATCTCGTATTCGAAGAGAAGGTATTCGGAGGTGCCGTACCTAAGAATTTCTTCCCTGCAGTTGAGAAAGGACTTCAGGAATCCATCAAGAAGGGCGTCCTCGCAGGCTATCCCGTAGTTAACCTTAAGGCTACCCTGGTAGACGGTTCTTACCACGATGTAGACTCTTCGGAAATGGCATTCAAGATCGCTGCTAACCTCGCATTCAAGGCAGGTATGACACAGGGCAGCCCTGTTCTCCTCGAACCCATCTCCAAGGTAGAGGTTCACATTCCTGAGGATAAGCAGGGTGATATCATGGGCGACCTCAATAAGAGACGCGGCCGTATCATGGGTATCGATGCAGATGAGCTCGGTTCTGTTGTTAATGCAGAGGTTCCTACAGCTGAGATGCTCGAATATGCTACTGACCTCAAGTCCATGACTCAGGGCAGAGGCTGGTTCGCTATGTCACACGAGCGTTACGAGGCTGCTCCTCCGGAAGTTGCTGACAAGGTAATTGCAGCAAGCAACGTTGAGGAAGAGTAAGGTTATTCAAAAGCGTTAAGGATTTTACACTTTTGATACATAAAACGTTGATAATGGGTGGCGGTTAGTATGGACTAACCGCCACCTTGCAAAGTAAAATTGACAGGTTGGAATATTCCCAAAAGAGGCAGGAGGTTTTTATGGCAAAATTACAAGAAGCTGCTGTCGCTCAGATTACGGAGATCTGTGATCGTCACGTAAACGATAAGACTCCCTTAATGATGATCCTGAGTGACATTCAGAATGAGTACGGATACATTCCGCTCGAAGTTCAGGAATTGGTTTCCAAGAAGACAGGTATTTCGGTTGCAGAGATCTATGGAGTTGTTACGTTCTACTCATTCTTTTCTCTTACTCCGAAGGGAAAGTACGTTGTAGGCTGCTGCCTTGGTACAGCTTGCTACGTAAAGGGTGCTCAGAATGTTATCGACAAGTTCCAGGAGCTCTTGGGTGTTAAGCCCGGTGAGACAACTGAGGACGGTCTTTTCACATTGGACGCTCTCCGTTGCATCGGCGCTTGCGGTATCGCACCTGCAGTTAGCATCAACGGTAAGGTTTACCCTAAGGTTAAGGTAGACCAGGTTCCCTTAATCATTAAAGAATTAAAAGAGGAGGCAGCTAAGGCATGATAAGTTCTGTTACTGACCTTAATGAGAGATTTGAAGCTCTCTCCAAGAGCCTTGACGACAAGATCAAGGGCGGTGACGGCAAGCGTCACATCGTACTCTGCGGTGGTACAGGATGTCTTTCTGCACACTCCACAGAGATCATGGAAAGATTTAACGCTCTTCTCAAGGAGAAGGGAATTGAGGACAAGGCTACCGTTAACCAGGTAGGCTGTTTCGGTTTCTGTTCACAGGGACCTTTCGTTAAGATCTATCCTGAGGATACTCTTTATAAGATGGTAAAGATCGAAGACGTTGACGAGATCGTTGAGAAAGACCTTATTGGTGGCGAGATCGTTGAGCGTCTTCTTTATGTTGATCCTAAGTCAGGTGAGAAGGTTACAAAGCAGGAAGATATCCTCTTCTACAAGAAGCAGAGACGTGTTGCTCTCAACGGATGCGGCGTAATCAATCCTGAGGACATCAACGAAGCAATCGGCATGGGCGCTTTCCAGGGCATTAAGAAAGCTCTCACAATGACACAGCAGGAAGTTATCGATGAAGTTCTTAAGTCCGGTCTCCGTGGCCGTGGCGGCGGCGGATTCCCCACAGGAAGAAAGTGGCAGTTCGCTCTTAACGTTGAAGCTGATCAGAAGTACGTTGTATGTAACGGCGACGAGGGCGACCCGGGTGCATTCATGGATCGTTCCATCCTCGAAGGAAATCCTCTCGGAGTTATCGAAGGTATGATGATCGCAGGTTACGCTTTCGGTGCTTCAGAAGGTTACTTCTATGTACGTGCTGAGTACCCGATCGCAGTTAAGAGACTTAAGATCGCTATTGAGCAGGCTAGAGCAGAAGGTCTCCTCGGAAAGAACATCCTTGGTTCAGACTTCAGCTTCGACTGCCAGATCAGACTTGGTGCAGGCGCATTCGTTTGCGGTGAGGAAACAGCTCTCCTCAACTCCATCGAAGGTAAGCGCGGTATGCCCCGTCCGAGGCCGCCGTTCCCGGCAGTTAAGGGTCTCTGGGGCAAGCCGACATGCGTTAACAACGTAGAGACACTTGCATGCGTTCCTTACATCTTAAGAGAAGGTGCTGACAAGTTCGCTTCTGTTGGTACAGAGAAGTCCAAGGGTACAAAGGTATTCGCTCTTGGCGGAAAAGTTAATAACGTTGGTCTCGTAGAAGTTCCTATGGGTACAACATTAAGAGAACTCATTTATGATATCGGCGGCGGTATCCCGGATGGAAAGCAGTTCAAGGCTATCCAGACAGGTGGTCCTTCCGGCGGATGCTTAACAGCAGAATATCTTGATGAGCCTATCGATTTCGATAACCTCGTAGCTAAGGGATCCATGATGGGTTCCGGCGGTGCTATCGTAATGGACGAAGACAACTGCATGGTTGACGTTGCTAAGTTCTATATGGAATTCATCTGCGACGAGTCCTGCGGTAAGTGCACACCTTGCCGTATCGGTACAA
>JAEEGI010001994.1_pt1 | contig 50547 bp, 50 predicted proteins | sample 8958751 | NCBI WGS metagenome assembly JAEEGI01 (sample SAMN16246545, study PRJNA631951) | gut metagenome | biome: gut microbiome; feature: rumen; material: KS-attached | host: Bos | place: Iran: Karaj | collected 2018-10
GTGGCAAGTAACAACCTCGCGCCGCTGGCAGGCCACTTTATACGCACTTGTGCGTGGCTAGTAGTATTAGGGCTATGCCCGAAAATGAAAAACCACCCGCTAGGCGGGTGGATCATTATTTGTCTGAAAAGCCCGGCAGCAGAGGATCTGCTGATTTCCGCTTGTTTTACAGGCTTTCCTGCTGTGTCAGAGGCGTTGTAAAAACGGTCTGAATGGTTCTTCCGTCGTTTGCCAGGCTCAGTTGGTTCTTTTTGTATTCATCTTTAATCAGAGCGATAAGACTGATGACGTAGGGAGAGAGCGTCTCTTTTTTGCTGTACATGAAAGCATCCTGATAGTATTCTCCGACGTCAAATGAATCCAGATACTCTGCCATGTGGACAGCCCAGACTGTCGGACGCGGCACAAAGGCTATACCCCGTCTTTCTTCAATACAGCGGGGAATGAAGTAGATGGAGTGTTTTTCCTGCGTTAAGAAACGCGGCTTGATGCCCAGACTTTGACAGAGCAGCTGGGTATTGCGATACATATAGCTTCCGGGCGGATGAGAGATAAAGACCTGCTGCTGCAGAACTTCCGGTGTGATGGAATCCGCTTTTAGCAATCCCTTCGGAGCAAAAAGAAGGATCTTGTTGTGTGCCAGAAGGGTTCTTTCATACTCGGGATTTTCAACAGCCTGGCCTGCCATCACAAGGTCATATCCGTCAAAAGAAAAGCCGTTGGCCGGATCCTGTGGCCTTTCATAGAGGACCTGCACGCCGGGATATTTTGATTTATACTGCTCTATGATCCGCATGACGGTCTGACGGTGAAGGCAGAGCCCGATCCGGACGCATTCCTCTCTGACACTGGTTATAACGGCTTCGGTGGTCGAATCCAAAAGCTCCAGGGATTTTTGTACGCCCTGATAAAACATCTCACCTTGAGGGGAAAGCTGAATGCGGTTGGCAGAACGGATGAAAAGGGGAACATTCAGCTCGGACTCCAACCTTTTGATGCACTGAGATATATTGGAAGGCGGTACAAAAAAAGTCTGTGCCGTTTTTGAAAAATTCAGGGTGGAAGCCGCATGACAAAAATATTTTAACTGAAGAAGATCCATTTTCCCAAGCTCCCGCGATAAGCCGATAACCGATGTCACTATATGTGAGTTTAACTATAACTGTAAAGTGATAGACAGAGTATATCATTTCATTCTTTAAAAAGCAAGCCGCTTTTATTATTATAAAAATAACTGTACAGGCTGTGTTAAGAAATATAATAAAGGTGTTAGCGGCTCATATGAGAGTTGCTCGTGATAACAAATATTTAAGGAGGAAAGACCAAACATGAAGAAATTGCTTCCCTTGTTCCTGGCTATGTTCATGATCATAGCGCTTGCTGCCTGCGGTGAAAACAAACCGGACGATACTACCGCCGAACAGCGTACGGCCGCAGATCTGACTAACTTTTACAGTCAGCCGGCAGAAACAGCAAGTCCCACAGCCACCTTCAAGAAGGAGATCACCGTAGCGCACTGGCAGGCGATCGATTCTATCGATCCGTGCCTGAAGAACGGCAACGCCGCCGAATGCGTTTATAAGATGATCCACGGTCAGCTGGTAAACTATGACTGGATATCAGGAATACAGACCCCTGATCTGGCACTGTCCTGGGAAATTGAAAATGCGGCCAGCTACGTATTCCATCTGCGCCAGGGCGTGAAGTTCCACAACGGCGAAGAAATGAAGGCGGATGACGTCGTTTATTCCTTCGTGGAGCGGCCTGCCGCCGTTCAGGGCACTACCGGCACGGCTGTCTGGAACGAGATCGAGAAAGTCGAAGTGATCGACGACTATACGGTCCGCTTCATCCTCAAGGACAATGATGCCGACTTCATGAACCGCATCTATCTGGGCTACTATCCCGTCTTGAACCGTAAAGCCTGCGAAGCCGATGCCGAAAAGGGCTACTACATTGGTACCGGCGGCTGGAAGATCGAAGAATTCAAGCCCAATGACAGAGTGGTTTTCACCCGTTTTGACGATTCCTGGGTATGGAAAGAAAACGGCATGACCCCTACTGAAAAGGTGACGATGCGTTTCATCGAAGAGAGCACGACCTATGCGATCGCTCTGCAGAACAAGGAGATCGCGGCGGCTTCCCAGATCGCATCCGTTGATCTGGCAGCCATTGAAGCATCCGGCGCCCACACGGTAACGTATGAGGCAGAAAGCCTGTATTACATGATCTTCAACATGGCGAACGGAAAATTTGCCAACAGCGAAGATCTGCGCAAGGCCGTTGCCTATGCGATCAACTATGAAGAACTCATCGATTACGCGACTGAAGGCCTCGGCTCCCGTGCTTATTCCATGTGGGGCAAGTCCCAGTATGGCCTGTTTGAAGACTTTGATGAAAAGTATGAATTCAATCTTGACAAAGCCAAGGAATACCTGACAAAAGCCGGTTATCCGAACGGTATCGAAGTCAAGCTACTGATCAAGGATAAGAACGTCGCGCCGCTGCTGCAGGCTCAGCTGAAAGCGGCCGGCTTCGAAGTCATCGTCGACGTGAAGGACACCGCCGGTGCGAATGCTGCCGTCAAGGAAAAAGACTTTGACCTGTATTACAACGGCATCACGCTTCAGCCCATCGGCGGACGCTTCGCCTTCATTCCGGATATCAAGCACTCCACCAACCGCGCCTTCTATGACAATCCCGACATGGTAGCGCAGTTTACCGCAGCGCAGAACGAAACTGACGATGCCAAGCGCAAAGAGATCTACAAGGAGATCCAGATCGAGATCAACAACGAGATCCCTTATCTGGCTCTGTTCTATCCGGCTGCGTCCATCGCTTACTGCGACGGCGTTTCGGGCGTCCTTTGGGAACCGGACAGCAAACCGGACTACTCCGGGATCCGCTGGGCGGAATGATCAGCTGACATTTCTTCTTTTCGCTCTGAAAAGACAGGCGGGGGGCGATGGGTTTCATCGTCCCCTGTCTGCTAAAAGGATTATTACGGAAATTCAAGTATGAACCATCATTCGCTGAAAGGAGTCTGACATAACGGTATGGGAAAATATATCCTAAAGCGTATCCTTTTAATGATTCCCGTTATCATCGGCGTATCCTTCATCATCTTTTTTGCCATGAACATGGCGCAGGGGGATTATCTGGATACCCAGGACCTGGGGGAACTCACGGCAGAGCAGATCGCAGCGCTCCGTGAATCCATGGATCTGGATAAACCCTTGCTGGAGCAGTATGCCAGATACATGTGGAGATTGTTCCACGGAGATCTGGGCAAATCCTATTCCGGCAACCGGGACGTTTTCCAGGCCTTTATGGAAAAGCTTCCCAGCACTATGTATCTGGGACTTGTCGCTTCGCTGATAGGAACTGTGGTTTCTATCCCGCTGGGCATTTTTGCAGCCCGGAAAAGAGGGACGCTCTTAGATAACATGGCCAGTGTGGTGGCAGTTTTCGGCCTGTCCGTGCCGAATTTCTGGTTCGGACTGATGATCATGATTCTGTTCTCGCTGAAGCTGCACTGGCTGCCGTCCAGCGGCAACGATACCTGGATCTGCGTGCTGATGCCGGCTCTCACGGTCGGCACCGCCAAAATGGCTGATTTGACCCGGACTACCCGTTCCACCATGCTTGATACGTTAACGCAGGACTATCTGCGCACCGCGCGGGCAAAGGGCGTGCCGGAGAAGACCGTCGTCAATAAACACGCTTTAAAGCCGGCCATGATCCCGATCCTGAACGTGACCATGAGCCAGCTGTCCAATGCGGTGGCCGGTGCGGCGCTGACTGAGACCGTATTCGCCTGGCCCGGCGTCGGCAAGCTGGTGGTGGAAGCCGTCCAGCAGCGGGACATTCCCATGGCCTGCGGCTGCCTGATCCTGAAATGTACGCTGATCGGCGTCATCGAACTGATCACGGACCTTCTGTTCGTGCTGGTCGACCCGCGGCTTCGGACGCACTACGCCGCAGCGGCGAAAAAGAAAACTTCTTTCTTCAAGGCTATTAAAGGTGATTTCCAGGGAGCTGCCACGGCTATCGTCACCCTGCCGGACCGCATCAAGCGGGCAGTGGAAAACCATCGCAAAGACAGGGCGTTGGTGAAGAAGGAAAGAGAAGAGTGGAGAGCGGCAAAACAGAAAGCCAAAGAAAGGGCTGCCTCCGGACAGGAAAAACGTATCCTGGTCTCGAAGCAATATGCCAAGCGCAGTCTGGCGGGAGATATCTGGTATCGTTTCCGCCAGAACAAAGGCGCCATGATCGGTCTGTTTATCCTGCTTTTGCTTGCTTTAAACTGCATTTTTGCGGACGTACTCTATGACTATGACACGCAGGTCATCGGCTATGTCATGAAAGAGCGCCTGCAGCGTCCCAGTGCCGCACACTGGTTCGGAACCGATGATATCGGCCGTGATCTTTTTGCCCGTGTTATGTACGGGGCCCGCTACTCGCTGGCGATCGGCTTTGCAACGGTTGCTCTGTCGCTCGTTGTCGGTATGCCGATCGGTGCCGTCTGCGGCTTCTTCGGCGGGAAAGTTGACCTGCTGATCATGCGTGTTCTGGATATATTCCGGTCTATCCCCGGTCTGCTGATGGGCATCGTCGTCATATCCGCTCTGGGACAGAGCACACGCTCTCTGATCATCGCCATGGCAGTGTCACGATTCGTTGTGGTGGCCAATACCACGCGAACAGCCGTCATGACGGTCAAAAACAATGAATACGTGGAGGCGGCCCGTGCCATAGGCATGCCGACACGAAGTATTATCTTCCGGCACGTGGTGCCGAACTGTCTGAGCCCCATCATCGTCCGGACGACCCTGCAGGTCGCAGGCGCGATCGTGGCGGCCTCTTCCTTAAGCTTCCTGGGACTTGGTGTTCCCGTTCCTTCACCGGAGTGGGGCGCTCTGCTCTCGGCCGGTCGCAGATTCGTTCAGAGCCACAGCTACATGACGGTCTTCCCGGGCCTTGCCATCATGATCACCGTTCTGGCCTTCAATATGGTGGGTGACGGCCTCCGCGACGCCCTGGATCCCAAGCTGAAGAAGTAAGGAGGAACGGAAGATGGAGAAGAATATTGTTCTGGATATCAAACACCTGACTGTTACCTTCGAAGTGGAGGGCGACGTCATAGAAGCGGTCAACGACGTCAGCCTGACCGTCCGGGAGGGCGAGACCCTCGGCCTGGTCGGCGAGACCGGCGCCGGGAAGACGACCACCGCCCTGGCGGCGCTGCGTCTGGTCCCCGATCCGCCGGGCATCATCAAAAGCGGCGAGATCTTCGTCTGCGGGCACGACATTATGAAGGCGAAGACCAAAGAACTGGAAAAGATCCGGGGAGAGGAGATCTCCATGATCTTCCAGGATCCCATGACCTCCCTGAACCCCGTCTATACCGTTGGACAGCAGATCGCGGAATCCATTATCCTGCACCAGGGTCTTTCCAAGTCGGAAGCCATGAAAAAGGCCGGCGACATGCTGGAGATCGTGGGGATCCCGCGCAGCCGCGTGAACGAATATCCGCACCAGTTCTCCGGCGGCATGAAGCAGCGCGTGGTGATCGCGATCGCGCTGGCCTGCAATCCCAAGATGCTGATCGCCGATGAACCCACCACGGCGCTGGACGTGACCATCCAGGCGCAGGTGCTGGACCTGATGAAGAACCTGAAGGAAAAATACGGCACCGGCACCATCATGATCACGCATGACCTTGGGATCGTGGCGGAAAGCTGCGACAGAGTCGCGGTCATGTACGCGGGCAGCATCGTGGAAGAGGGGACGCTGGAAGAGGTCTTCAACGACACCAAGCATCCTTACACGGAAGGTCTGTTCAATTCCCTGCCGAATATCGGCGACTATGATACCAAGCTGAAGCCGATCCCCGGCCTGATGCCCGATCCTTCCAAACTGCCGAAGGGCTGCGCGTTTGCGGAGCGCTGCCAGTACGCGACGGAGGCCTGCAGGGAGAAAAAACCGGAAACGCGGTCGTTCAGCGATACGCATTTCGTGAAATGCACGGCCTATGATGATCCGGGCTTCCATATCGAAAGGAAGGTAGTGTTCGATGAGTGACGTGATCCTTGACGTAAGACATTTAAAAAAGTATTTCAGCACGCCCAAGGGGATGCTGCATGCGGTGGATGACGTCAGCTTTACCATCGAACGCGGCAAGACGCTGGGCGTCGTGGGCGAATCCGGCTGCGGCAAATCCACGACAGGGCGCTCCATTCTGCGTCTGATCAATCCGACCGCCGGAGAAGTCTTTTTCGAAGGCCAGGACATTACGAAGCTGACGGAGCGGGAGATGCGTTCCAAACGGAAGGAGATGCAGATCATTTTCCAGGATCCGTTCTCCTCGCTGGACCCGAGGCAGACCGTATTGCAGGCGATCTCCGAACCCTTAAAGTTCAACAAAATCATGACAAACCGCTATGATCTGGAAGACCGCACGCTTCAGCTGATGCGGACGGTCGGCCTGGCAGAGCGCCTGATCAACACCTATCCCCACGAGCTGGACGGCGGCAGGCGCCAGCGTATCGGCATCGCCCGGGCGTTGTCCTTAAATCCCAAGTTTATCGTCTGCGACGAGCCGGTATCCGCTCTGGACGTCTCGATCCAGGCGCAGATCCTGAACCTTCTGGAGAAGCTGCAGGACGAGATGGGCCTGACCTATATGTTCATCACCCATGACCTCGCGGTCGTCAACCATTTTGCGGATGACATCGCCGTGATGTATCTGGGGCAGCTGGTGGAAAAAGCTTCCGCCCGCGAGATCTTCAGCCATACGCTGCATCCGTACTCCAAGGCCCTCCTTTCCGCCATTCCCATGCCGGATACGCGGAAGAAGCAGGAGCGCATCATCCTGAAGGGTGAGATCAGCTCGCCGGTGGAGCCGAAGGACGAGTGCCGTTTTGCCAAGCGCTGTCCCTTCGCGACGGAAGCCTGCTGGGCTAAGAGTCCCGAACTGAAGCAAGTGGAGCCGAATCATTTCGTAGCCTGCCATAATTACGACAAAATCTGAACAAAGTCATGAAAGCGAATGCCGATCAGGGGAGAGGAGAAGGAAATACTATGGAATGGTATGAAGATTGGATGCGGAACCGCTCCGAGACCTATAATAAAAAGCATGAGGAATTCTATGCGCAGCCTTCGACGGAGTTCATCGAACCTTTCCGTATCGCGGATGATCTGTACTACGTGGGAGACCGGCTGGTCTGCATCCATCTGATCCGGACGGGGGAAGGCCTGATCCTGCTGGATGCGGGTTATCCCTGCGCCAAGCATCTCCTGATGGAGAGCATCCTGCGGCTGGGCTTTTATCCGAAGGACGTCAAGTGGATCATTCTGACGCACGCGCACAGCGATCATTTCGGCGCCTCGAACGAGTTCCGCAATCTGTACGGAACCAAGGTGGCACTCAGCGCGGCGGACGCGCAGTCCATCAGAGAGTATCCGTTCCGCGCTTCCAGCAGCCCGACCCTTAAGCTCCCGGTGATCGATAAGGAGATCGCGGACGGAGAGATCTTTTCTTTCGGCGGAAAGGAGATCCGCTGTGTCCTGACGCCCGGCCATACGCTCGGCGTCATGAGCTTCTTCTTCAACGTCACAGATCAGGGGAAAACGTATCTGGCGGGCCTTTACGGCGGCGCCGGCGTAGCGGCGCTGAGACTTCCGTACGCTCTCCACTTTAAGCTGCCGCACGATATGGCGCAGCGGATGATCGCGTCGCTGGACCGCGTGGAAGCCGAACCGGTCACGGTCCATCTCGGGAACCATCCTTACAACAACCATACGCTGGAAAAACGGGAGAAGCAGCTGAAAGAAGGCGGCAATCCTTTTATAGACCCGACGAGCTGGCCGTCCTTTGTGGAAGACATCCGGCAGAAGAGCCTGAAGATCGCGGAAGAAAATGCCGCGCTGGAGAAACAGTATTGTATCGGTGAATAACGCTTTTCACCGGAGAAAAACACTGAAGTCCTGCAGAATCGCAAAAGAAAGTCGAGGAAGGCAAATCAATGGAATGGTATGAGAAGTGGATGCGTCAGCATAACATGGCTTACGACAAGAAACACCGGGACTTTTACGCGGAGCCGTCCATAGAGTTCATAGAACCGTTCAAAATAGCGGACGATCTGTATTACGTGGGGGACCGTCTGGTCTGCATCCATCTGATCAGGACGGATGAAGGCCTGATCCTGCTGGACGCTGGGTATCCGTGTACGAGGCATCTCCTGATGACAAGCATCCTCCGTCTGGGCTTCCAGCCGAAAGACGTTAAATGGATCATCCTGACGCACGCGCATTTTGATCACTACGGCGCGGCCAACGAATTCCGCCGCCTCTTCGGCACGAAGGTCGCGATGAGCATTGCGGATACGCAGTCCATGCGGGAGCTGCCTTCGCGTGCGACGCGCGGCCCGGATTATAATTTCCGTATGCCGGTCATCGACCGGGAGATCGCGGACGGAGAGATCTTTTCCTTCGGCGGAAAGGAGATCCGCTGCGTCCTGACGCCCGGCCATACGCTCGGCGTCATGAGCTTTTTCTTCAACGTCACGGATCAGGGAAAAACGTATCTGGCGGGCCTCTACGGCGGCGCCGGCATCAATGCGCTGAAGCTGCCGTATCTTCTTTATCATAAGCTGCCGCTGGATATGGCGCAGCGGATGGTGGCGTCGCTGGACTGCGTGAAAGCCGAACCGGTCGTCGTCCATCTGGGCAACCATCCGTACAACAATCATACGCTGGAAAAGCGCGAGAAGCAGCTGAAAGAAGGCGGTAATCCCTTCATTGATCCGGAAAGCTGGCCTTCCTTTGTGGAGGATATCCGGCAGAAGAGCCTGAAGGTCGCGGAAGAAAACGCCGAACTGGAGAAACAGTATCTCTAAGCCGGACGCGCACAAAAAAACGGGAAGGGCCGGCGGCTCTGTAGAGAGCGCGGAATATGAAAAAAACCATTAAAAAACATTATCACTGGATCATCGCGGCGCTGGTGTTTCTGGAGATGATCGTTTTTGGCGGCCTGCTGAACAGTTCGGGCGTTTACGTTCAGCCGGTCAGCAGCGATTTTGGCATCAGTACGACGACCCTGGCGGTCGCCGGGATGCCTTATACCGTGCTGGCTTTCATCAGCACCTGCGTTTCCGGCTTTTTGTTCAGCCGTTACGGCTACAAAAAAGCAGCGATAGTCTCTTTGCTGCTGGTATCTTCGGCGCTGGCGCTGTCATCTGCCGCCGGGAATATTTTCGTTTACGGAGTCGGCCGGGCCCTGTACGGGATCGGCCGAGGCGCTATCTTTACGGCAGGCGCCGTCTGGCTTGTCAAAAACTGGTTCCGGAAGCATCAGGGGGCGGTCCTTGGAGCCGTGACCATGGCCTCCGGCCTGGGCGGCAGCCTGATGACCGTCCTTCAGACGCATATTATTGAGACGGCAAACTGGCGGAGCGCGCAGCTGACGATGGCCGCCATTCTGGCGGGGATCGCTCTTTTGTACTTTCTTCTGAAGGATCGGCCGGAGCAGATGGATCTGCTGCCTTACGGATATGGCGCTGCGGAAGAAGCGAATAAGAAGATCCGGCCGGAAAACTGCTTCCGCGGCTATCCCTTAAAGGAGCAGCTGAAGCGCCCGCTGTTTTATCTGATGTGTCTGTGTACGTTTTTCGGCTCGGCCTGTCTGCTCACCACCAGCATTTACGTGGTCCCCCACTTCAGAAGCCAGGGCTTTACTGCCTATGAGGCGGCTGCCTATCAAAGCGTATTTATGCTGACGCTGGCTGCGGCCAAGCTGCTGATCGGGATCGCGCACGACCGTTACGGGGCGAAGTTCGTGATGATCGTGTGCATGCTCTGCGGGGCGGCCGGACAGGCAATCCTGGCCTATACGACGAATCCGCTGCTGTGCTATGCGGCGATGATGATCTTCGCCGTCGGCCTGTGCATGACGTCTTTGTCGATCCCGCTGATCTCGGCTTCGCTGTTCGGCTATGAAGGCTGCCAGAGCGTCAACGGCATATTTCTGGGACTGGCGTCCCTGTCGAACCTGCTTGCCAGCCCGATCAGCGGACTGAGCTATGACGCCTACGGAAGCTACGTTCCGATCTACAGAATAACTTCCGTCATCCTGCTGGGCATGCTCGGGGTCTATCTTCTGATGTTCTCCCTGGCACGGAAAGAGCAGGAAAAGCAATAGAATAAGCCAAAGGCTTTGTTTTCAAAGAAAGGAGGCTTTTTATGACATTTGAGGAAAAATACGCGGCCAGGGTGGCGGGAAAGGTGGAATTCTACCGGGACCCTTCTCTGTATGCCTGCGAGCCGTTCCGGATCTTCGGCCCGCTCTATTACGTGGGAGATAAGAAGGTCTGCGTTCACCTGATCGATACCGGAGAGGGACTGGTCCTGATCGATTCCGGCTACACGCATACGATCCACATGCTGGTGGATTCGATCTGGCGGCTCGGCTTTGATCCGAAGCAGATCCGCTATATCGTTCACACGCACGGACACCACGACCATTTCGGCGCTTCGAATGAATTCCGCCGTCTGTACGGCTGTGATCTCGTGATGAGCGAAACGGACGCGGAATATCTGAAAGTGAATCCGGATTTCTCCTTCCTGCAGTTCTGCAGCTACACGCCGCTGGCCTATATTCCGCCCGAATTCCAGAAGACCTTAAAGGACGGAGAAGACTTCATCTGCGGCAATCTAAAGATGCACTGCGTATCGATCCCGGGGCATACCCCCGGCGCCATGGCCTTCTTCTTTGACGTGACGGAGGACGGCCGGACCTTCCGGGCAGGCCTTTTCGGCGGCGCGGGCCTTTTTTCCGCCTCGAAGGAAGCGCTGGAGCATTACGGCGAGCCGATGTCGCTGCAGCAGGATATGCTGGCTTCAATCGAAAAAGTCCGCGGAGAACGGGTGGAGATCCATCTGGGCAACCATCCGAGCCACAACGCGACCTTTGCCAAGCGTACCCGGATGCTGCAGGGAGAGAAAGACGCTTTTATCGATCCGCCGTCGTGGAACCGTTTTCTGGACGAGACCCGGGATAAGTTCCTCCGAATGTTCGCGAAGGAAGCCGCGGAAGGAAAGGAGACCCCTTGATCAGCAGAGAGATCTATGAAGAAGCCATCTTCCGGGCGATCTGCCGCGGATCTGCGGTGATCGCGCCGGACGTGTGCCGCGCTTTTGAGAAGGCGATCGAAAAGGAAGGCCGTCCGGCCGCCCGGGAAGGTCTGGAAAAGACCTATGAAAGCATCAAGCTTTCCGCTGAAAGGCGGAATCCGGCGTGTCCGGATACCGGCTGGCCGATTTTCTATTTCAAAGTGGGCAACGAGTGCGAGCTGGAAGGAGGTTTTATGGCGCTGGAGGAGGCGGTCCGGAACGCGGTACGCCGCGCGACGAGGGAAGGCTTTCTGCGCGCCACCATGAAGCATCCGCTGACCGGCTACGATCCGGGCGACAACATCGGAAACAATATCCCGGACTTCACCTATCAGTTCGTTCCGGGAAAAGACATCGAGATCACCTACGTGGCCAAGGGCGGCGGCAGCGAATGCTTCGGCGGGACCCGCCACCGGGTGGTCGCGTTTGCCGACGGCATCAGGGGGATCGAGAAATTCGTCATTGATTCCTTTGTGGAAGCGACCCGCTCGGGCGGCATCTGCCCGCCGAATATCCTGGGCATCGGGATCGGCGGAACGGCGAATATCGCCGCCAATCTGGCCAAGGAGGCCGCCTGCCTCAGGACGGTCGGCTCCCATAACCCGGACGAGCTTTTCCGCCGGATAGAAGAGGATCTGTATACGAGCCTGAATAAACTGGGCGTGGGCGTGATGGGCGTCGGCGGCGACACCAGCGTGTTTGCGGTCAACGTGGAGTATGCCTATACCCACATCGCCGGGATCTGCGTGGCGATCAGCAGCAACTGCATGGTGGCCCGCAGAGGAAGCGTCCACGTGGGCGCGGACGGCTCCGTTCGGGATATGGAAAGCCCGAACTGGTTTGAAGGACGGTGACGGATATGGCGACGTTTCATTTAAAATCCCCCCTTTCGCAGCAGGACGTGGAACAGCTGAATATCGGAGACGTGGTCTATATTTCGGGCGACGCCTTTACCTGCCGCTCCCGTCTGCATCGCTGGGTCCTGGATGAAAACCATCCGCTTCCCGAAGCCGGCCGGGCGCGGGACGTTCTGATCCACGTCGGGCCGATCGTGCTGCATCAGCCGGACGGCAGCTGGAAGCTGGTATCCTTCATGCCGACCTCCAGCATCCGTTTTGAAAAATGGGGCGCCCGCGCGGTAGACGAGTGGGGGCTCCGCCTGATCGTGGGCAAGACGACCATGGGAGAGGAGACCATGGCCATGATGCAGAAGAAAAAATGCGTCCACGTTTCGCCGCATTCCGTCAGTCCGAACGCCTGGGTGGACCATATCCGGATCACGGGCGTGGAGCTTCTTAAGGAACTGGGAAGCATTGAAGCGACCTGGCACATGACGGTGGACGAGCTCGGACCCTTCGTAGTGGATATCGACTGCAGGGGAAACAACCTGTATAAGAACCACGAAGAGGAAGTGGACGAAAACCGCCGGAAGGTCCTGGAAGAGCTGGGGATCGGCCCCGACTTCTCCTATACAAAACTGTACTAGGCAGGTGTGAAGATGAAAGAATTTCGTATTCTCTCGCCTACGGGGATCGTAGGCTACGGATTCCCCGAGGAATCCTTTGCGGCAGGCGTGGCGCTGAAGCCGGATCTGATCGCCTGCGACGCCGGTTCCACGGATCCGGGCCCGTATTATCTGGGAAGCGGCATCCCCTTTACCAACGATACGGCCGTCAAAAGAGATCTGACGCTGATGCTGAAGGCTGCGTGCGAACTGCACGTCCCGCTGATCGTCGGGTCGGCCGGCGGTTCGGGCGCCACGCCCCATCTGGAGAGGGACGTCAGGATCGTCCGGGAAATCGCGCGGGAGCAGAAGCTGTCCTTTAAGCTGGCCGTGATCTCGGCGGAATTCGAAAAGGACTATCTGCTGGAGGCGCTCCGCGCCGGCAGGATCGAAAAGCTGGGACCGGCTCCCGAGGTGACGGAGGAGGATATCCTTGCCAGCACGCATATCGTGGCACAGATGGGGATCGAGCCCATCATGCGGGCTCTTGACGACGGCGCGCAGGTCATTATCTGCGGCCGCTGCTACGATCCCGCGGCCTTTGCCGCGCTGCCCGTCTGGCTGGGCTATGACAAGGCGCTGGCGCTGCATCTGGGCAAGATCCTGGAATGCGCCGCGATCTGCGCCACGCCCGGCAGCGGAAGCGACTGCATCATGGGATATCTGGGAGAGGATTACTTCTGCGTGGAGCCGCTGAATCCGGAGCGGAGATGCACGCCGGCATCGGTCGCCGCGCACACCCTGTACGAGAAGAGCAATCCGACCATCCTTCCCGGTCCGAGCGGTCATCTGGATCTGAACGAATGCCGCTTCACCGCCGAAAACGAACGGCGGGTGCGCGTAACGGGCTCCCGCTTCGTTCCGGAACGGATCCCCTCCGTGAAGCTGGAAGGCTGCAGGCAGGCCGGTTTCCGGACCATCTCCATCTGCGGCAACCGGGATCCGATCTTTATTTCCCAGGTGGAAGATATCCTGAACGATCTGAAGAAACGCACGGCGGCGAACCTGTCTGCTGATTTCGAATACCAGCTGGATTTTATCGTCTACGGAAAGAACGGCGTGATGGGAGCGCTCGAAACGGCGGACCGCATCACGTCGCACGAGATCGGCATCGTCGTCGACGCTCTGGCCGATACGCAGGAGCACGCGTCGGCGGTCTGCTCGGTCGCCCGCTCCACGCTGCTGCATTACGGCTATCCGGGACGCATCGCGACGGCGGGCAACCTGGCCTTTCCGTTCTCGCCGTCGGACATCAAGGTCGGGCCGGTGTTCGTTTTCAGCGTCTATGCCCTGCTGCGGGACGAGGATCCGGCTTCGTTATTTAAACGCAGCTATGAGATGATCGGGGAGGAGTAAGCCATGAAATACTGTCTGAAAGAGGTGGCCGCCGTTATCCGGTCCAAGAACGCGGGACCTTACGAGCTGACGCTGGACGTCATGCTGAAGGACCGGGAGACATTCGACAGGCTGAAAGAAGCGGATGTGATCAATAAGAAAACGATCGCCGCTCTTTACCATATCCCGGAGGAAGACGTGCTTTCCATCATCTACTTCCCGAACGCGCTGGCCATAAAAGCCACCATCGTCCGTCCCCTGCCGTCCGGCGCCATCGGAGAGCGGGACGTATACGGCGCGCAGCAGCACGCCCCGCTTGTGAATTTCACCTTTGAGATGTAGAATAGGAGCAGTTCGGGAACAGGGGAGGAAGCGATGCTGATCGTTCTGGAGCAGGTTTTGATATTGGTTTTTTCCGCGGCGGCGGGCTATGCGCTGTGCAAAGCGGGAAAGCTGGACAGTGCTCATGCAAGGACCCTGTCCGCCCTGCAGGTCTACATATTCCTGCCGTGCACCCTGTTCAACACCTATTCCACGCATTTTACGATCCCCTACATCCGGGAGAAATATACGCTGCTGCTGACCTCCTTCGTCATGCTGCTGTTCATGGTCGTGCTGGGCGTCGTTCTGGCAAGAGTCGTGACGAAGCAGCCGTATCTCCGAAGTGTATACCGCTACAGTCTGACCGTTTCCAATTACGGGGGCTTCGGCTACCCGCTGATCAGCGCGCTCTACGGCTCTCTGATGCTGCAGAACTGCATGCTTTTTTCGATCCCGATCTCGCTGTACACCTATACGGCCGGTTATGCGGAACTGACAAAAACCGGTTTTTCTTTAAAACGGCTGCTGAATCCGGTGATGACGGCCATCCTTCTGGGCGCCGCCGTCGGCCTGACGGGACTGAAGCTGCCTGCCTTCGTGACCGGCGTCGTCAGCAAGTTTGCGGCCTGCATGGCGCCGGTCGGGATGCTGACGGTGGGCATGGTGGTGTCGGAGTTCGACCTTCTCAGACTGCTGAAGAATAAGAAGAACTATCTGATTATCGCGCTCCGGCTGCTCGTCATCCCCTGCGCGGCGGTCGGGATCCTGAAGCTGTTAAAGCTGGAGGAGTGCGTCATCCCGGCGCTGATGATGTACGCGATGCCCTGCGGGATGAATACCATCATCTTCCCGCGGCTGGTGGGAGAGGACTGCGAGACGGGCGCGGCCCTGACGCTGATCTCAAGCGTCCTCGCCTGTCTGACGATCCCCTTCTGCTTCGGTCTTTTTACCTGAGCACTGTTCGGCAGCAGAGAGGAGTGAAAATGCAAGACTGGATCAATAATTATTTCGATACGCACGTGGAACTGCTGAAGACCCTGGCGGCGATCCCTTCCCCTTCCCATCATGAAGAAAGGCGCGCCGCTTTTATCAAAGACTGGCTGGATCAGGCCGGTGCGCAGGGCGCTTATATCGATGAAGCCAAAAACGTGATCCTGCCTTTCGCCGTCGAAGGCCGGAATGATATCACGGTCTATATGGCGCACACGGACGTCGTCTTCCCCGACGAGACGCCGCTGCCGGTCCGGGAAGAGGACGGCATCCTGTACGCGCCCGGCATCGGTGACGACACCGCGAACGTCGTGGGGATCCTGACGGCCGTCAAGTATATCCTGGAGCACGGCCTTCAGCCGAAGGAGCCGGTCCTGCTGGTCCTGAACAGCTGCGAGGAAGGCCTGGGCAATCTGGACGGGACGCGCCGGATCATGAAGGATTTTGCCGGCCGCATCAAGGAACTGATCTCCTTCGACGGGTCGTATCAGTCCATGATCGTAAGAGCGGTCGGCTCCGAGCGCTGGAAGGTGAGCTGCCGCACGGTCGGCGGCCATTCCTACAGCGCCTTCGGCAATCCCAACGCCATCCACCACCTGGCGAAACTCATAAACCGCTTCTATGAACAGCCCATGCCCGACTGGGCGGATCAGAAGACGACCTACAACGTGGGAGTGATCTCCGGCGGCACCTCCGTCAACACCATCGCACAGGACGCCGAGATGCTTTACGAATACCGCTCCGACGACCGGAAAGCCCTCCGCTTCATGCATGATCAGTTCTTCCGCATCCTGGAAGAGTGCGAGAGCGCCGACGCGCATTTCGAAGCGGAACTGCTGGGCGAGCGTCCCTGCAACGGAGAGATCGATCCCGAAGCCTGGGAACGCCTGCTGTCCCGCTGCGGGAAGGTCATTACGGAAACCGTCGGAAAGCCGGTCGCGCGGCGTTCCGCCTCTACGGACGCCAATATCCCGCTGTCGGTCGGCGTGCCGGCCACGACCTTCGGCCTGTATCTGGGAGGCAAGGCACATACCCGCGAGGAGTGGCTGAATATTGAATCTTTACGGACGGGGCTGCCGATCGCCATCCGCCTGATCACCTCGCACTTTGCCTGAACGGCCGGTCCGGCGGAAGAGAAGCCGCCCGGCCGCATGATCTTTTAAATGCTACGATACGTAGCAGAAATGTAAAGCACGTTTTCTTGCATGACGGAAGCGCCGCGTGTATGATCGGGTCATCAGGCAGAGGTTCTGCCCGGAAAAGACAGGAGGAGCTTTCCAATGACGATCGGTGAAAGGATCAAGGCTTACCGGAAAGAAAAAGGATTATCACAGGAACAGATGGCGGAGGCTTTAAACGTCTCCCGTCAGGCAATCACAAAGTGGGAGAGCGGAAAGGGGCTGCCCGATATCGAGAACCTGATCGTCCTTTCCAGGACCTTCGGCGTCTCTCTGGATGAAATGGTCGGGGAAGAAGCTTCCTTTCAGGAGAAGATCGGCGATCAGAAGCGGAAAAGGATCAATGCGCTGACCATCGCCATGTTCGTTTTCTGGGCGGCGGCGCTGGTGAAGATCGTGCTCGGCTGCATCGGGATCGGGCAGGGAGCCGGCTCGCATGAGATCCTGATGGACTTTGTCCAGGCCGGGGTCCTGGTCCTGATCGGATTCTTCTGCCGGTATCTGAAGCAGTAAAAAAGGAAAAAATCCGGAACGGCGCCGGCGGCGTCAGGGAGGCAGATCATGGATAAAAAAACGGGAGACGGAACGAGGGAATACAGCTGCAGCGACTGCGGGGTATTTAACTGCCGCAATCACAACACGCAGTATCCGCCCTTCTGCGTGACGACGAACAAGGTGTCCGAAGCCGAGATCAAGGAAATAGACGCGATCTACGGCGGGGATACGCTGGAGGGCAGGATGGCCATCTCATCTGCGCAGATCGAGGGCCGGTATTACTGCGAGAAGACCCGGGTAGAGGAGACGATCCTGTTTATCAAGGCGATCGGCGCGCAGAAGGTCGGGATCGCGACCTGTATCGGCCTGATCAGCGAGGCGAAGACCTTCGCGAAAATCCTGCAGAAGAACGGGATCAATTACGTGACGGTCGTCTGCAAGGTCGGCGGCGAGGACAAGCGCGAGATGGGCCTGGCGGAAGAGGACAAGATCCGGAAGGGCGGCGTCGATGAGACGATGTGCAATCCGATCCTGCAGGCACGCGTCCTGAACCGGGAAAAAACGGATCTGAACGTAGCCATCGGCCTGTGCGTGGGACACGACGCCCTGTTCGCGAAGCATTCGGACGCTCCTGTCACCACGCTGATCGTGAAGGACCGCGTGCTGGGACACAATCCCGTCGCAGCCCTCTACAGCAAGTATTACAACAGGCTGTATCAGTGAGCCGGCGGCAAAGGACGGCCCGCCGCATAAGTTCCGGACGGAAGCGGCCCGAAAGGAAAAGCGGTACTTGTACCGCTTTCTTTTTTATGGTATAGTAAACCCCGTTCCGGCTTTTTTTCAGGCGGCGGAAGCCGTTTTGCCCCCGCGGCGCGCGGCCGGAACGTGTTTACCGGATAAGGAAAAGAGTAAAATGGATATATTCAACGTGATCTCCCTGCTGGGCGGACTGGCCATGTTTTTATACGGAATGCGCCTGATGGGGGATTCCTTAAAAGAGAATTCCTCCGGCGCGCTGAAGACGGCCATGGAAAAGGTGACCAACAACCCGTTCAAGGCCTTTATTCTGGGCGTCCTGATCACGGCGCTGATCCAGTCTTCCACGGCCACGATCGTGATCACGGCCGGCCTTGTCGGCGCGGGGATCCTTTCCCTGCATCAGTCGCTGGGCATCATCATCGGAGCGAACGTCGGAACGACCGTTACCGGCCAGATCATCCGTCTGCTGGACCTGGACGCCTCCGGCTCGTCCATCCTCCGCTTTTTCCAGCCCTCCACGCTGGCGCCTATCGCCATGATCATCGGCATGGTGCTGATCATGGGCAACTTCGTCCGGAATTCCCACTCGGTCGGCCGGATCGCCGTGGGCTTCGGGATCCTGTTCTCCGGTCTGCTGAACATGACCGGTGCGGTGACGTCCCTGGCAGAATCGGGGCTGGTGGAATCGCTTTTCTCCGGGCTGGGAGACCATCCTTTCCTCGGGTATCTGACCGGCGCCGGCGTCGCCTTCGTGCTGCAGAGCTCTTCGGCGACCATCGGTATCCTGCAGGCGTTCTCCGCCACGGGCCTGCTGAGCTTTAAATCGATCTATTCGGTCATCGTCGGCATCTATCTGGGCGACTGCGTGACCACGGCCATCGTCTGCTGGATCGGAGCCAAGGCGGAGGCCAAGCGGGTCGGCATCGTCAATATCCTGTTCAATTTAAGCGAAACTGTGCTGGTCCTCGCAGCGGTCACCCTGATCCACCGTTTCGGCGGGCTGAGCACCCTGTGGGACAAAACGGTCAATTCCGGCATGATTGCGAATACCAATACGATATTCAACCTGGGCTGCGCGCTGCTGCTGTTCCCGCTGCTGAACACCTATGAGCGTATGAGCCGCCGGCTGGTCAAGGATGATCCGATCCCCGATTCGAAGTACAAGGAAGAGCTGGATGCCCTGAACCCGGTCTTCTTCAACACGCCGGCGCTTGCCCTGAACAGCAGCTACAATGTCCTGCTGACGTCTTTCCTTTCCGCCCGCAGCAATATCGAGAAGTCCTTCCGGCTGCTGGAACACTACGATGAGCCGCTGCACAGGGAGATCCTCGCGGAAGAAGACGAGATCGACCGGATGACGGACCGGATCAGCCGCTATACCGTAGAGCTGCTGCCGCATCTGCAGTTGAACAACCATGTATCGATCCTGAACCAGTATTACAAGGTGATGGCCGAGTTCGAGCGTCTGGGCGACCATGCGGTCAACATCGCGGACCAGGCGGCGACGCTGAACAAGAACAACACGAAGTTTTCGGTAACGGCCCTGTCCGAGCTGGCTGTGCTGGAAGCGGCCGTGATGGGGATCCTGGACGAAGCGGAGCAGTCCTTCAAGAAGCGCGACGTGGATGCCGCGCAGCGGATCGAACCGATGGTGCAGGTGATCGCGGAGATCATTGCGGAACTGAAGAAGAACCATCTGCGGCGGATGAGCCGCGGGGAGTGCAACATCTATGCGGATTCGAGCTTTACCAACCTGATGAACGAATTCCGGCGTATCGCGGACATCTGCTCCAATATCGGCATCGCGACCATGGTCCGCGTGTATCCGGAGCTGGCCGACCACGAGCATCTTTATTTTGACAGCCTGCATCAGGGCGGCGATAAGCTGTTCAACGAGACCTATGAGCGGAACTACGCCCGGTATTTCTCCCTGCTCCGGAATCCGTCGGACGGCGCGCAGCCGGAGACGGGACGGTAAAAGATGGGGAAAAACAAGTTGACGCACAGAACCGATTATGCTATAGTAGCCCGTGCCGGGTTTCGTCCGGTTGGGGTTTCAAATGCCGATGTGGCTCAACGGCAGAGCAGCTGATTTGTAATCAGCAGGTTGCCGGTTCGAATCCGGCCATCGGCTTTTTTTATTGCTCAGGCGGCAGAAACGGACGCCGGAAAGGCGAGGGCAGAACATGACGGAAGAATTCAGACAGGAAATGATGGAGAGAATGGACCGCGACGCGTTCAACCGGCTGCACGGATTCCGGCTGACGAAGCTGGAGGCCGGCCGCTCCGTGGTGGAGGTGGAGCTGACGCCTGCGCATATGAATATCTGGGGGCATCCGCACGGCGGGATCCTGTTTTCGCTGGCGGATATCGCCTGCGGAACAGCGACCCGCGCGCTCTGCGGCGGGCATACCGTAACGGCCTCCAGCAGCATCAACTATCTCTACGCCAGCATGAACGCGAAAAGCCTCAGGGCGGAAGGGACCGTGATCAAGAAGGGGCACAGCCTGGTGGTCGTGCAGGCGGAGGTCTATGACAACGAGGACAACCATCTGCTGACGGGGCAGTTCACGATGTATATTTCGCAGGAGTGATAGCATTCCGTTGCCTTTTCGGACAGAAAAAGGTATAATTAATCGGAAAAGGACAGGAAAGCTCAGATGTCAGGCAAGATCTTTTATATCATAGGCCCCAGCGCTTCGGGCAAGGACTCTCTGGCCAGGGCGCTGCTGGCGGCGTTCTCCGGACAGTTGAAGCCGGTGATCATGAGCACCACGCGGCCGATCCGCAGCGGAGAAGTGGAGGGAGAGGAGTATCATTTCATCTCCCGGGACAGCTTTGAGCAGCTGGAGAAGGCCGGAAAGGTGATCGAAGCCAGGACCTATCAAACGGTCCACGGGCCCTGGACCTATGCGACGGTGGACGACGGCAGCATCGATCTGGCGCAGCAGTCGTATCTGGCCGTAGGGACGCTGGAATCGTACCGCAAGACGGCGGCCTATTTCGGCAGAGAGAGGGTCGTTCCGCTGTATATCGAACTGGATAAGGGCCTTCGGCTTTCCCGCGCCTTAAAGCGCGAGCGCAGCCAGAAGGAGCCGAAATACGCGGAGATGTGCCGGCGCTTTCTAGCGGACGAGCAGGATTTCTCGGACGAGAAGGTGGCGGCCTGCCATTTCCCGCGCGTTTACGTCAACAATGACTTCTATGCCTGCCTGGAAGCGATGAAGGAAACGGTGGAAAAGGGACTTTTATGAACCGCGCGGAGCAGTTTTTCAGAAACGTGATCGCCCGCGGGGAGCTGGGACACGCCTATCTGATCGAGGCGGAAAGCGACGCGGCGGCTTTTGAGGCGGCCCGGACGGCGGCCCGTCTGGCTCAGTGCGAGGAGGGAAACGGCTGCGGACGCTGCCGCTCCTGCCGGGCGTTTGAGAGCGGAAACCACCCTGATATCATCACGCTGACCCGCGCGAAGGAGCAGTACGGAGTCGGAGAAGTGCGGGAGCAGCTGGTGGAGGACATCATGATCCGCCCCTACAGCTTTCCGCGCAAGGTCTATCTGCTCCCGGAGGCGCAGAGACTGAATGCGGCGTCGCAGAACGCGATCCTGAAAACGCTGGAAGAACCGCCGGTCTACGGCCTGATCCTCCTTTCGGCCAGCAACCGAAACGCCCTTCTTCCGACGGTCCTGTCCCGGCTGGTGATCCTGAACGCGGACGAAGAAGTGCCCGAGGGGGAAGAAGATACGGCCGGCGAGGCGGAAGAAAAACTGCTGACGCTGCTGCGCCGCATCGAATATGCCGGGGCTGTGGAACTGAGCGGACTGACGGAGACCTTCAAAAAGGACGGCCTTGCGCCGGAGGAGTTTCTGACGGTGACGGAAAAATGCGTCAGGGACCTGTATCTGGCCAGGGGCGGTGTGAAAGAAGGCTTTTTCTATCCGCAGCTGGAGGAAAAAACGCGGGAACGGGCCGCCGCACTGGACGATGCGAAGCTGGCGGCGCTCTGGCAGGCGCTGGGAGAGGCGAAAAAACGGCTCAAGAGCAACGTCAATCCTTCCATGGTACTGGAAGTTCTCTGTCTGAAATTCAGGCAGATCATCATAGAAAGCAAGGAGAAATAAAATGCAGATCGTAGGAGTGCGCTTCCGGCGCGCCGGGAAAATACATGAATATCTGGGAAACGGCCAGGAAATGGCCCGCAACAGGCGGGTGATCGCCGAGGCCACCTGGGGCAACGAGATCGGGACCGTCGTATACGTTAAGGAGGTCGAAAGCCTGCCGGAGGATAAGGCCGGATTAAAGCCGGTCATCCGCCTGGCTACCGCGGAGGACCTGGAAAAGGAAGGCAGAAACCGCGAAAAAGAGGCCAATGCCTATAAGATCTGTGAGGAAAAGATCGCCAAGCACGGCCTGGCCATGAAGCTGGTGGCGGTCGAATACACCTTCGACAACAACAAGATCCTGTTTTACTTTACCGCGGACAACCGGGTGGATTTCCGTGAGCTGGTCAAGGATCTGGCTTCCGTTTTCCACACGCGGATCGAGCTGCGGCAGATCGGTGTGCGGGACGAGACGAAGATCCTGGGCGGCGTCGGCGTCTGCGGGCGCATCCTCTGCTGCCACAGCTATTTAAGCGAGTTTCAGCCGGTCTCGATCCGTATGGCCAAGGAGCAGAACCTGTCCTTAAATCCCTCCAAGATCTCGGGCATCTGCGGGCGTCTCATGTGCTGCCTGAATAACGAACAGGCGACCTACGAATACCTGAACAGCCGCCTGCCCGGCCTGGGCGACACCGTCACCATCCGGAAGGATGGGACGCGGGGCACGGTCCAGAGCGTCAACGTTCTGCGCCAGACCGTTAAGGTGCTGGTGAACGCCGGCGACGACGATACGGACGTGCGGGACTGCGCGGTGGAGGACCTGAGTTTCAATCCCCGGCATCGGAAGGGGAAAATGAAGCTCAGCGCCGAGGAAATGAAGGAAATGAAGGATCTTCAGGTCCTGGAGCAGAAGGAAAAGCATGCCGAAGGCTCAAAACTGGAATGATGAACAGGTGTTATCGCTGAAAGAAGGCGAGCGTCTGGATGAACTGGGACGGAAGGGCTATCGTATCATACAGAATACGAAGACCTTCTGTTTTGGGATAGATGCGGTCCTTCTGGCGGATTTCGCGCGGATCCCGGGACGCGGCCGGGTGGCGGACCTGGGCTGCGGCAGCGGGATCCTGCCGCTTCTTCTGGCTGCCCGGGACAAGGGAAAAAGCTTTACGGGGATCGAGATCCAGCCGGAGCAGGCGGAACTGGCCCGCCGCAACATGGCGCTGAACGGTCTGTCGGAGCGCTGCCGGATCCTGACGGCTGACCTGAAGGATCTGTCGGCGCTGCCGGATCCCGGCAGCTTTGACGCGGTGGTCTCGAATCCCCCGTATATGAAGAAAAACGCCGGCCTGCTGAACTCGGACAGCGCCAAGGCAGTCGCGAGGCACGAGATCTGCTGCGAGCTGCCGGACGTCCTGAAGGCGGCCGCGCAGCTCCTGAAAGCCGGCGGCAGTTTCTTTATGGTTTACCGCTGCTGGCGCCTGGCGGAACTGCTGGCCCTCCTGCCGGGGGCCGGACTGGCCGCCAAGCGGATGCGGCTCGTTTACTCGTCGGCGGATTCGGAGGGCGAGCTGGTGCTGCTGGAAGCCCGGAAGGGCAGCGCGGAAGGGCTGACGGTCCTGCCGCCGTTAATGATCTATGAAAGCCCCGGCGTATACAGCCGGGAGATCCGGCAGATCTACCGGGAAGACCCGGCCATGTCGAAGGAACAGGACGGAGAGGAGCAGGAATGACGGGGGGGACCCTATACATATGCGCAACGCCGATCGGCAATCTGCAGGATATTTCGGCCAGGGTGCTGGATACGCTGCGGGAGGCGGATCTGATCGCGGCGGAGGATACCCGGCACAGTCTGGGCCTTTTAACGCACTATGATATCCGCAGGCCGATGATCAGCTACCATGAACACAATAAGTACGAGCGGGCGCAGGAGATCGTCGGACGGCTGCTGGCGGGGGAGAACGTCGCGCTGATTACGGATGCCGGAACGCCGGTCATTTCCGATCCGGGCGAGGTCCTGGTGAAGGCAGCCCGCGAAGCCGGGATCCCGGTGACCTCTCTGCCCGGTCCCTGTGCGCTGATCACGGCGCTGACGCTGTCCGGCCTGCCGGCTAGACGCTTCGTTTTCGAAGGCTTCCTGCCGATGGATAAGAAGGAAAGGCGTCAGGTGCTGGAGGATCTGACGCATCAGCGCCGGACGATGATCCTTTACGAGGCGCCGCACCGCCTGCGCAGGACCCTGGAGGAACTGTCGGAAGCGCTGGGAAGAGACAGAAAAATCTGCCTGTGCCGCGAGCTGACAAAGATCCACGAGGAGGCGCCGCTGATGACGCTGGACGAAGCGGCCGCCCTGTATAAGGAGACGGAGCCGCGGGGCGAATACGTGCTGGTGCTGGAGGGAAGGTCCGAAGAGGCCGTGGAGGCTGAGCGCAGCGCCCTCTGGGAGAGCAGGACGCCGGCGGAACATCTGGAGGATTTCATGGCGCAGGGGCTTACAAAAAAAGAGGCCATGAAAGCCATGGCCCTGCGGTTCGGGATCAGCAAGAGCGAGATATACAGTCTTATCAATAAACAGGCAATCGATAAATAAGCAGGAAATCAAAAGCGGAGCCTTTGGCTCCGCTTTTTTACGTCCTTCCGCCGTATATCCGGCGGAATCCGGCGTTTATTCTCTGGTATGGAGAAGCTTCTGCAGCTCCCGCTCGTGGCGGGAATTGGCGGCGATCAGAGCAGAGAGCTCGTCAGCGCCTTTCGGAACGTCCTTGAAGGAAAAGCAGGTGGCGAAATCGTAGCCTTCCTTGTGATAATGCGACGAATCGATATTGTAGCTCTGAGACTGCGGCCGGGAAGCGGTCTGCGTGCTCCGGGAATAGGAGGCGTTCGTGCTCTGGTAGCCCGAGCTGCTCCGGTAATTTGCGCTTGACTGCGGCCGGTTGGAAGAGGCGTAGCGGGGATCATTCTGGGAACGGTTCTTCTGCTCCTCCTCTTTTTGCTTTGCTTTCTTTCTGGCGCTGAAGAAGATCAGCAGATAAAGAATAATAAATATGACAAATACGGGCTGCACGGTTTTGTCTCCTTTCTGTCGGTTCGGTCCGGTCGGTCCCCGGGAAGTGTCTTATTTCAGGCGGAGGACGGCGATCCCGTAGCCTTTTAACGGGTAAGCCAGGCTGTGCGGCTTGCCGTCGCATTCGCTCTCTTCGGAACGGATGACGGTCCGCGTGGCCGGCGTCTTGTAAAAGCCGTGGGTCTCGTCCAGCAGCACCTCGTACTGACCGGCTGCCGGCAGGCCGACACGGTAATCCGGACGGTCCACGGGGGTAAAGTTGATGACGAAGACCAGCGGATGCCGGCGTCTGCGGGCATAGCGGCAGAAGCTGAAAATGCTCCGGTCCGCGTCGTCCGCGTTGATCCATTCGAAGCCGTCGAAGCCTTCGTCCATGGAATACATGGCCGGATAGCGGCGGTACAGGGTCAGAAGACCGTGGAAGAATTCCTGCAGGGCGTGGTTGCGGTCGTCGGCCAGCATGAACCAGTCGATCTCGCGGTCCTCGCACCATTCGCGGCGCTGGCCGAATTCCTGACCCATGAACAGCAGCTTTTTGCCGGGGTGCCCCATAAAGAAGGCGTAGGCCGCCTTCAGGCAGGCATATTTCTGGTTTTCGTCGCCGGGCATCTTTTCCCAGAGCGAACGCTTCAGGTGCACGACCTCGTCGTGGGAGAGCACCAGGATAAAGTGCTCGGCCGAGCTGTAGGTCATGGCGAAGGTCATCTTGTTGTGGTGGTATTTCCGGAAGATCGGATCCTGCTCCATGTATTCCAGGAAGTCGTGCATCCAGCCCATGTTCCACTTGTAGTCAAAGCCGAGGCCGCCCTCTGTGGGCGCGTGCGTCACGCTCGGCCAGGCGGTGCTTTCCTCCGCAATCGTGATCACCCCGGGGCAGCGCTCGTGGATGATGCTGTTCAGATGCCGGAAGAATTCGATAGACTCCAGATTTTCCCGCCCGCCGTAGATGTTGGGGCAGTATTCCCCTTCCCGGCGCCCGTAATCCAGATACAGCATGGAGGCCACCGCGTCGGTGCGCAGGCCGTCGATGTGGTATTCCTTCAGCCAGTACAGCGCGTTGGCGATCAGGAAATTCGAGACCTGCGGACGTCCGAGGTCGAAGATCTTGGTGCCCCACTGGGCGTGCTCGCCGCGCCGGGGATCCGCGTATTCGTAGAGAGGCGCTCCGTCGAACAGCGCCAGACCGTGGGCATCCCGCGGGAAGTGCGCCGGCACCCAGTCCAGGATGACGCCGATGCCCCGCTGGTGCATCTGGTCCACAAAATATTTAAAGTCGTCGGGATTCCCGTGCCGGGAGGTGGGGGCGTAGTACCCGGTGACCTGATAACCCCAGGAGGCATCCAGCGGATATTCGGAGATCCCGATCAGCTCCACGTGGGTATAGCCCATATACTGCACGTAGCCGCCCAGGCGGTCCGCCAGTTCCCGATAGGAGTAGTAGCTGGGATCCGCGCCGGGATGACGCATCCAGGACGCCAGCTGGCATTCGTAAATGGCCAGCGGGGCGTGCGGGCCGGCATGGCTGCGTTTTGCATCCTGCCAGGCCTGATCCTGAAACTCGTAGTCCGACACGAACAGGCGGGAAGCCGTCCCGGGCCGCAGCTCGGCATGGCAGGCGTACGGATCCGCTTTCAGCAGATGCTTGCGCTCCTGCGTCAGGATGTCGTATTTATACAGCTGTCCCGGCTTCGCCTCGGGAATAAAACAGGCAAAAATGCCGGAATTTTCGATCAGCATCATGGGATTTCTGGCGTTGTTCCAGCCGTTGAAATCGCCGACGACGGACACGGACAGGGCGTGCGGCGCCCAGACCGCAAAAGAAAAACCGGAAACGCCGCCCACCTCGGTCAGATGAGCCCCGAGTTTTTGATAGATCTCGTAGTGCGTTCCTCTTCCAAATAAATAAGTATCTAATTCTGAAATCATAGATCGCTCCTTGTTACACCCATATGATAGCAGAAAAGCGCCCGAAGGTAAAGAGCGGCTTTAAGAAAAAACGGAAAAGTCGGGATGAAAAAAGAGAAAATGGCTACGAAACGTTTCCCCCGGAAGTCTTGACAAAAGCAGGCGGCAGGCCGCATAATGAACGCGTCTGATCTTTTTTGAATCCCCATTGAATTGAATAATACGCTGCGGCAGAGGATCTCTGCCGGAAAGGAACCTGCCATGCGGGAAAAAATGCTGGTGCTTTACTATCCGGAAGCGGATTTTGTATTCCGCTTTGCCGCTTATCTGGAAAAACGGTCCGGGCTCGCGCTCCGCTGCCGGGCGTTTTCGGACTCCGTTTCCTTTTACGAATATCTGAAGACCGGCGCGGCGGATCTGCTGCTCGTGCCGGCCGGAACGGACCTGTCCGTCACGGAGGAAAGAAGCATCCCCTGCCTGTTTTTCACGGAAAAGAGTGAGAGCCGGGAGGAACGGGAGCTTCCCGTTTACCGGAGCATGGACAAACAGATCCGGCAGATCAGCCGCTTTCTGGACATGACCGCGGAGGATACCGGAAGGAAGGCCTTCAAAGCGGAACTGCTGGGCTTTTATTCGCCGGTGCACGGCGCGGGCCAGAGCATCAGCGCCATCCTGATGGGAATGGTGCTGGCGGAAAAAGCACCGACGCTCCTTCTGAACCTGGAACGCTTTTCCGGCCTGAAGCGGGTCCTGCCGCAGAGCGAGGGGACCCTTTCGGAACTTCTGTATTTTGCCAAAGTGCAGGGGGACCTGACGGCGCATCTGCGGGAGGTGACGGAGTATTTCGGCCCGCTGGCCTATGTGCCGCCCGCCCGCGAGGCGGAGGATCTGACGGAGAGCCGGCCGGAGGACTGGCGCTACCTGCTGGAAACGTTGCGGGACCTGGGGATCTACCGTTATATCCTGGTGGATATCGGCGACGGGATCGCCAGGCAGCTGCCGCTTCTGTCCCTCTGCGAAAGGATCTACGTGCCGGTCCGCGAGGATGAGATCGCGCTGGGAAAACTGACGGAATGGCAGGAATATCTGACCGCGCAAGGCGCGGATGACCTGCTTCCAAGACTGCGGACCTACCGCCTGCCGCCTCCCGCGCCGGACAGGATGATGGAGTACCGGGAGCTTCGTTACGGCGTCTGGGGCCGGACGATCAAGGCGCTGGCGGAGGGCGAGGCGTGAAGCAGGAGGTGAAAAGGCTCCGGAAGGAGATCGCCGGCAGCATCACGGGCACGGGCATCTCAGATGCGGAACTGTATGAAAGGATCGACGGCGTCCTGACCGTCTGGGGACGGGAGCGGCGGCTGAGTCTGAAAGAAAAAGCAGATTTCCGCAAGCAGCTTTTCGATTCCTTCCGGGGCATGGATCTGCTGCAGCCGCTGCTGGAGGATGATTCCGTCACGGAGATCATGGTCAACGGCACGCAGGGGATCTATATCGAGCGGGGCAGCGAGATCCTTCGCTGGGACAGAAGATTCACGGAAAGGGAGCCGCTGGACGACGTGATCCAGGTGATGGCGGCCAGCGTCAACCGTATCGTGAACACCGCCTCCCCGATCGCGGACTTAAGGCTGGCGGACGGCTCGCGCGTCAATATCGTGCTGCCGCCGGTGGCGCCGGAGGGCCCGGTGATGACGATCCGGAAGTTTTTCCGGGACCCGCTGACGATGGAAAAGCTCCTGTCGCTGGGAGCCGTCAGCGAAGCGGCGGCGTCTTTTCTCCGCTCGGCCGTGCGCTGCGGCTGCAACATTTTTATCAGCGGCGGAACAGGCTCGGGAAAAACGACCTTCCTGAACGCGCTTTCCGCCTACATTCCGCCGGAAGAGCGGGTCATCACGATAGAAGATTCTCTGGAACTGCAGCTGCAGGGCCTCCCGAATCTGGTGCGGATGGAAACGCGGACCGCCAATCTGGAAGGAGAGAACCGGATATCGATCCGGGATCTGATCCGGACGGCGCTGCGGATGCGGCCGAACCGCATTATCGTCGGCGAAGTGCGGGGCGAAGAGGCCCTGGATATGCTGCAGGCGATGAATACGGGACACAGGGGCTCCCTTTCCACCGGCCATGCCAACAGCGCCGCCAATATGCTCTCGCGGCTGGAAACGATGGCCCTGATGGGGCGGGAACTGCCTCTGGCGGCCGTCCGCAGCCAGATCGCCTCGGCACTGGATCTGACGGTCCATCTGGGGCGGCTTCCGGACGGCAGACGCTGCGTTCTGTCCGTTGATGAGATCCTGGGAATGGAAGGAGGCGAAATACGGATTGAAAGCATATTCCGATACGAAAGAGAAACAGGGCTCGTTTTTACGGGCCGGCAGCCGGAAAACACGCAGAAATGGGAAGAAGTCTTCGGCGCTTTACCCCGCATTGATCGGCAGGAAGGCTTTTATCTTTCCGAAGCGTAGGAAAAGCGCGGAGCCGAAAAGGCGGGCTCCGGCCGGAAAAAACGCTTTTCGCCTGCTGCCGCAGGCCGGCTACGAGGGTTTCCGGACCGGCCTTAGGGAGGATCTGCTTTTTCTTGGCGCCGGCGCGGCCGGCGGCTGTCTGTTCGGCCTGCTGTTTTATAAACGGCCGGAGGGCCTGCTGCTGGCGCTGCCGTTTGCCTGCGGCCTGCTGCTTCTGGGCAGGCGCCGGAGCGCACGGAAAAAGAAGGAGCGGATGCGCCGCCAGCTCAGGGATTATCTGGTGTCCGTAATATCCTTCCTGCGGGCAGGCTACGCGCTGGAAAACGCCATGACCGGTGCCGAAAAAGAATTGATGACGATGCACGGGGAGGACTCGCTGATGGGCCGGGAGGCGGCCTGGATGAGCCGGCAGATCCGGCTGCAGATCCCCCCGGAGCAGCTCCTTCGGGAATTCGGAGACAGGACCGGGCTTGAGGAAGGCGAACAGCTGGCACGTGTCTTCGGCGTCGCCAAGCGGCAGGGAGGGGACTATCTGCCGGTCCTGAAGGCGATGGTGCGGATGATGGACGAAAGCTTCTCGCTGAGGGCGGAAATATCGGTCCTGCTGGCCGGACAGCGTTTGGAATACTGCCTGATGTGCCTGATCCCGGCGGGGATGCTGGTCTATCTGGATCTGAGTTCCGGGGACCTGACCGCCCCGCTGTACGAGGGCAGCGGCCCTCTGTACATGACCGTTTTTCTCGCAGTTTATGCGCTGGGCGTGCTGTGGGGGAACCGGATCCTGGAAAAAAGCTATGAAGCGTAGCCGGTCTGTTCTGTACGCCGCCTTCAGCCTGGCGGGAGGCTGTTTCGCGTTTGCCCTCCTTTTGCAGAGAGACCGCCTTCAGGAGGGCCTGCTGCTGCTTCTGGCCGGCAGCGTGCTGGCGGCAGCCATGCTTTACTACCCGGTCCAGCTGGCCAGGGAAGCCGAAAAGCAGCGCCAGGAAGAGCTGGCCAGGGACTACAGCCAGATGGTCACGCTGTTAAGCCTGTATATGACGGCCGGACTGACCTTACGGAGCAGCTGGGAGCAGCTGGTCCGGAATTACGAGGAGGAAAAGCGCCGCAGCGGCAGGACCGCGCCCGTGTATGAGGAAATGCTCGCGACGTGGCGGGACCTGAAAGGCGGCATGTACGAGGACCGTGCCTACGGCTCCTTCGGCAGACGCTGCGGACGGCCGGAATACCTGCGGCTGGGAGGCCTGCTGGAGACCTACGTACAGCAGGGAAACAAGGAACTGCTGCTTCTGCTGGAACAGGAGGCCTCGTCAAGCCTGACGCAGGCGCTGCAGGAAGTAAAGAAAAAGGGCGAACAGACGGGAACGAAGCTGCTGCTGCCGCTGCTTCTGCTTTTTGCTCTGACGCTGCTGATCGTTATGGTGCCTGCCATGCTCAGCATGCAGGCGAAAATATAGAAAACGGAGGTCATTATGAAAGAATCACAGGGAACGGTAAACAGCCGGGAGGAAGCCCTTCCGGGGCTCCGGGCGTTCTGGGAGGACGAATCCGGCGTCGGCGTGGTGGAGATCATCCTGATCATGGTGGTGCTGATCGCCCTGATCGTAATCTTCAGGGATCAGCTGACGGAGATCGTGGAAAAGATCTTCGGCGGCATCCAGAGCGGCGTCGATTCCATCGTGAAATGAAGGCGCCGCGGGGACAGATCGGCGTGTTTCTGGCGCTTTCCTCCGTCCTGATCTTCGCGCTGATCTGCACCTGTCTGGAAGGCGCCAGAGCCGCCTGTACGGACTATCTGACGAGGCTGGCGGCGGAATCCTCGCTGCAGTCGGTCTTTGCGGCTTACCAGGGAGAGGTCCGGCGGGAGTACGGGCTTCTCCTCTGCCGGGGCCGCACGGCCTGGTGGAACTGCTGGAAGGACGAGGCGCAGCGCTATGCGGAGAAATATCTGGCGCCCGGCGTGGGACGCTCGGAAAGCGGATCCGACCGGGTCCGGGCGATGTCCGTGAACGCGGAGGAAGTGGAGAGCGTCTACATAACGGAAGGACAGGGCCGGATCTTCGCGGATGAGGTGACGGACTACATGAAATCGGCCGGCCTCAGTATCCTCCTGAAGGAGGTCCTGGAGCGGCTGGGGCTCTACAGTGAAGAGGAGGGCTTTGCCTTCCTGAACAGCCTCAGGGATATGCTGAGCGATCAGGACAGCAGTCCGGAAGGGATCCTGGACAATTACCGGGATCTGAAAGAACAGGCGGCAAAGCTGCAGGAACTGGCGGCGGGAGAGGAAGGATCCGGCGGATCGGGCTCTCCGGCGCCGTCCGGAGAGACGCCGGCGGCGGCCTCCGGGGACGTGAAGGCGGATCTGCTGGAGCAGATCCAGGCGATCCGCGAAAACGGACTGATCGCCGTCATAACGGGAAGCGAAACGCTTTCGGCCTTCTCCTGGGAGGACGATTCTCTGGCCAGCCGGCTTCCGCAGTCGGAAAAGAACCGCAACAGCGGGTATCCTTCTTCCTCCGTCTCTCTGCTGCAGCACTTCCTGATGGGAGAGTTCCTGCTGAGCCGGATGGGAAACTATACGGACAAACGCGCGGACGGCGCGCAGTATGAGATCGAATACGTTCTCAGCGGAAAGAACAGCGATAAAGCGGCCTTTGAAACGGTGGTCGGGGAGATCCTTCTGATCCGGATGGGCTTTAATCTGGTCTATCTGATCGGCGATGCAGAAAAGCAGCTGCAGGCGGAGACGCTGGCGGCGGCCATCCTGAGCGTGCTGGCGCTGCCGCAGCTGACCGTCGTGCTGAAATGGCTGCTGCTGGCCGCCTGGGCGCTGGCGGAAAGCATCGTGGACGTTAAGGTGCTGCTCAAGGGGCGGAAACTGCCGCTTTTCAAAACGGCAGCGAGCTGGCAGCTGAACGCCCTGTCGCTGGACCTTTCGGCCGGAAACGGAACCGCGTCGGGTCTGACATATGAGGACTATCTGCGGCTGCTGTTCTATCTGGGAAATGCGGAAGAACAGTCCTACCGCATGATGGACGTGATGGAAAAGCGGATCCGTCTGAAGGTTCCGGCTTTTCAGATGAGGGAATATATGGTATATGCTGCCGTATCCGTTACGGTAACGACGGCATATCTGTATATACAGGCCCCCGCGCTCCGTCTCACAGAGACGGGGAAGGGGAGACGGTACGTGCGGCAGGCAAGCCGCTCGTACGGAAGGAGGTGAAACGAATGGCCGGACGGTTCCGGGAAAAGCGGCAACATCCCATCCAAACAATTCTATGGAACGATTCCATCGTCTATCGGCATTATTGCCCTGCATCAAAACTGAATACAATCTCAAAACTTTTTCATTCCAGTCATTGCCCAAAAAGAGAAGAAAATAAAGAGTGTCTTTCCCCTGCCCACTTTTCCGGAACCGCTCAGGTCCGCGGCAGTCTGACGGTAGAGGCAGCGCTGGCGCTTCCCCTCTTCCTGCTGCTCTGCAGTCTGTTTTTCACTTTCTTCAGCGGACAGATCTGGCAGCTCCGCCTACAGAACGCGCTGGATGAGGTCTGCGAGGACGTTGCGGTATGGTCGTACCTGGTCGATTTTGCGGAAGACTATACCGGAGCGGACCTCTTAAGCCTTGCCGACGGAGGCCGGCTGAGCGGTGCGCTGGAAGGCAGGACTGAAGATATCCTGCCGTTCCTGCGGGGCGAGGCGGATCTGCTGGAGGAGATCAAGCTCTTTCTGGCGGAAAAAGGATCGGCCCTGCTCTGGCAGCCGCTGCTGACGCAGTGGATCTGCGGAAAAGTCGGAAGGGATGCGCTGCGGGCTTCTCCGATCGCGGGAAAGGACGGCGGCCTGTCTCTGTCGGGCAGCAGTCTGCACGACCGGGAGCTGGATCTGGTCCTGAGCTATGAGATCGAATCCCCGCTGGGCTTTCCGCTGGCCCTGCGCTATCCGGTCGTCCAGCGAAGCTGCCGGCGCCTGTGGATCGGCACGAAGGTCGATAAAAAGCAGGCGGAAGAGGAGGACGAGGAAGAAGAGGAGGGCATCTGCTACGTCACGGCGTACGGCTCGGTGTATCACACGACGAAAAGCTGCCGGGTCCTGGCCCTGAAGATCATGACGGTGGAGGCCTCGCAGCTGCCTTCCCTGCGGAATACGAGCGGCGGTAAGTATTATCCCTGCGACCGCTGCGCCAGGAACAAAGTCCCTGAGGGAACGACGGTGATCGTTACCGAACCGGGGACTCGGTACCACTTCCGCCAGGACTGCCCCTCCTTAAAGCGGACCATACAGGAGATCTCGGAGGGAGAGGCGAAAGAGAAGTACCGGCCCTGTCATTACTGCGGAGGAGATGACTCGTGATATGGGTGGAAAGAATCGGTTTTTTGCTCTATACGGGCCTTTTGGCCCGATGCGACCGGCAGACGGGACGGATCCCTCTGCCGCTGATCCTGGCAGGCTGCTGCGGCGGCCTGATGCTGCGCGCCGCGGAGCTTATGAGCGGGACTCTTTCGTGGCGCGTCCTTCTTTCCGCGTACGCGGCCGGTGCGGCCTGGGGCGTTCTGCTCCTTCTGGCCGGCGCTTTGGCCCGGCAGGCGGTCGGGAAAGGAGATGGGCTGTGCTTCATCAGCTTTGCGTTCTGGAAGGACAACGCCTTTGTCTTTACGCTTCTGCTGCTTTCCGTCCTGCTGCTGGCGCTTTTCGGCGTTCTGCTCATGGTTTTCAGGAAAAAGAAAAGGGACCTGAGCCTGCCTCTGATGCCCTTCGTCTGGATCACCGCCTTCGGCCTGCTGACGGCGGAGGTCCTGCCGGAAGTTTTACGGTAGAAGCCGCGCTGCTGATGAGTACGATCCTGCTGCTGCTGGCCTTCCTGATCCGTCTGGCCATGCTCCGGCAGGGAGCGGTCGAGCAGGAAGCGCTGCGGCTTCTCCGCCTTCCGGACCGTTATGATTCCGGCCTGGGACCGGTGGATCTGATCCGGATCGGCGAGTTTATCCAGGAATGGATCCCCCCGAAATAACAGAAAGGTTTAAAAAGATGGAGATTGACAGTATTGAGTTTATCAGGGAACTGGACGGCAGCTACCTGCTGCTGACGGCGGGAGAGACGGAAAGCTTTGCGGAGCGGATGCTGCTGGGCGGCCGCCCGCCGCATATCCTGCCGTTCCGGATCTGGCCGGAAAGCCCGCGCCGTTACTGTTTTGAGATCAGCGGACGGGAAAGCCTGGCGGCCGTCTGCCGTCTGCGGGCGCTGGAGGCCCGGGAGATCCGGGAACTGGTCCGCGCGGTTTTCTTAAGCTGCGGGGAACTGGAAAAATACCTGCTGAAGCCGGGGAACCTTATCCTGGAGCCGGGACTTATGTACCGCGGCCGGGACGGCTGGGCCTTCTGCTGTTATCCGGATCAGGAAGAGGACGTGATGGAGCAGCTGCAGCGCCTGTCGCGCTTCTTTCTGCGCAAATGCAATCACGAAGATCCCGCTGCGGCGTCTCTGGCCTATGACCTGTTCCAGCTCTGCCACGAAGAAAACGTCAGTTTTGCACAGGTCATGGAACTGGTGGGGCCGGGCGAAGGAGCCGCGGAAGCCGGCGGGGCAAAAGGGAAAAAGCGCGGCCTTTTCGCGCGGACGCGCCGCAATCCGCCGGATCGGAAAAGTGAACGCTGAAAAATAGCGCGTCCGCCTTGTTTTTCCTTCCGCCCTTATGATATAATGCCTCATTATGGAAACTATTGTAAGGCAGCTGAACAGCGGAGAGGATGCTCAGATCTGTGAGCAGGCGGCGCATATCATACAGAGCGGAGGACTCGTGGCTTTTCCCACGGAGACCGTCTACGGACTGGGCGGGAACGGACTGGATCCCTCTGCCGCCAGAAAGATCTATGAAGCCAAGGGACGTCCGTCGGACAATCCCTTGATTCTGCACGTCGCGGATCTTTCGCAGATCCCGCCGCTGGTCAGGGAATTTCCCGAAAAGGCCCGCCGGCTGGCCGAGGCTCTGTGGCCCGGCCCGCTGACCGTGATCCTGCCGAAGAGCGACATGGTCCCGCCGGAGGTGACGGGCGGTCTTGATACGGTCGCCATCCGTTTTCCCTCGCATCCGGTCGCGCAGGCCTTTATCCGCGCGGCCGGGTGTCCGATCGCGGCCCCCAGCGCCAACCTGTCGGGCCGGCCCAGTCCGACCAACGCGCAGGACGTGCTGGAGGATCTGGACGGCCGGATCCCGCTGATCCTGGACGGAGGAGAATCCCGGATAGGCCTGGAATCCACCATCGTCGATCTAAGCGGCGAGGTGCCGACCGTCCTGCGGCCCGGTTATTACGGCCTGCCGCAGCTGCGGGAGCTTCTGGGCACCGTAGCCGTCGATCCGGCCGTGCTGCGTTCCCTGGAGGAAAACGAACGGCCGAAGGCGCCGGGCATGAAGTACCGGCACTACGCGCCGAAGGTGTCGCTCACGCTGGTGGAAGGCGAAGATGAAGTCCGGGCGGCCTACATCCGGAAACAGGCGAAAAAGGGAAAGAAAACGGCCGTGCTGCTCTGCCGGGAGACGCTGCCCTTATACGGCGGCGGGCGGGACCTGATCCTGCTTCCCCTGGGCAGCCGGAAGGATGACGCGGAAATCGCCCGCCGTCTGTTTGCGGTGCTGCGCAGCCTGGACCGGCTGGAACTCGACCGGGTCTATTCAGAAACTTTCGGGGAGGGCCCGCTGGGAGAAGCGATCATGAACCGGCTGCGGAAAGCGGCAGGCTTCCGGATCATCCGCCTTCCGCTGGAGGAAGAAGCGGAAGAAAGCAAAGCGCCGGAAACAGAGACCGGACCGGCCGCCGCTTACGCAAAGGCTGCGGATAAATAAGGAGAGTATGATGAACAAGAGAGAAGACTATATCAGCTGGGACGAGTATTTCATGGGTGTCGCCATGCTCAGCGCAGCCCGTTCCAAGGATCCGAATACGCAGGTCGGAGCCTGCATCGTCAGCCAGGACAACAAGATCCTTTCCATGGGCTATAACGGCTTTCCGATCGGCTGCTCGGACGACGAATTCCCCTGGAACCGGGACGGCGAGCCTTACGACAACAAGTACTTTTATACGACGCACAGCGAACTGAACGCAATCCTGAACTACCGCGGCGGCAGTCTGGAGGGCAGCAAACTTTACGTGACGCTGTTCCCCTGCAACGAATGCGCGAAGGCGGTGATCCAGAGCGGCATCCGGACGGTCATCTATGCGGACGACAAATATGCGGACACGCCCGGCGTCAGGGCTTCCAAGCGGATGCTGAACGCGGCGGGCGTTGAAATGATCCCCTATACCCACAGCGGCCGGGTCGTAGAGCTGCATCTGTAAAACGGTGAAGAAGATTCGTTGGAAAGCACTGATCCTGTCCCTGATCTTCGTCCTGACCTGCGCTGCAGGCATGCTGGGCGGAGCGGAAGCCGGACAGACGGAAAAAACGGGAGGCCTCGTATCGGCGGCCTCTCTTCCCGTGATGTGTTTTTCCTGCGGAGATGTCCTGATCGACCCGCTCTACGGTTATACGGGCGGGGAGAGCGTCGGGGCGGACCATCAGACGGTTTTTCCCTTCCCGGACGGCAGCCTGGAAATGACGGCCTATCTGCTGGACGGCAGGGAACGGATCCGGTCCCTCAGCTATGAGCTCAGAAGCGAAGACGGCAGCCGTCTCGTGGCCCGCGGCGAGGTCACGTCCTTTAACGGGGAGACGGGCCGTCAGAGCTTTACCCTGCGCTTCGAGGATATTCTGGATCCGGACGTTTACTACCATCTGCGCTTTGCCGTTTCCGTCGGGCAGGAGACCGCCAATTACTACGTCCGCGTGATCAAGCTCTCGGATCCGGCGCCTTTCGAAGCGCTGCTGAGCTACGGACAGGCGATGCATGCGGACCTGTTCGCCCGGGATACGGCCCGGAAATATGCGCCACAGCTGGAGACCGACACGCAGACCGACAAGGAGACGCTGGCCGAGGTGACGATCCACGGCAATTTCGACCAGCTTTCCTGGGGCAGTTCGGGGGCTGAGCAGATCTCGGAAACCTGGCTGACGATCGAAGGGATCCAGGCCAATTATGCCTATCTTTCTTTCGCATATCTGGTGAAGGCGCCTTTTTCCGAGACCCAGGACGTTAGGCTCAGGGTCACGGAGGATCTGACGCTCCAGTACAGCGAAACAACGATCTACGTGCTGAATTACGACCGGCATACGGAGCAGCTCTGGGACTTCTCCGGGGCGATAGCCACCTCGCAGGGCTTTCTTCTCGGCATGCAGGGGGACGGCCTCCAGCGGCTGAGCAGCAAAAACGAAAAATACACCGCTTTCACGGTCGCCGGCGAGCTGTACTGCTATGACGCGGACCAGCAGAAGCTTTCCCAGGTCTTTTCCTTCCGCAGCGTAGGGGAGCACGAGCTGCGCACCCTGCAGCGGGACTATGAGCTGAAGATCCTGGAAGTGGACGATAAAGGCCGCGTGGAATTCGTCGTCAGCGGCTATATGAACGGCGGTTCCCGGGAAGGCAACTGCGGCATGTCCTACTGCAGCTACGACGCCGCCGAAAACAGCGTGCAGGAGCATATCTCCATTTCTTCGCGGCAGAGCGCGGAAGCCCTGAACCGCGAACTGGACAGGCTGATGGCCAAGGGAAACGATCACTTCCTGTATTTTGCCTTCGACGGGGAAGTGCTGGTCATGGATATCAGTACCGGCGAAACGGCTGTGCTGGTTTCCTCCGCGGAATATCCGGGGCTGGTCATCAACGACGCGGGGACCGTGTTTGCCTGGGGCAGCGGCAGCGATCCCGACCTGCCGTCGGCTCTCCGGGTCGTCGATCTGAACACGGGGCGGAACGAAACGGTCAGCGCCAGGGCGGAGGAGTTCATCCGGCCGCTGGGCTATATCCGCGAGGATCTGATCCTGGGCTACGGTCTGCGGGGCAAAAACGCACTGTCCGACGGCCTGAACACCCTGTATCCCTACGTCAGCTTCACGATCCTGGATGCGGATCTGAATCCGCTCCACGGCTACGCTTTTGAAAACGTCTTTATCGACCACATCGAGATCAGCACCGAAAAGGTGACGATCCACCGCTTCGGCCTGGATCCCGGGACCGGAGAGTATATCTATCTGGATCCGGACGTGATGCTGCGCAACGACGGAGAACCGGCGGAGGCCCTGGATTTCACGGATTATTATCATGACGATCTGAAGAAGCTGGCGATCCTTTCCTACGCGCATCTGCCGAATTCCCTGAGGATCGAGCGGAACGTCGTGAAGACCTTTATTCCCGGCCGCTCCGTCACCCTGCCCAGCGCCGAAGAAAAGACCTACGGCAAGCAGTATTTTGCCTACGGACGCGGGAAACTGAAAGGCGTCTGCCGCCAGGTCGGGGAGGCCATCGTACTGGCCGGGCCGGATTACGGCTTCGTGCTGGATGAGACGGGCCGCCTGGTCTGGTGCTGGAGCTCTCGCGGGGAGGTGATCGGCCTGACGCCCAGCCCGTATCCCTTAAAAGATGCAGAGAAGGGCGGACAGATCAGCGGCGCCAGCTTCCGGCAGCTTCTGTACTATCTGAACGAGGGGATCCCCGTTTACTGGGTCTGCCCGGATCAGGAACCGCGGTGGCTGATCGGCTATAACTGGAACGACGTAACGCTGTTCAATCCGCAGGACGGAAGCTCCTACGAGCTTCCGATCGACGACCTGAACGCGCTGATCCGCCGCGAGAACAATTATCTCTGGTATTATAAAGATTAGTCCTTGACGAATTGACAGAAATCTGTTTATAATAGGAGCCTAAACCGATTTTTCTTTCCGCGCAGCCGGGGCAGTAGCGCGCCTTGTACCTGCAGCTGGCAGGGGTGATATGCTCTGTGAGGGCCGGGTGGAGACGAACCGGTATAAGGTCTTCGGTCTTACGCAACAGGAATTGTGAACCGTGTCAGGTCGGGAACGAAGCAGCACTAAGCAACCCTCCTGTGTGCCGTAAGCGAGCCGGGGATCTCGGTCGTTTTCATCTGTGTTCGATGGGGCATGCGCGGATTTTTTATTGCCTTTTTCCGGCAGCTATGTTATTATTACCCCAAAGGTTTTTTATTGACCTTTTCAGAAGGGAAGCAGATGGCTTACGTAGCATTGTACCGCAAATGGCGTCCCTCGTCTTTTGATGAAGTCAAAGGACAGGAGGCGGTCGTCACCACTCTAAAAAACCAGATCAGAAGCGGCCGGATCGGGCACGCTTATCTGTTCTGCGGCTCGCGCGGTACCGGCAAGACCTCTGTCGCCAAGATCCTGGCCAAAACGGTCAACTGCGAAAATCCCGCGGACGGCTGCGCCTGCGGAAAATGCGCCAGCTGCCGCAGCATCGAGGACGGCTCGTCCACCAACGTGATCGAGATCGACGCGGCTTCCAACAACGGCGTGGACAACGTCCGGGAGATCCGGGAGGAAGTCGCCTACCGTCCGGCGGAGGGAAAATACCGGGTCTATATCATCGACGAAGTCCATATGCTTTCCGCCGGCGCCTTCAACGCGCTCTTAAAAACGCTGGAGGAACCGCCGGAATACGTGATCTTTATCCTGGCGACGACCGAGCCGCACCGGATCCCGGCCACCATCCTGTCGCGCTGCCAGCGCTACGATTTCCACCGGATCACGCCGGACGACATGGTAAAGCGTCTCAAGGAGCTGATGGCGGGCGAAGGGATCGAAGCAGAAGACAAGGCCTTAAAGTATATTGCGCGGAAGGCCGACGGCGCCATGCGCGATGCGATCAGCCTCTTTGACCAGAGCGTTTCCGCCCTGAACGACAGGAAGCTGAGCTACGAAGACGCCTTAAAGGCGCTGGGCACCGTGGACAGCGAGATCTTAAGCCGCTATCTGCAGGCCATCCTGCTGGACGATACCACAGGAGCCCTCGCCGTGATCGAGCAGGTCCGGGCCGAAGGCCGCGAACTGGGACAGTTCGTGCAGGACTTTATCTGGTATCTCCGCAATCTGCTGCTGCTTATGACGGCGGATGCGCCGGCGGACCTGCTGGAGATGTCCGAAGAGGACTGGATGCGTCTCTCCTCGGAAAGCAAGATGACAAAACCGGAGGAACTGATGGTCTTCATCCGTCTGTTTTCCTCTTTGTACAACGATATGCGGGGCGCCGCCGACAAGCGCGTGCTGCTGGAGGTGGCGACCATCCGTGCCACAAGGCCGTCGGCGGAAAAGACGGACGAAGCCCTGATGGCCCGGCTGACGAGGCTGGAAAGAAAGCTGGAACAGCTGGAGAAGGAAGGCCCCGTCCGGAAAGCGGCCGAAGGGCCGTCGGCGCCGCCGGCTGCGGCGGGCGGGGAAGAAAAGAAAGCCGCGCCCGCCGCGGTCAGCGTGAGTCCCGCGCAGTGGGAGGATCTGAAGCTGATCCGGGACAACTGGGACGGCCTGCGGCGCTCGCTGGACCATCAGGCGGCGCAGCTCCTGAAAAACGCCCGGGCGGAGCCGAAGGACGGCGGCGTGCTGGGACTGGTGTTCCCGGATAACTTTACCGCCAATATGGCCAGACGCTTCGGGGTCCTGGAGCAGCTGAGCAGAAAGATAGCGGAACAGTACCGCAGAACGATACGCTTCGACGTACGGACGAAGGGATTGAAAGAAAGCGAACCGGTCTTCGCGGTCAGCGAAGAGGATCTGTCGCAGTTTCATATGAAGATCGAAACGGAGGATGAGTAATGGCAAAACACGGCGGATACATGGGAGGCATGCCCTCCAATATGGGAAATCTGATGAAGCAGGCCCAGCGCATGCAGCGCCAGATGGAAGAGAAAAGCCAGGAACTGGAAGCGAAGGAATATACGGTCAGTACCGGCGGCGGGGCCGTCGAACTGGTGATGAACGGAAAGCTGGAGCTGTCTTCCCTGCATATCAAGCCGGAAGTCGTTGATCCGGATGACGTGGAGATGCTGGAGGACCTGGTGCTGGCCGCGGTGAATGAAGCCATCCGTCAGGTGCAGAGCGACAAGCAGTCCGTGATGGGCGGGCTGACCGGCGGTCTGGGAGGCTTTGGTCTGTAATGGAGTACTACAGCCGTCAGATGCAGACGCTGATGGAGGAGCTGGGCAAGCTTCCCGGGATCGGTCAGAAAACGGCGGGCCGTCTGGCGTATCACCTGATGAATCAGCCGGAGGCAGCCGTGGAATCGCTGGCCAGAGCCCTGACGGAAGCCCGGAAGAACGTCCGCTTCTGCCGTTCCTGCTGTACGCTGACCGATCAGGAGGTCTGCCCGATCTGCGCCAGCCAGAAGCGGGACCACAGCCAGATCATGGTGGTGGAAAATCCCCGGGATCTGGCCGCCTACGAGAGAACCGGCAAGTACAACGGCGTGTATCACGTCCTGCACGGAGTGATCTCGCCGGCGCTGGGGATCGGACCTTCGGATATCCGTCTGAAGGAGCTGATGCAGCGCCTGCAGTCGGACGAGGTGAAAGAGGTCATCATCGCCACCGGCTCCACGCTGGAGGGGGAGACCACCGCCATGTATATCTATCAGCTGATCAGACCGACAGGGATCCTGACCAGCCGGATCGCCAGCGGCGTTCCGGTGGGAGGGGATCTGGAATATATAGACGAAATAACGCTGTATCGTGCGCTGGAAGGGCGCAGAGCATTGTAACGCGGGGGGAAATATGGACAAGTATACGTACAATATCAAAGCGGATAAGATTCAAAAACTGGTCAAAAAGGGCGATTTTGAAGCGGCCGTCCGCATTGCGGACACGGTGGATTGGGAGGAAGTGCATTCCGTCCGTCTGCTGACGATCACGGCGGCAGCGTATGAGAATACGCGCGACTATAAGTCCGCCATCGAGCTGCTGCAGATGGCCTACGAGGAATCTGCGGTCGGCAAGCGGATCCTCTACAAGCTGACCGGCCTGGCGATCGCGATGGGCGACGTCGAGCTGGCCCAGCATTACTATGAGATGTACCTGCAGGAGGCCTCGGACGACAACGGCCGCTACCTGCTGCGTTATCTGCTGGCGGAGCTGAAGAAGGAGCCGCTGGATAAGCGGATCGCGATCCTGGAGACCTACCGCAAGTACGAATTCGAGGAGGAATGGGCCCTGCGGCTGGCGCAGATGTACGACGAAGCCGGCATGGGCGACGAGTGCGTCAAGCTCTGCGACGAGATCATCCTCTGGTTCGGTGTCGGCGATTACGTGGACGAAGCCATGGCCTTAAAGGAAAAGTACGCCCCCTTAAGCGAAGAGCAGAAGGAACACCGGGACAATAAGGAATTCTACGAGCAGCGTTATCAGGAAGTCGTAAACGAGTACAACAGCCGTGAGGAAGCCCTGATCAAGCGGGACGAAGAGGAAAAGGATCCCGAAGCGGCCGCGCAGAAGGAAGAGGAAGCCTGGTCACGCCAGATCCTGCTGGTGGAAGCGGAAAATCTGGAGGAAGCGGTGCCGAAGGCGCTCGAACGCGTCTCCATTTACTACCGCGCCAAGGGCCTTCCCATGGGCAAGATCAGCCGGATCTCCGCCGAGCGCTTCAACGAGGTCGGCTTTGAAGCGGCCCGCGAACATATGAAGGGCAAGGATCTGCTGGTGGACGAGGCTTCCGCTCTGTCGGAGGACCTGCTCGCGGATATCGTTCACAGCATCAAATACGAAAAGAACCCGCAGCTCTTTATTCTGACGGACAAGCCCACGCAGCTGGCCTATCTGGACGCGAGACTGGGCGAATTCACGGAAAAGGACGTGGTGGTCCCGCAGATCGCCGTATCCGAGCCGCATGCCGAGGACGTGCTGATGCACGTTTCCGAGACGGTGGAGGACGAACTGTCCGAACAGCAGAAAGCCGAAGAACCGGTGAAGGACGAGCAGCTGGAGCTGCAGTTCGATATGCCCGAGAAGGAAGAGCCCAAGGACTGGGCGGCGGCGGCGGAAGCGGCCAAGATGACGGCCGAGCTGCCGAAGATCGAGCCGCCCGAAGCGGAAGCGGAGGAGAAAGCGGCGGAAGAGGCCGCGGCTCCGGAAGCGGAAGCGCGCGAAGCGGAAATTGCTGCGCCTGAGGCGGAGATCCCGGCCCCCGCAGAGGAGATCAAACTGCCCGAGGTTAAGATCGAATTGCCGGAAGTGGAGGAAAAGCTTCCGGAGATCGAGCTTTCCGCTCCTGAAGTAGAGGAAATCATTCCGGATATTGAGATCGATAAAGAGAAAGTGGAGGCTGCCGTCTCCGAAGCGGAGGAGATCCTGCCTGCCCTTGAGAACGCGAAAGCGGAGGCGGAGGAGATCGTTCCCGCCATTGAAAACGCGGTGACGGAAGCGGAAGAGGCCCTGCCTGCCATTGAAAAAGCGGCGGCGGAAGCGGAAGAGATCCTGCCTGCCCTTGAGACCGCAAAAGCGGAGGTGGAAGAGATCCTGCCGGAGACCGGCGCGGAAAAGGCGGATGCCGGAATTATCTCCGCGGTATCGGCCGCCGTGGCCGGAATCATGGCAGCGGCTCCCGGCACGAAGCCGGAAAAGGCGGAAGAAACGCCTGACGCCGCCGAACAGCTCTCGGAGCTGGAACTGAATGAAGAAGGCGTCCAGTGGACCTTCGATGATTTCCTGCGTGATCAGAAGGCGGCCCGCGAAGCGACCGAACCGGCTCCCGCCCCCACGGAAGAGGAAAAGAAAGAAGAAAAAGAGGAAGAGATCTGGGCTCCGTTCGTCGGCGTATTCGACGACGTTCTTCCCGAAGAGGAAAAAGCCCCTCTGAAGAAAGCGGAAGAGAACGTCAAAAAAGCGGATGACGTCCTTTCGGAAAAGACCAAGGTCTTCGCATCCGCCAGGATCCGTGAGGCGATCAAAGAGCAGGAAGATGCGCAGGCCGCGGTTTCGGAAAAGGCGGAGTCTGCCGCAGAGGCTCCGACGATCCAGCTGAAAGCGACCGAAGAGATCATCCGGAAGGAAGAAAGCAAAGCCGCGGAAGCCGCAACGACGGTGATCAGCGGTGTAAAAGCGGCGGCTGCCGAAGCGGAAAAGCCGCTTGCCGACAGCAAGGCGCTGGAAGGCGAAACGAAAGCCGTCAAGAAGGTCAGCACCGCGACGGGCAAGATCGGCGTGATCGGCATGAGCGAAGAAGCCTTCGTGGAGTATGCCAAGAATTATCTGACCTCCATCGACTGCGTGCTGGATGACGTGGGTGAGCTGGCGCTGCAGAACGCGGCGGAAAGCCGGCTGGCGAACGGCACGCTCCTGACGAAGGAGGAAGCGGAGAACATGATCGAGGACGCCGCCGATCTGGCCGAAAAGAAGGGCGGGCTCTTCGTTCGCCGCTATGACAAGGAAGGCTGCCTGATCCTGCGCAGCAAATATATCAAATAAGCCTGTTTTATCCGAAAGGCGACCGTATGGAACAAAAACCGCTGCGTTTTCTATTTACTTCTGCCGGCCGCCGCGCCTACCTGATCCGCTACTTTCAGGAAGCTCTGAAGGGAAACGGCAGGGTTTATGCGGCGAACAGCAGTCCCGTTTCCACTGCGCTTGAGGCAGCCGACGAGGGGGTCGTTACACCGCTGATCTATGACGACGGCTACATCCCCTTCCTGCTGGATTACTGCCGGAAGCACCAGATCGACGCCCTGATGTCGCTCTTCGACATCGACCTGCCCGTCCTGGCCCGCCATAAAGCGGATTTTGCGGCGGTCGGGACGCGGGTCCTGGTATCGGATCCGGAACTGGTCGACGTCTGCAACGATAAGTGGAAGACCTGTCAGTTCCTGCGCGATAACGGCTTTCCGCTGATCCCGACCTGGCTGGATCCGGAGGAGGCGCTGGCCGCCGTGCGGAGGGGAGAGGTCAGTTTCCCGCTGATCGTCAAGCCCCGCTGGGGAATGGGCTCGCTGTCCATCTTTACCGCGGACAGCGAGGAAGAACTTCGGGTCTTTTATGAAAAGGTCCGGCGGGAGATCTTCCGTTCCTATCTGAAATATGAATCCGCCTTTGAACCGGAGCGCTGCGTCCTGATCCAGAAAAGGATGGAGGGTCAGGAGTACGGTCTGGACAATATCGATGACCTGGAAGGCCGCTACGTAACGACGGTGCTTCGGAAAAAGCTGGCGATGCGTTCGGGCGAGACCGACTGCGCCGAGATCGTGGAGGATCCGCAGCTGCTGGCGCTGGCCCGGCGGCTGGCGGGGCTGACCCGTCACGTGGGCGTGATGGATCTGGACCTGATCGTTTCGGACGGGATCCCGTATATTCTGGAAATGAACGCCCGCTTCGGCGGAGGCTACCCCTTCAGCCATCTGGCCGGCGTCAATATGCCGGCCGCCATCACGGCCTGGCTGAGAGGCGAAGAGGCGGATCCCGCCTTCTTCCGGCCGAGGATCGGCGTCGTGGGGCAGAAGGATATCGTACTCCTGGAGTTAAGCAGAAAAAATGAATGAGATGACACCGATCCAGGCGCTGCCGGACATAAACGGCTGCCACGTATTTATGAAACGGGAAGATCTTCTCCCGTTTTCTTTTGGCGGGAACAAGGTCCGGATCGCCGAAGCCTTTTTTGAGGACATGGAGCGGAAAGGGGCCGACTGTATGGTCGGCTATGGCAACGCCCGTTCCAACCTGAGCCGGGCGCTCTCCGCCATGGCGAGGGAACGCGGCGTGCCCTGCCTTATCATCTCGCCTGACGACGAGGACGGCAGCAGGACGGAGACCTTCAACAGCCGCCTGGTGCGCGCGGCGGGGGCGAAGATCGTTCCCTGCGCCAAAACGCGGGTCAGGGAAACGGTGGAACGCGTTCTGGAGGAATGCCGTGCGGACGGCCGGACGCCGTATTATATCTACGGCGGCTCCGACGGACGCGGCAACGAAGCCGTGCCGGCGGAGGCCTACGTGAAGGTTGCGGCCGAGATTGCCGCGCAGGAAAAAAGCCTGGGACTTCAGTTCGACCGGATCTATCTGGCGCTGGGGACCGGAATGACGCAGGCCGGCCTGATGCTCGGCGCCGCCCTTCTGGAGAGGCCGTGGGAGATCATCGGGATCAGTATCGCCCGGCCGGCGGAGCGCTGCCGGGCCGTGATCCGGGAGCGTCTGGAGGCTTACCGAAAGGAAAAGGACCTGCCGGAGCCGGATCTGCCGGAAGCGTCGGTCCGGGACGAATACCTGCTGGGCGGCTACGGCGCGTGGGACGAAGGCGTCGCGGAAACGATCCGCGATATGTACGGCCGCTTCGGGATCCCGCTGGATCCCACCTACAGCGGCAAGGCTTTCCGGGGCATGCGGTCGGAACTGGAAAAGGATCCTCTTCCGGGAGGAAACGTCCTCTTCCTGCATACCGGCGGAGGTCCGCTCTTCTTTGATTTTATACAGACCGTACTGTAGTAAGGCGGGGGGCCGCAGAGCACAAAACGATAGCGCCTGCCTTGCAATTTGCATTTTGCCGTGCTATTCTTTAACAGGAGAATGAAGGTCCGCAAGGGCCGCGGAAAGGGCAGTTATGACTGAACTGACGAGTAAACAACGAAGCTATTTAATGAAGCTGGCAGCGGCGGAAAATCCGCTGTTCCAAATAGGCAAAGCGGGACTGACGCCGGAAATCTGTACGGCGGTCAGCGAAGCGCTGGAAGCCAGGGAGCTGGTCAAAATAAGCCTGCTGAAGAACTGTTTTGATGATCTTCGCAACGTGGCGGAAGCGCTGGCCGGGAGAACACGCTCCCAGGTGGTGACGGTCATAGGCCGGAAGATCGTTCTGTACCGTCCCTCCAGGACAAAAAAGGTGATCGAATTACCGTGAACAGACAGGAAAAACACATAGCCGTGGTGGGAGGGACCTTCGACCCGATACACAACGGACATTTTCAGCTGGGACGCGCCGCCCTCGCCGCCATGCATCTGGACGAGGTCTGGTTCATGCCTTCCGGCTCGAACAACTATCGCTCGGTGCTGGGGCTGCGGGCGGAAAAATTCCACCGGGAAGCCATGGTCCGGCTGGCGATCGAAGGAGAAGAGAAGTTCGTCTTTTCCGACTGGGAATGCGCTCAGCCGGGTTCCACCTATACCTCAAAAACCTTCGCCCAGCTGAATGCCACCTATCCGGAAGTGGTCTGGTACTACGTGGTCGGCGCGGATACGCTGAACAGCCTGAAGTACTGGGAAGAGCCGGAGCTGATCTGCAACGCGGTGGTCCTGCTGGTAGCCGGCCGCCGGGAGCAGGTCTCGGACAGTTCCCTGCAGCAGACGGCGGTCCAGCTTCGGGAACGTTACGGCGCGGACGTCCGCTTTATCCCCTGGGACAACATCCCCGTCTCCTCCACGCAGATCCGCCGGGAATATCTGGAAGGAAAGATCACCCGGGACGATCTGCCGAAGGGCGTTTTCGACTACATGGAGGCGCATCATCTGTACCATCCGCTGACGGAGCTCTCAAACGAGGAGATCCTGGACCGCTGCGGCGTCACCGCGGATGAGCGCCGGTACTATGACAAGCTTCTGTCCATGCTGAATCCCCGCCGGGTGCGTCACAGCCTGGGCGTCATGCATATGGCGATGATGCTGGCGGACGCGTACCGCAACGTTCCGCTGGAGAAGGCGAGGCTGGCCGGCCTGCTGCACGACTGCGGGCGGACGGAGCACAATTCCACCAATGCGCTGGCGCACGCACCGGCCGGCGCCCAGATCGCAAAGCGCCTGTTCGGTGTGACGGACGAGGACGTCCTGAGCGCCATCCGCTGGCACACGACGGGCCGGCCGGGCATGACGGAGCTGGAGAAGATCATCTACGTGGCCGATTATATCGAACCCTTCCGGGGACAGATGGTGAATCTGGACAAGGCGAGAAGGATCGCCTATACGGACCTGGATCAGGCCGTGAGCTTCATGGCGCAGAGCACGGTCCGCTATCTGGAATCCCGCGGTGAGTACATCGATCCCATCACGATGGAAGTAATTGATTATTACCTCAAAAAGAGCGTCAGATAAAGGAGTTTTTTATGGAAATCACCCCGAAAGAACAGATGGAGCGCATTTACGCGGCTCTTTCGGAAAAGCAGGGACAGGATATCTCCGTGATCGATATCCGGCAGGTCAGCGATCTGGCGGACTATTTCCTGATCACGCACGGCAACAACACGCCCCACGTGGACGCGCTGGTGGACGCCGTGGAAGAAACGATGGGAAAGCTCGGCGTCCCCTGCCGCAGCCGGGAAGGTCTGCGGGGCGGCCGCTGGGTGCTTCTGGACTACGGCGACGTGGTCGTCAACGTCTTCTCAAAGGAAGACCGCATGTGGTATGACCTGGAAAGGATCTGGCGCGACGGGACCCGGGTGAATCCCGGACAGAAGGACGCCGATCCGTGAGCGGGGAGAACAGGAAAAAAAGGTTTCTTCCGGAACTGAGCGACAGACAAAGTCTCTGGTTCTGGATCGTTCTGGCCGCTGCGCTGGTCGTTGTGACGGCCTTTTTTGCGGTATCCTGCAGCCGGAACGATTTTACGGCCGAGGATTCCGCCATTCCCCGTTCGCTGGTCCGGCGGACGCGTCTTCCCGAAAACGCCGTGACGGAGACGGGCTTTTATACCGATCATCTGGACTGGCTGGGCAAGAACAACGAGACGGCACTGAAGGGCCTGCGGTATTTTTATAAGCAGACGGGCGTCCAGCCCTACGTTTTCCTGACGAACAACCTGGGGCTGGAGGCGGATCAGCCGGACCGGGAGACGCTGCAGCAGTATGCCGAAGAGCTTTATGACGGCCTGTTTCAGGACGGGGGACATTTGCTGCTGGTCATATACGAGAACCGGCGCAGCGGGGAGACCCTGTACGGCAGCGTGGTCGGAAAAGCCGCCGCAGCCGTCGTGGACGAGGAGGCCGTAACGATCCTGGAGGCGTATCTGGATACCGCTCTCAGGGACGGACAGCATTATCCGCAGGGATCCCGGGACGAGATGCTTTCCGACGTTTTCGAAAAAACGGCCCGCAACATCATGTCCATCAAGGACCGGACCGGCTGGATCGTCGTGCTGGTGCTGCTGGTGACGCTGATGCTCGCGGTGACGGCCGTTGACTTCGGGAAGGCGTGGAAGGCGGGAAAAGAGCGGGAAGCGAAGGAAAAACAGGAGAAAAGCGCCGCCGGACGGTGAATCTTTTGTGAACCTTGAGAAGAAATCTTGACGAATCCGTTTCAATTCCGTACAATACGGACAGGCAGAAAAAGCCGCGATCCGTGAAAATAGGAACCAAAAGCAAAGGAGCAGACCATGGGAATTTTATCACGTTTTAAAGACATTATTTCTTCCAACATCAACGCCGCTCTCGACAGAGCGGAGGATCCGCAGAAGATGATCGAGCAGTATCTTCGCGAGCTGACCGGCGACCTGGCTGAAGTCAAGCGCGAGACCGCCTCCGTGATGGCGGATGAAGCCAAGGCCAAGAGAAACCTGATCGCCAACCAGGAAGAGATCGAGAAATACACCAACCTGGCCAAGAAGGCGCTGGCGGCCGGAAACGAAGCCGATGCCAAGATCTTCATCAAGAAGAAGCAGTCCCTGGAGGAGATCGGCGAATCCCTGCAGCAGATGTACGACGTAGCGGCCTCCAACTCCGCGAAGATGCGTCAGATGCACGACAAGCTGGTCCGCGACCTGCAGGATTTGCAGCAGCGCAAGACCATCATCGAAGCGAAGCTGAAGATCGCGAAGGCGCAGGAAAAGGTCAACGAAGCGGCCAAGAATTCCGCCGCCAACAAGGCCGAAGCTTCCCTCGGCGCTTTCGCCCGCATCGAAGAGAAGGTGGACCACATGCTGGATCAGGCCAATGCCATGGCCGAGCTGCAGCTGGAGCCGGTGGACGAGACCTGGGCGGCCGAAGAGCGCTATCACGAAGCGATCGTCAACAGCAAGGTGGATTCCGAGCTCGAAGCCATGAAAGCGGAGCTGGGCCTGCTGTAAGAGGATTGTACGATCCGCCGGCCTCCCCGCATGGAGCGGGGAGGCCGGCGGGACCGAAAAATTTTTCAAAAAAGTTCTTGCAATTTGCGGAGACTGGTTGTATAATCCTCATCGTCGTCTGAAGAAGGCGCCTAGGGCTATCGCCAAACGGTAAGGCAACGGACTCTGACTCCGTCATTTCAAGGTTCGAATCCTTGTAGCCCTGCGAAAGAAAAAACCTCAGCTGAACGCTGAGGTTTTTTGTTGTCTGATGAAAACCACGCGATAGTCGCGTGGTTCCAAAAAGCTTAAGCAATGAGTCAGATAGAAAAACTCCTAATGTGTATAATAAAAGCGTGACCTGCCAGTTACGC
>JAEEGI010001995.1_pt1 | contig 50542 bp, 44 predicted proteins | sample 8958751 | NCBI WGS metagenome assembly JAEEGI01 (sample SAMN16246545, study PRJNA631951) | gut metagenome | biome: gut microbiome; feature: rumen; material: KS-attached | host: Bos | place: Iran: Karaj | collected 2018-10
TGAGAAGACGATACCCTCTTGGGCAGCACGCACCAAATGAGCCTTTGAGTGCTTATTGAAGTTGATACCATTAATTGAGCAACCAATTTCCTGATTCTCCAACACGCGCTCTGCACCATTGCCAAACGGGATGATTGTAACGCCCTCGCTACCGATAGGAGCCTGAGCTGCCAAGTCATTCATCTCAGCATAACCAATCTCAGGCGTAATATTGCGGTGTGTCCAAGCATTCAAGATACCAGTACCATTGATACAGAGAAGCACACCCAGACGAGTCTGATCGGCTGTATGGTTCACATGAGCAAATGTATTCACACGGCTCTGTTTGTCGTAATTCACCTCACCCAGCACGCCATACACCACACCTGAAGTACCAGCTGTAGCTGCAATCTCACCAGGATTCAGTACATTCAGCGACAGGGCATTGTTTGGTTGGTCACCACCACGATAGGTAATCGGCGTACCAGCCTTCAAGCCCAGTTCTGCCGCAGCCTCTGCACTGACCACACTCTGCTCAGCGAAAGTAGGCACGATATCTGCAATCAAAGATGCATCGAATCCATAGTATTTCATTAGGAAGTCTGCCACCTGATTGTTCTTAAAGTCCCAGAACATACCCTCAGACAGACCACTTACCGTTGTATTAGCGACACCAGAAAGACGCATGGCAATATAGTCGCCAGGCAACATGACCTTATAGATCTGACTATACAACTCCGGCTCATTCTCCTTAACCCATGCCAACTTGGCAGCCGTAAAGTTACCAGGAGAATTCAGCAGATGACTCAGGCACTGATCACCACCTAAATCCTTGAAAGCTTTCTCGCCATAAGGTACAGCACGCGAATCACACCAGATAATCGAAGGACGAAGTGCCTTCAGATTCTTGTCCACACATACTAAGCCATGCATCTGATAAGAGATACCGATAGCTTTGATTTCCTCACCAGTGGCTCCAGCCTCAGCCATAATCTTCTTCAAGCTCAATTTGGCATTATCCCACCACATCTGGGGATCCTGTTCAGCCCAACCGGCTTTCACAGCCATAATAGGAGCCTCCTTTTCCGGGAAGAAAGCTGTAGCCACACACTTACCACTGTCTGCATTTACCAACGATGCCTTCACTGAAGAGCTTCCGACATCAAAACCTAATAAATATCTGTTTGCCATAATATAAATATTAATTGTATCTATAAATAGTACGTTTTAGCCAACAAATTTCCCTAAAATATTTTTAAAAACCAACTTTTTTGCACTTTTTGATGATTTTTTTATCATTTATTGGCTACAATTAAAAATAATTTTTTACCTTTGCATCCAAATGGAGATAAAAATCTACTGACTAAGATATATTTCATATATGAAAAAGAAAATACTAATACTTGACGACAAAGAGACCATCGCAAAGGTGCTCTCCATCTATTTGATGAGTGATTACGACGTTCAGTGGCTCCCTGACGGGTTGCAAGGTGTAAAGTGGCTTCAGGCAGGCAACACCCCCGATTTGATTATTTCCGACATCCGTATGCCAGGCATGCGTGGCGACGATTTTCTGGAATGGATTAAGCAGAACGAGCTTTTCCGTCACATCCCCGTCATTATGCTGAGCAGTGAGGATTCCACCAGTGAACGTATCCGCTTGCTGGAGATTGGTGCCGTCGACTACATCGTGAAGCCCTTCAATCCAATGGAGCTCAAGATTCGTGTTAAAAAGATTCTTCCCAATTAATCATTAATCTAACGTACATTATTAATATAATTAATATAGTATGATAGGTGTTGTATATTTAGGTAGTAACCCCAAGACGCAGGAACGACTTAAGTACATCCCAGGTCAGCTGGTTCGTATGACCAGTGTTTACAAGGATGCCGCCCAGATTTGTACGCCTCATGTCGCCAATGAGCACTTCATCGTGTTCTTTGAACGCAACGTACGTACTGAGGACATTACTGCTATCACCTATCTGAAGAAGAAGTCGCGCAGTGTTTATGTCATTCTCATGACCGATCCTATGACCGATGAGGAACGTGACGTTTACATGAAATGTGGCATCAACGATACGATAGGCCGCGAGGCTACTGTTACCGAATTGAACAAGAAAATTCAGTTCATCTCTGACCGTGAGAGTATTCTCTTTGATGATGAGCGTCCGAAATATCACATGCTGAAATTCAAGATTCCAATATGGAAGCGTTTGTTTGATATCGTGTTCTCGATTTTGGCTATCATTGTTACTTCGCCCATCTTCATCCTAACGGCTATCGCTATCAGATTAGAGAGTAAGGGACCAATTGTGTTCAAGTCCAAGCGTGTTGGCACCAACTACACCATCTTTGACTTCCTGAAATTCCGTAGCATGTATGTTGACGCAGAACAGCGCTTACAGGAGTTGAGCAAGGATCATAATCAGTACACTGCTCACGAACAAGAGGAACACAAAACCATTGTTGCTCCTTTAGGAGACCAGGCAGAACAAGCCATGTTTGATATGGGGATGGAGTCCGAAATGATGATCAGCGACGAGGAAATCATGTTGGTTGGTGACGATTTCGTTGTTGCCGAAAGCGATTTCAGCAAACAGAAGGAAGAAGAAATCAACAATGCGTTTATCAAGATCGAGAACGACCCACGTGTCACCAAGGTGGGACGCTTCATCCGCAAATACAGCATCGACGAGTTGCCTCAGTTGTTCAATATCCTCAAGGGTGACATGTCCGTTGTTGGCAATCGTCCTCTCCCACTCTACGAAGCCGAGAAACTCACTGCCGATAAGAGCATTGACCGTTTTATGGCTCCCGCCGGTCTTACAGGTTTGTGGCAGGTCGAGGAACGCGGCAAAGGCGGCGCTATGAGTGCTGAGGAGCGTAAACAGCTTGACATCACATATGGCCAAACCTATAATTTCATGCTCGACATGAAGATTATCCTTCGTACTTTCTTTGCCTTCAAGCAGAAAGAGAACGTATAACTACAATCACAAAGTCCTATGAACACCATGTACGGCATCAAACATATCATTGTTTCGGCAATACTTATTCTTATTGCGTCATCAGCCTATGCGCAGTATAATAGTAGTGGTATTAGTGCCGGTTTCTTTGATTCCAGTGAGAATAGTACGATTAATTTCTCGGATTTCCATTTGCCTCCTTTGGCTGTGCTCTTTGAAAATGCCAAGCAGAATCCACAAATACTGACATTAGAGAAGGCTCAGGAAATTGCCCAAGCCGAGGTTGCCAAACAGAAGCGCCATATTTTTTCTTATGTCACAGGTCATGCCAGCTACAGCTATGGTAAGACTGATATGTGGGGACAAAATTCCAGTGCCTACAATATGGTTTTACAGCAGTACCAAGGTAGTGAACAAAGTTATTGGAATATTGGTGTCAATCTGGCTGTTCCTCTGGAAGACATTTTGGATTTAAAAGCGGCCGTAAAGCGCAAAAGATTGGAAGTAGATCAGGCCATTATCGCCAAAGACCAAGCTTTTGACGATTTAAAGCTTAAAATAGCAACTTTATTCGTAAAAATCACCAATGATTTGGTTTCATTGAAGACTGCCAGTGAGAATGCTGCTATGTATCAAGGAGCTGGTGCTTTAAACTTAGAAGAGTTTCATCAGGGCAACATGTCGATAGAAGCTTTTGCAGGTACAAAACGTTACGAAGAAGGAGCTGTATCTGCATATCAGAGTCTCCAAACACAAATCACAACTGATATTATTACATTGGAGATCCTGACTCATACGCCTATTCTTACCAACACCACCACAGATATCACGCTAAACAGTGGTATCTCGAAATCTGAAAAACAGATTCGCAAAGAGAACAAGGCTATAGAAAAAAACATCCGTAAGTCTGCAGAAGCAGAAGAAAAAAGATTCCGCAAGATGGAACAAGCAGACAAGGCTGCCCAGGAAAAAGCAGAAAAAGAGGCTGCAAAAGCCAAAAAGAATAAGAAATAACCCAACATTCCCATTATTATGGATTTATTCAGATATCTAGTCCGTTTCCTATATAAGATTCGCTGGTACTTAGTGATTCTACCCCTCATAGCACTTATCGTGGCTTGGTTTATGACCCGTGACATGGAGCGCATTTATGATGCCAACACAACCATCTATACAGGCATGATAACTGGTTATAATCTGGAAGGCGGAACGGGTGCTGCTGGCGGTCAGTCACAGACTAACATTACCAACTTGATGTTAATTATTACTACCGACAACACGATTCACGAAGTAGCGCTTCGTTTATTCGGCCGCTGTATGATGTACGGCAACCCAAACAAAGACAACAACTATATTTCAGCCCAACATTATCGTGAGTTGTATGCATCTGTCCCCCCAGATGTAAAGGCACTCATCAATCACAATAGTGAGTCAGCGACATATGCGAATCTAAAAGCATACGAAAAGCCATCTATTGATAATTACCTTTTCTCCATATTAAACTATCATCAATGGTTTGGCATTAACAGAATAACATCGAAACTGAAAGTACTTCAACTTAACAAGAGTGATATTATCGATATTGGTTATTCTTGCAATGATGCAGGTATTGCATTTAATACTCTTGACATCCTCAACGAAGTTTTTGCCCGCCAATACCAGCAACTGCGTTTTGGCGAAACCAGCAACGTCATCAAGTTCTTTGAACGTGAGGTCGCTCGTCTCTATCGCATCCTTACCAGTGCCGAGGATGATCTGATTCGCTACAACGTGTCAAAACGTATCATAAATTATGGAGAGCAGACTAAACAAGTTGCAGCTCTGGAAGCCCAACAACAGAATTTCCGTAATGACCAGTTGATGAATTACACAACTTCCAAGGCTCTGATGGACTATTTGGAGCGCCAGTTGGGTAATCGAGCACAAGTCATCCGTTCCAACAAGGAATTCACGAACCAAGTAAAAGACATCTCTCGCATCCAATCTCGCATATCAAATCTTCGTTTGATGAGTAGTGAAGGGGGGGGAAATAATGCAGAATCACAACAAGAGCTTGCAAAAGCGCAACGCGACCTACAAGCAGCTACAAGTCGGGTTACCCAACTAACCAAAGATATAGAAGCCTCCACCTATAGCACAGAAACTGGTGTTAAGGCCAACGACATGATAGGGCGCTGGTTGGAACAACTTCTACTTTTGGAGAAAACCAAAGCAGAAATGACTGCGACAGACATCATGAAGGACAATTTGGACAGACAATATTTGTTCTATGCGCCCATTGGAGCCACGTTGGATCGTAAAGCACGTCATATAGGTTTTATTGAAGGCAACTACATGGAAATGCTGAAAGCCTTGAATGCCGCCCGTCTTCGTCAGCGTAACCTCCAGATGTCAACAGCATCACTCCGTGTGCTTAATCCGCCGATGTTCCCTCTGAATGCCCAACCCACCAATCGCATGATGATTTTGTTGGGTGCCTTTATGTTGGCATTTATTTTCACAGCGCTATATTTCTTTCTCATCGAGTTGCTCGACCGTACACTTCGTGATCGTATGCGCTCGGAAAAAATCACCCAAGTTCCTGTTATGGGATGCTTCCCCAAGGAAAGCAATTTGCGTTATCGCCGTTTTAACAAGACAATAGCAGATATGGCGCTCAAGCAGCTCAGCAAAGCATTGCTGCCTCACTTTAAAGAAGGTCAACAGAACGTGCTTAACCTACTCTCTACTGACGCAGGCAATGGCAGAAGCTACTTAGCTCAGGAATTAGAGAACTATTGGATTTCTATCGGTCTGCAAGTCCGTCGCCTTACCTACGATGAGGATTTTCTGGCAGAAGACAGTAAGTTTATCCTGGCTAAGGACATTAAGGATCTTTGCCCGGACATTCTCCCTGACGAGATTGCCATTATTGAATATCCGAACCTTGATGACAACTCCATCTCTCCCTCTCTGTTGAATATGGCTACGATTAATCTGATGGTCACGCGTGCCAACCGTACATGGAAGGATGTCGACCAGAAAGCGTTAAAAGAAGTCCAGGACTTGTTAGACGAAGACCATAAAAACAGCCTCTTCATGTACCTGACTGAAGCAAACCGCTATGCCGTTGAAGAATTCGTTGGTCAGCTTCCACCTTACTCGAAGTTCAACAACTTCGTCTATCGCATGTCTCAGTTAGGTTTGACTGCTGTCGAAAATGAACACGCAAAGTAAATGGCTAATACAGCGTTTAAGACATACGCGAACGAACATGGAGGAAGAGTAATATTACTCCTCTTCCTGTTTTTGCTGGCTATCTACCAATTCATACATGCGGGATTTGCTCCATTTGCCATTATTTGTGCAATCCCCATTCTTGTTTTACTTGTTATTGTAGTCTTCCGTTTTAGGATGACAGCCTTTTGGGCACTCATAATTGTAAACTTCTTTATCATGTGGAGAGGGAGGATATCAATACCCGTTCCAGCATCATTGCCCAATGAACTCATAGAACTGATTTTAATAGCATTAGCTATTATAGACTTGAAAGATGCTAAATTCGAGCGTTGCGGCAATATCATGTTTTTTTCTCTTTTGATTTGGTGTGGATTTTGTACGCTCGAAGTTCTCAACGACACATGTGATATTGGCATTGATATTGGTGGATGGTATACTGCAGCCCGTTTGATGGCATTCCAACTCATGTATGCATTTATTGTCTTTACCTTATACATTTCCAATACAAAAAGGTTAACTCAATATCTTCTTGTATGGGGAGCTTTAGCCCTTTTTGCAGTGTTTTGGGTATGGAAACAAAAAAATATCGGCTTTACGGACAAAGAGAGTGCGTGGATACATGGCCCCGGAAGTAGAACTCACATTTTGCAAGCAGGAACCCTAATTCGTTATATGTCTTTCTATAATGATGCGGCATGTTATGGCATTGGTATATCATCTGCTGCAGTTGCTTTTATTATCTTTGGCATAACCAGTAAAATCAAGAAATACAAATATTTCTTTTTAATAACGGGTTTTGCTTGTCTGTGGGGCATGTTTCCGTCTGGCACGCGAACTGCTACCGCATGCTTTATAGCAGGAATTATGGCATATATTTTTCTGTCCAAATCATTTAAAATTGCCGTTCCTGTTACCATTATATTTGGAATATTTGTCTTTATACTGGCTTTCACGACTATTGGCAATGGCAATCAGCAAATTAGACGAATGCGAAGTGCTTTTGATAAGAATGACAAGTCCGCTCAAGACCGTGCAATTAACCAAGAAGCCATGAAAAAATATATGGCAGAAGCGCCTTGGGGTATTGGCATGAATGTTGGCTATCAAAATGTACCGGCGAACAACAAATATACCTTTATGGCAACCGTTCCTCCAGATTCCGAATATGTATTCATCTGGATACACACAGGAATCATTGGTATCACTATTTTCCTTATTTGTACGGGCTTGATGCTTTTGGGAGCTTCCTGGATTGTGCTATTCAAGCTCAAAAGCCCATCGCTACGAGGTATTGGCGCAGGCTTCACTTGCGCTATGGTTGCAATGCAATTAGGAGGTTATGGTAATCAGATTTTGATGCAATTCCCTAATGGTTTGATTGCCTATGGCGGATTAACCCTTGTTTATGTATTGCCATGGATAGAGCCAGAATGGATAGAGAATGAAAACAAATTGCTCACTAAGCAAGAAGAAAAAAAGAGACTCAAATTAGAAAAAAAAGTAAATCACGAGTTTAACTTGAGAATTGAAAATTGAAAATTGAGAAGTTATTATCTATCATTACAATCAATTATAACGGGTTACAGGACACCCGCGAATTGATAGAAACATTGCCTTTAGAGGACGAGTCTATAGAGGTAATCGTGGTAGATAATGCATCTAAAGAAGACGAAGCGACAATCATAGAGCAACACTATCCTCAGGTTAGAGTCATACGTTCTCAAAAGAACATTGGTTTTGCTGGTGGCAACAACCTTGGGATCAAAGCTGCTAAAGGCAAATACCTTTTCTTTATCAACAACGATACATTATTAGAGGTAAGAGGTAAGAGGTTAGAGGTAAGAGAGATGTTCCAACCATTGATAGATCGATTGGAAAGTTCTCCAAAGGTTGGAGTTGTATGCCCCAAAATTAGATTTTCATGGGGAGACAACCCTATACAATTTGCAGGCTATACCCCCCTCTCTCGTATCACCATGCGCAATCGGGCAATTGGCTGTGGTGAATCAGATCAAGGACAGTATAACACAGCCCATCCGACACCGTATGCCCATGGTGCTGCCATGATGGTTAAACGCGAAGTCATTGAAAAAGCTGGTTTGATGCCAGAATGCTATTTCCTGTATTACGAAGAGCTGGATTGGTCTATGATGATTCGTCGTGCAGGCTATGACATTTGGTTTGAACCTATTGTGACGGTATATCACAAAGAAAGTCAGACTACAGGGCAGCAAAGTCCCTTGCGGACCTATTATATCACTCGTAACCGATTATTGTTCGTTAAGCGTAACATCCCAAGTGCTACTCGTATCTTGTCCTATCTCTATTTGATCTGTCTGGTAGCAGCCAGAGACATTCTCAAATTCTCACTACAACGACGCTTTAACATGACTAAGGCTACCATCAAAGGCATCCGTGATTTCATATTTCTAAACTCTCAACTGAAACAAGCATGAATTTCTGGACGATACTGACATATTCAGATTTATTATTATTTATCCTTGTAGCATTAACAGTGCTCTACTTAGGTATATTTGCTTTCACTTCAATGTTTGCGCGACATAGTGAAACGCCTAAAGCAAGGAACCAAAACCGGTTTATCATTTTCATACCATCCCACAAAAGTGGTAAAAGTGTGGAAATGACAGTTAACTCCATATTAGGACAGACTTATCCCCAACGTTTATTCGACGTGACGGTCATTGCTGACCATGAGGATGAAATCACGATGTTCCATTTAGCCCAGCAACCCGTAACCTTGTTAACACCCAATTACGCCAAGAGTTCCAGGACAAAATCGCTTCAATTAGCCATCAACAACTTGCCACAATTTAAGATATATGATGTAGTGATTATCTTAGATGCTGGTGATGTAGTGGAACCCGAATTCCTTGAGCAAATGAACGATGCATACGAGTCTGCTGGAACGAAGGCTATCCAAGCTCATAAGGTATCGCTCAATCGTGACACGGTGTCCGCACGTCTTTCATCCATTTTCGAAGAAATCAATAACTCCATTTTCCGCCGTGGGCATATCAGTGTTGGTCTTTCTGCTGCAATGGCCAGTTCAGGTATGGTATTTAACTTCGATTGGTTTAAACAACAAATTTTGGCAGCCAAAATCAATTGGGCCGACAAAGAATTAGAGGCTCTGCTCCTACGTCATCATATCTATGTAGACTATTTTGACAAGATTATGGTGTATGGCGAAAAGGCACGCCAAGCAGAAGAGTTCAACCGTCAGCATCGCAATTGGATTCTTACACAATGGCGAGCAATCCTGCGAAACCTCCGCCACCTTCCAATAGCTATTCTTCAAAAGCACTACGACATGATTGACAAACTCCTTCAATGGATATTAATCCCCCGTATGCTTATGATGGTTATCATTCTTCTAATGTGCATAATAATGCCTTTTATCTATTTTACAATGGCTATTAAATGGTGGGCGCTCTTTGCCATTGTCCTCTTCGTTTTCGCCATGGCGACACCCAACTACCTGGTAGACGAGAAATGGGATAGCACTTTCTTCAAGATTCCTTTTGTGTTGATGAGTTCCATACTACATAAATTCAAATGGGGTAGAAAATTTATTGAAGCCGTCAATTTAAAGCACTAGACTAATGATTTGGCACTTATTACATATCATAGACATACTCTTGTGGCTGTTGTTAGCAGCCTCCACACTCTATATTCTCTTCTTCGCATTAGTCTCTACACTTTGGAAGAAACGCGTTAATGAATTCACAAAATTCCTGACAGGCCAGAAATTAGCTATGCGCCCAAAAGAGTACTTCACTTATTTGGTTCTCTACCCTGCCTATAATGAAGACCGTGTCATCGTCCCCTCTGTCCGTACTTTTTTGGGACAATACTATCCATACAACGCGTTCCATGTAGCTGTTATTTCCGACCACATGCAACCTGAAACCAATCAGGCATTAAGCGAACTTCCCATTACCCTGTTGCAGCCCATATTCGAAAAGAGCAGTAAAGCTAAAGCCATGCAATATGCCATGGACCAGATTAAGGAAGACTATGACTACATCATTATCATGGATGCCGACAATGTGGTCAATTCAGATTTTCTACAGAAATTAAATGACTCATGTGCCCATGGCTATAGAGCTATTCAATGTCACCGTTGCGCCAAGAACAACGACAACGATGTTGCCGTTCTTGATGGTGTCAGCGAAGAAATCAACAACACCATTTTCCGCAAAGCACATAATCGTATCGGTTTGTCATCAGCCCTCATCGGATCAGGCATGTGTTTTGACTTCAAGCTATTCAAGGAAAACGTCTATAAACTCACAACTGCTGGTGAGGACCGTGAAATGGAAGCTCTTTTGCTAAAGCAAAAAGTCTATATCCATTACGAACCAGACATCCACGTCTTTGATGAAAAGGTATCGAACAAAGATAATTTCCAAAAGCAACGTTTACGTTGGATGACTGCCCAGATACAAAGTCTCATCAGTTTACTCCCCTATATTCCCACAGCTATCAAGACTGCCAATATTGATTTCATTGACAAAACGATACAACAGGCATTGATTCCTCGCTCTATGTTGGTGGTAGGTGCATTTGGTATGTCCTTTGTTATGACGGCATTCTCACTACTCTTTTCGCTATCATGGTATATTAAGTGGTGGTGTCTATTCCTTGCTATTTGCATTACTCTTTACATTGCCACGCCTAAGCAACTACGCAGTCATTCCGTATTTGGAAAACTATTGTCTCTCCCAAAGCTTGTTTGGAAGATGGTTATGAACATTTTAAAGATAGATCATAAGAATACTGACTTTATTCATACTAGTCACGACAAATAATTCTCAATTCTTAATATACAAAATGGGAGAACGAGTACATAAAAGCATCATGAACGCGGAAGTAAATATGCTATTTTTCTTCCTTTCATTGTTCTTTGCTTTCTTCTCTCGCAAGATTTTTCTAGATTGTCTTGGAGCGGAGTTTATTGGCCTTACGGGGACATTAGGTAATATCCTTGGCTATCTGAACTTAGCCGAATTAGGTATTGGAAGCTGTATTAGTTATTTCCTTTATAAGCCCCTGCAATCGAACAATAGAGACTCTATTAACGAGATTATGTCCGTGTTCGGTTATCTCTACCGATGTATTGGCTTTGCCATATTTGCAGGCGGTATCATTATCAGCCTTTTCTTCCCACTCATATTTGGTGGTAAAGAAGTCGGATTAGGTATTGTCTACTTCTCATTCTATAGTTTTCTAGGTTCATCCCTCATTGGCTATTTTATTAATTACCGACAGATTTTGCTTTCTGCTGACCAAAAGAAATATGTAGTCACATTATATCTTCAATCAGCAACACTCATTAAGACTGCCGTTCAGATATTCCTGGCTTATTATTATAAGGATTATTATATATGGGTTGCTATTGAATTCCTGTTCGGAATCATTGCATGTATTATACTTAATTTGAAAATAGACAAAGAATATCCATGGCTGAGAACTAACAAACAATCTGGCAGACAATTACTGAAAAAGTACCCAGATATTCTCGTTAAGACAAAACAGATATTTATCCATAAGTTAAAGGGATTCATCACAGAAAAAAGTGATGAACTCTTCATTTTTGCTTTTGTTTCACTGAAGATGGTTGCCTACTACGGAAACTACACCATGATAGTTGCTAAAATTAGTCTGCTATTTAGTTCTGTTTTGGATAGTTTTGGTGCAGGCATAGGCAATTTAGTTGCTGAGGGGAATAAGAAAAACACGATGAAAGTATTTTGGGAACTGAATACCATTATGCATTTCGTTGCGGGGGTGATGTTCTTCGGTATCTACCATTTTATTGAACCCTTTATTACTATCTGGTTGGGGCCAGAATATGTTTTAGGACGTGATATCTTATTGTTACTTTGTATTGTTAGATATTTCAATGCCTCACGTGTTATTGTCCAAGTATTCAGCTCTGCGCATGGTCTATTTGCTGATGTCTGGGCGGCATGGACAGAACTTGCTATTAATGTCTGCATTACAGTAGTAGCAGGTTACTATTGGGGTATCTCTGGTATTCTTCTGGGAAAGGTGATTTCTATAGGTTTAATCGCCATGCTATGGAAGCCTTATTACCTGTTCACCTCAGGTCTTCACGAGTCATATCTGACCTATTGGAAAGGAACATCAAGAAATATTCTTGTATCAATAGTCAGTATTGAAACAACTCACATATTGCTGAAATTCATCTCTATCAATGCTTCAGAAGACTATTGGTCATGGATAATATATTGTATTATAGGCATGTCCTTATACCTTATCATCAATATTATACTCATAGTCTTCTTTTGTAAAGGAGCAAAAGATAGTATTCAGCGTGTACGATCACATGTCAGTAAAGAAATATGATAATCATGAAAATTCAATTATTAAATAGAAAGAACAAATCTACTTCTGGACACATACAAAAAAAAACATTCGATCAGTATATATCAGAATGGAGACAACCCTTAATGGGTCTTAGTATGCTTGCGATAATGCTTTTTCACCAGTGGTTTTTTAAATCAAACCCATTTCCCTTCAATGTATTTCATAATTTTGGACATTGGGGAGTTGATATTTTCTTATTTTTGTCAGGAATGGGGCTGACACGTTCCCTTCAAAGTAATTCAATTTCCACTTTTTATAAACGTCGTTTTTTCAGGATAGTACCAAGTTGTCTTATTTTTGGCATAACAAAATACATTTTATTCATATTATTAGGAGCATCTATAATTGTACGACAAGCATTGAATATCGGAATAATATCAATAGCAAGTATGGACCTATGGTTCATAGATGCAATAATTATCCTTTATATTATTTCTCCTTTTATATATAAGTTCCTACGCGAAATACCTATACTTACAGCCATTTGTATTTTGTTTGTCTATTTAATTTGCTCATATTGGGGCCCTGTAGAAGCTCCTGACAGAATAACGCCATTGGGAATTATTTCTTTGACAATTAAAAGGCTTCCTGTCTTCTCTCTAGGCATGTATATATCAATAAGTAAGAAGTGGAATCGGAGTTTAATGTATATTTCTACTTCCTTTCTTCTTTTGGCAATTATTATGACCATTGTAAAAAAAATGGACTTTGAGATCCCCTATCATTACGTTATCCATAGCCTAATTCTTGCTATAGGGACTCCTGCAATGATTTTAATTAGCATTCAATTGATAAGATCACTTCACCCTGGAATAATAAAGTTTTTATCAATCATAGGATATTATTCTCTTGAACTTTACCTAGTTCATGAGTTCGTATTTTGTGTAATGAACGTAGAATATAGTCATATCAATCACATTCTGCTATTTTTTGCAGCTTTCTTCATTTCATGCATTACTGCATACACGCTTAGAATTGTTACTAAAATGATTACCAAAATGACATACAAAAGTTGATAGTATAAAATTACCAATATTATAAATATTATAATTGTAACTATATAACATTACTATGGATATAAGTGTAATAATACCTATCTACAATGTTGAGAAGTACCTTAGGCGTTGCCTGAATAGCGTTCTTCAACAGGAAAACGTGAAGTTGGAGGTCATCCTCATTGATGATGGTTCTTCCGACTCTTCTGGAAATATCTGCGACGAATATACTTCTAATTTTACTAATGTCAAATGCGTACATATAGACAATTCTGGACCTGCAACTGCAAAAAACATTGGTTATGAACATGCAACAGGCAACTACGTTGCTTTTATAGACAGCGATGATGAAATTAAACCGAATATGTTTTGCACAATGTTGCAATCCGGCTATAAGCATAATGCTGATATCGTTTGTTGCAACTATATTCAAGTCAATGAAGACGGTAGTTATGAGCACACAAAACATACAGGAAAAGAATATGTACTCAACCGAGATGAGGCATTGAAAGCAATACTCATAAAAGATAAAATATATTCCCAATGTTGGACTAAAATTTATAAAAGGGCGACCATTGAAGCTAATCATATAAGGAATACTGACGGATTAAAGACCGACGAAGACTTTATTTATAATATTCAGGCATTTGCATGTAGCCAAACTGTATGCATAGTGGATCTGCCGTTATATATATATTCACATCGAAAGACGTCTTTGTCAAAGGATTATTTCAATACTCACATTAGCCAATATATTGACAATCGTATCTTGAGACTGGAATTGGTGGAGAAAATCATTCACGAGCAATTTCCATATCTTAAAAAGTATTGCTCCTATCATTGTATTTTCTATTATAATGAACTCATTGGGAGAATTTGCAAGTATCCTCAAATTTATCGTGACAAAAGAGTTCGAAAAGTTGTCTCATACATTAGGAATCATTCAGAAATACTTCGAACCCACTACAACGAATTAGGATTTAGTAAATATGGCATGTACTTAATTCTATATCTTCCCCATACTTGTTATTTATACTACCGATTCTGGAAAAGTAATCTAAAATAGAGACATATATGAAAACTAAAATAGTATATAGTGTTGTAAGTGATGAGACAGACATCTATCTCGAACAGACTCTTCTCTCCGTCTTTTCACTACGTAAACATAATCCTGATGCGTATGTTGAACTTGTTGTTGATCAAGTCACAAATGCATCTATTATCGGTAAAAGAACTGAGATAAAGAAACACGTCAATAACATAACAGCCATTGATGTTCCTGCCAAGTTTAATAAAGGGCAAAAATCCAGATGGTTAAAAACAAATTTAAGGAATCTTATTGAAGGGGATTATCTATTTATTGACAATGACACCATCATTACAGATTCTTTGGAGGGTATCGACGAGTTTGATGGCGAAATTGGTGCAGTAAAAGACAAGCATGCGCCTGTTGAACAAAACAAAGATAAAGAAAAATTGCTTTTATGGTCAAAACAAGACGGATGGACCTACTCTGACGACTTGTCCTATTTCAATAGTGGCGTTATGTTTGTTCGGGATAGTGAGTTTACCCATGATTTCTATCGAGAATGGAATAAAAGATGGCAGATATGTTCAACTAACTATCATCGTTTTTTTGACCAATCTCCATTGGCTGCTACAAATGAATTTTATCAATACCCCATTAAGGATCTTCCAGGAGAGTGGAACTGTCAGCCGACTAATGGAGTATCATTTTTATCTAAAGCGAAAATCATGCATTATTGGGGATATCATAGAAAGTACTATGCATGGGCGTTTTACGATAAAGGGATCATCAATGAAATCAAAGAATATGGCAATGTTTCAATAAGCACTTCTAACCTTATAGACAAAGCGAAAGAAGCCTTTGTCATGCCTAATGAAGTTATAGCAGGCAAACAATTAGAGGTATATTATAGTTCAGTATTTCAAGTATGTCTAACGAACAAAAGAATATTTGCTTTATTGCAACATATATCAAACTGGTTATTAAAGATTTTATCGATTAAGCAACGGATTAAAAATAAATGATTGATTATGAAGTATCTTAATAATAACATCAATAAGACCTTCCTTGTTTTATTCATGATGTCCATCGTGAACTTATTATTCGTTCACTACTATTTTTTGCAGACTATTGCATTGGAAGTGGACTGCTTTATTACCTCATACTGCGACAATTTATTGGCAAGTCTATTGGATGTCACATTTGTCTTAGCCATCTTTTGGCTTATCACGCTTAGAAGATTAAGAATCAGTCTAGCCATTACCTTTTTCATTACGTTAACGTGGTCTTTCTGCAATGCTTTCTATGCACGTTTCTTCCACCAATATCTTTCATGGTCGTCAATTGGAGAGGCAGGGAATCTGACTGATTCCATTGTAATTGACAGCATGATGGCAGGCTTTCAACTCATCGATCTCTATTACCCGCTAATGACCATACTTTTTTGTTGTCTATTCATTCGAAGCGTACACAGCGATATAATGAGCAAAAGCCTACGTTCTCTTTTTTACGTTTGGCTATGCTGTCTCGTGATGGGATTGACAGTCCACTCACTATATATTTTCCATCCAACAAAGACTTTCGTTTATGTCATGGAGAAGACTATGTTTACTCCAGCCAAGATGGACTCCATGTGGCCTAACTGGACTGTCTTCCACAAAGGTTTCTTCAGGAAATTGATACTTGAGCCGTTGACGCGTGAGAACAATCTGAAACTGACTCAGGAACAGAAGCAAGAGATTGAGCAGGAATATTCAGACCATAGTCAAAGAGTGACCCATCGAACAGCACCAGAGCATGTCAAGAATATTATCTTCATTCTCGTTGAGTCATATCTCTCTGTCACATCTGACCTCGTTGTCGATGGGCAGGAAATCACTCCGAACTTGAACCGTTTAAAGCGCGATAGTGCGACTTATTTCAATGGCCACATGCATCCAAACGTATCCATCGGAGAGTCATCTGATGGACAACTCATATACATGGCCGGTCTACTACCTCTGCATTCCGAAATAACTGTCAGTAAAGCTAAAAACATAAATATTTTAGGACTACCGGAAATCATAAAGAAGAAATACCCAGCCATAGAATCATATACAATTATCCCCACCAATCCCACTCTATGGGACCAACAGGCCATGACAGATTCCTATGGTTTCGATATGCTATACTCCTCAATTGACTATCAAATGGAGATGAAGGACAATAATTGTAATGGAACCCTTACTGACGAGATGGTGTTCAAATATGCCTTGAAAAAAGACGAGTCCAACACCCCACCCTTTTTCTCACTGTTATTGACGATGTCCATGCACCAGCCATATACATCATTCGTTGAACATGGCTTCAAGGTGACAGACAAGAGTCTTCCGCAAGAATACAAAAACTATCTGACCAACTGCCATTACACTGATATGCAGATAGGAAATTATATGGAAGGGCTCAAAAAGAAAGGACTATATGAAAATAGCCTAATTGTTATTGCTTCCGATCACGACGCACGGCCACAATATCTTGGCATGGAAGGAAAGATCTCAACGGACATTCCTATTTATATCATCAACGGAGGAATTGAAAAAGATAAAGCATGGACTGGAGAATGCAATCAGTTAGATGTATACACGACGATTCTCGATATCATGGGCATTGAAAGCGAATGGCGTGGCTTAGGTCACACACTCCTCAACAGTAACTACAAGAATTCTGTCAATGATGGCATCCAGGGGCTGTCAGACTGGATTATCTACGGCAACTATTTCAACCAGAAAGAAATCGAATGAAGTTTGTAAACGTTGTTCAGTATGTCCACGAAATTTTTAAGTAAAGACGAGTGTACAGCACTAAGAAGTCTAGCCATACTAAGTATTGTGCTTCATAACTTCTCTCACTGGCTGCCTGGAGCAGCAAAAGAGAATGAGTTTGCATACAGTATCTACAACAGCAACTATTTCTACCATTCCATTTTTTCTTCTGACTTCATACTCCATTTATTCTCTTTTTGGGGTCATTTAGGTGTCCCAGTATTTATATTCCTGAGTGCTTATGGTCTTTCTTTAAAGTATGATGACAAGCAGCTTATAGAAAAGAAGAATTTTCTGTTTACCCATTATAAGAAACTGTTTTACCCCTTATTATATGGTACGATTGTGTATCTGATTGTAATCTATATGAAAGAGGGATATATCGATAGTTCAATTCCTCGTTTCATTACACAGTGTACAATGCTATTAAATCTAATATATCCTTATGAACAGAACCTTGCTCCTGGTCCATACTGGTATTTCAGCATAACCATGCAACTCTACATAATATATTTGTTTATTGTACATCGCCGTTCCATGAAATGGCTATTGATACTAACAGTTATTTCCATCATCCTCATAGGAGGATTATACCATCATCATAAATTGCTTATCTGGGCTAAATACAATGTTTCAGGCTGGTTACTGCCCTTCACTTTGGGTATTATCGCAGTCAGGCGACATTTTTTTAAAGTTATCTTTTCAAATAAGATACGAAATGTAGGTGTTTTCTTCATAACAAGCATACTACTGTTTGCCTTTGGCTTCAATTACTATCTGTGGATTTTTATCCCAGTAATAACAGTCTTTTTGGCAATAAGCATCATTAGAATGATACCAGCCATCTTCTGGAATAATATTCATATTATTGGCGAAAACTCGCTCTACTTATTTGTCGTTCATCCTATAATACGTTCCATATTGATACCCTTCGCACCAAATCTTGGTAATTATTGGGCACTACTCATTTATTTAATTACAACCATCACTATAGCTGTAGTGATTGCAAAAAGAAAATGGATATTCCTTCTACCATTATTATTGGTTTTATCAATTCCAACCGTTTGGGGACGCATTCCATTAAAAGGCAATGGATGGAGCAAGCAAACCATTTACGTAAGCCTATTGGACATTTGGCATGGAGCTTCAACAGATGACGAAGCACATGCTCTCTGGATAGACGATGACAGCAGCGAAGGAGTATTCACCGTAAAAAGAATCGCTAACGAGGTAGGCATCCAACCTGCCTTTGCCGTAATTGCCGACAGAATGAATCCAGAGGTCGCTGACTCCTTGGCAGCGTGGCAACGTCAGGGGTCTGGTATCGTCTTGCATGGATTACGTCATGAACGATGGAAAGACTGGGACAAAAGCCAAATCGAGAATGACATCAGACAGAGCTATCAGCGTCTGTACGAACAAGGATTTGACACCACCAGTATTCTGAAACTTATCATACCGCCCCATGGCTGTAATACTAAAGTCATCCGCCAAGTCATCAAACAGCAGGGATGTCAGATGATATCAGGAGCCAGTCTTGTGAATCCCGACAGGCATGTCTTTCAACTTGGGCGTATCGCCATTACACCGCAAACAAATATTGAAGAAATGCGACAGCTTCTGGAAAATGCATATCAACGAAAAGCATTCGTCATTTTCAGCACCCACTCATCCATACCGACTTGGTTTTCTGAGAAAAAAAGCAAAGAGGTGCTAAAGATAGCAAAAGAGATAGGCTTCGATTTTACAGTTTCTGAATAAATGCCAAATAACATCACTTATCCAATATCTCTTTTAGCCTTGAAGAGAACAATTGCGAGTAAACGATTGCTCCATTTATATTCAGGTGAGCGTTATCACTAAACAACTCCGGAGCATCTAAAAACTCCTGATTCACATAATCCATAAAACACGGCACGCCATATCTACCACACAGATTCTCTACCGCTACAGCACATGGAACAGGAGTGCATGGAAACTTCAACAATGATGGCGGGAAACAGACACACAGTTTAATGCCACGCTTCTGGCACTTCTGAATGATCCTTTCCATACAGTCCATTTTCCATTTGACAGGAGTATCTACCTTATCTATCGTCCGGATTACAGGAAAGACACTAGGAACTTTATTTTCATAAAATCCATTAGAAGTGTACTCAGTACGGTCGAACAAGCTGTATATTAATATGCGTGCCCATACCACATTAAAACGATATAAACTTGACTTCAACAAGAACCGTTCACTGGGCGATACATTGTCAAAATGTTCATCAAGACTACTATAACCAGTATGATAATAAGGACGCAGGACTTCATAAAGGCCTGCACCGACGTTCTCTCCCATTTCTTCAGGTCTGAATGCCATAACCACTATTCGAGGAGTATAACGTTGCAATGCGCAATCCACTATTGTCTCAAAAAAATCAAGTCCCTGACCTGCAATACCTCCATTATAGCAAGTCATCCCCAAGCTATCCTCCAGAACCTGAGGATTCAATCCGTTTTGTATAAGACTGTTTCCAATGAGCAATATATCCGTATCTACATCTTTTATTAGTTTGTCAAGAGGTTGGTAACGACCTGGCAGATGATGATTTTTCACATAGCAAATACTCCAACGGCCAAGAATTAAATCAGCCATCACTACAAAAAATATTATGCTAAGAATAAAAAAGATAACTTTTTTCATTTTCTTAAAATTGGAAATAAATAAACTTTCCACTATTAAACTCTGCACATAGCAAAATAATAATAACAAGAAGAGCAGTGGCAGGGATACTAATCCACAAATTTCGATGATGTACCAACGCAAGCTTGATGTTCAATTCATCCTTTATCTCTTTGAACAGCAAGATCATAATCATCAACAATGGCAACACAACAGAAGGGACACCCTCACCTTCATACAAATCCCCATGCTCTGTCAGTATTTTGCCCACAATGGTAATTGCATCCGTCAAGCTGTTAGCTCGGAAGAATATCCACGCAAAAGTGACAACCAACCAAGTGGCAACAATTTCAAGAAATCGAGGCAATAATTTCCGACCACCGACAAGCCTTGAATACAGCGTATTTACAACCAAGAATACGCCATGGATTCCTCCCCAAAAGACAAAGGTCCAATTGGCTCCATGCCATACGCCGCTGGCTAACATTGTTACCATCAGATTACGGCAATGCTTCCACCTTCCACAGCGACTACCACCCAATGAAATATAAACATAGCTACCAAACCACGAAGACAAAGAGATATGCCATCTATGCCAAAAGTCCTTGACTGAGAGAGACAAATAAGGATGGTTGAAGTTCTGCATCAGCTTGAACCCTAAGCAACGGGCAGTACCAATTGCTATCAATGAATAGCCCCCGAAGTCACAGAATATCTGGAAAGCGAAAAAGAATGAAGCCAATATCAGACTTGTTCCATTGTGATTGGGCACATTATTATACACTGCATCTACATACGGTGCCACATTACCCGCAATACATAACTTCATGAAATAACCCCAAATCATCATCTTCAAGCCGTTGATAAATCCATCTCCGTCAAAAAAGTGTTTCTGATGGAATTGTGGCAAAAGGTTTCTTGCACGCTCAATAGGACCAGCAACTAACTGAGGGAAGAATGAAACAAACAAAGCATAGGTAAAGAAATTCTTCTCAGGCTTAATCTCTTTCCGAAAGACATCAATTGTGTAGCCAATACTTTGAAACGTATAGAACGATATGCCAACAGGCAAAAGAAAAGAAGAATATGGAATGTCAAGCTTAACGACGCCCATGAAAGAAAAAGCATTAAGCAGAGAATCAAGGGCGAAATTATAGTATTTGAAGAAAAACAATATCAACAGGTTGATGGCTAAGCACAATTTGATATATAGGCTACGATGTGCTTCATCATCGTCAATCTTAATACCACAATACCATGTGGAAACAGAGGTAAACAGTATCAAGAGTGCATAGGCAGGTTCCCAACTCATATAAAAATAATAGCTTGCTATCAGCAATAACCCATTTCTGTACCTATCGGGTGTCAACCAATAAAGCAAACAGATGATGGGGAAAAACAGCAAGAAAGGTAATGAATTGAAAAGCATATAAAAAAATACCTAATAGCTTAATTTGTACTGTCCATATATCAGCTGCAAAATTACAAACTTTCTTTATAACAACCAAATAATGTGGATAAAAAGTGAAAAAGGAAGTAGATTATCGCAACAAAACAACTATTTGCAATCATTTACAATTGTCTATAGGCAATTTCTGACTATTTCTTTTTGTCGAATAATAGAAAATGCTTACCTTTGCAGTTATAATTAAAGTCTATTATAATAATTAATATGGTATAAACAATATGGAAAGAAACGAAATTTTGGAAAAAGTACAGGACGTATTCCGCGAAGAACTGGAGTTAGACGATTTGGTATTAGCTGACGAAACTACAGCTGATGACGTAGAAGAGTGGGACTCGTTGTCACACGTTCAGTTGGTGGTAGCTTTGGAGAAAACTTTTGGCATCAAGTTTACTTCACGTGAAATCCTGTCATGGGACAACATAGGAGATCTCGTGGACTGCATCGGAAAGAAGCTATAGCAGACCAATGGTAGTCAACTCGCTGGCCTTTTTATGGTTCTTCCTTGTGGTCTTGGTAGTTTACTACCTGTGCCAACCGAAGAAGCTGGTTCAGAACATATTCCTCCTGATATGTTCCTATTGGTTTTATGCACAAGTTGACATTAAGATGACAGGCCTGTTGGCCATTCTGACCCTGCTATTCTGGCTGATAGGGCACGGTATCGGAAAGGCTATAGATCAAAAACAAGAGCGGCGTGCATCCCTTTTGACAACACTAAGTGTCATCGTGGGCATCGGCGCTCTATTCTATTTTAAATACTTGAATTTCTTTATTGGCTCTTTCATTGCTGCTGCCAATGCCATCGGTCTGCATCTCTCGTGGACTGCTGCACATATTGTCGTTCCCATAGGTCTTAGCTTCTTTACCTTTAAGTTGATGAGCTATACGCTCGATATCTACCACAGGAAAATTGAGCGGGAACGGAATATTTTCGACTTTGCAAACTTCATAGCTTTTTTCCCGACAATTCTTTCCGGACCAATTGACCGTCCCAAACCCTTTCTGAAACAGCTGAAGCAAAGCCGTATGTTCAATCCCGACAACTTGATGATGGGCTTCCGTCGGGTGCTGTGGGGTATGTTTATGAAGATGTGCATTGCTGACCGTCTGGATTTATATATCAGTGCCGTATGGAATAACTTTGAGCACCATTCTACCACATCTATACTATTTGCATCCCTACTATATCCCTTCCAGATGTATGCCGACTTTAGCGGTTACAGTGAGATGGCCATCGGTGTAGCATTGATGCTGGGATTCAAAGTGGCGGAGAACTTCAAACGTCCGTTCTTTACCATCAACATTGCACAATATTGGAGCCGCTGGCACATGACACTGACATCGTGGTTGACTGACTACGTGTTCATGCCACTGAACATCAAGCTACGCGATTGGGGAACCAACGGAACTATCGCAGCCATCATGCTCAACATGACATTCATCGGCATGTGGCATGGAGCTGACTGGACCTTCTTCCTCTTCGGCATCTATCATGGTCTGTGGTACATCCCACTGATGGTCAACGGCCAGTTCTTCAAGAAGACGAAGATTATGGTCAACAGCCACGGATGGCCAACCTCACCCTTCGTTATGAAGATGGTGGGCAACTATCTGGTAGTAACCTTCGGCCTGATGCTTTTCCACTCCAACAACATCAGTGAGTTTTGGAATGTGCTCTGCCAGTTACCTCTGGCATGGAACGGCAGTCTTTTCTTTGACATGTCAACACTAGTCAATGCGGCCATCTGCTCTGTGGCACTCATCTATGTTGATATCCAGGAAGAATGGTTTTCCAAGAAAAAGCTGTATCTTCCTAATTGGGCTGAACGTTGGCGCTGGGAGCTGACCATTGCCATAGAAATTGTTGCCATTCTGCTCTTTGGTATTTTTGACAGTAATCAGTTTATCTATTTTCAGTTCTGATCAATGAAAAAATTGCTCCTACACATACTCATCGTTATCTGTCTATTCTTTATTTTTGATAGGGCATTGGGATTAGGATTGAAGTTTCTGTACAGCCAGTCGAATGCCACTGATGAATACAAGATCAGTTACAGCAACACAAGCACCTGCGACTCCATCCTATTCTTCGGTAGTTCACGCACTTTGCACCACTATGTACCTTCCATCTTCGAAAAGGAATTAGGACTATCATGCTACAACGCTGCAGATTGGGGCATCAAGAATATCTATTATCATTACGGACAGTTGAGCAACATTCTTACACGCTATACCCCAAAGGCTATCGTCTTTGAAATTCACCCATGCGACTGGTTAGAAACGCCCTTTTCAGGTAAAGAACGTGCAGGTGCCTTAGCTCCCTACTGTGGCATGAGCGATGGTTGCGACGAGATGCTGAAGCTATCAGGCAAATACTGGCCCTGTCTGATGTCCACGGTCTATCGTTACTCAGGTAGCCTTCCCAACTTACTGACAGGCAAATTCGGGTCAATGGATAGAAGCCTTAAAGGATGGAAACCTTTGGACGGCATTCTGGATACGACGGGCATCATTGCTGAAGAATATCCTTTCCCAGTTGACCAGGAACGGGTTACCCTTTTAGACCGTTTTATCAACGTTTGCAAGAAGAACAACATACAACTTATTATTGTCTTCTCACCGATGTATGTATGCTCTAAAGAGGACGTTTTAAAGTATCCACGTGAGTTAGCTGCTAAGCATCATCTCACATTCATCGACCACTACAGGGATTCTGACTTCGTAGGGCATCCAGAGCTCTTTTATGATTTCGGACACCTCAATAGGAAAGGAGCAGAAGAATTCTCACGAAAGTTAAGTAAAGAGCTTCGTATAGAATGACCAACGGTCCAGTTTAGCTACCGTACTGTCAATTTTGCAAAACGTAAAGAACTGCTTTCTGAAAAAATCTATTAATACACCTATCAAAAATATTATAAGGCACAAGCCCACCACGATTAACGGAAACAGCCACTTATCACACCATGTAGGTAAGGCAACTGTCTTCCACAACCATTCACGAATCAACAAATGATCATGAACCAGATAAACACCAAATGTATAGGGGGCCACCTTGACCATGATATGCCAAATGCCTGTTTCAGGAATAAGCATCTGCCTAATGAGTACAAACATCAGTACTGATAAAACGAAAGGCAAGGCATTATAGTTGAACCAATACAAATGCACGCCGTCGTTCTGCCTTCCTAAAAGCAACTCACCTGTTATGGTCAGCAATACGACAAACACAATGGCAGACAGCAACTTTCGCATAGAGATTTTCTGTAAATGGTAACGGATGAAACCGGCAATCATAAACAGATATGCGAAAGACCACAATGAGTTACCATGCGCCACATGGAAACGCTTGCCTAAGGGGAAATCTGGAATAAGCGCTAAACAGAGGAAGGCTCCACCTATCAGGAGTCCCACATACTGGCGATAAGACAATTGCCGTGCCAAATGCCCCAAGAAGGGAGAAAGGATGAGAAGGCCGATATATTGCGTAACAAACCAGTAAGCATCAGTACTGATGGGAAAGAAGCTTTTGCCTAACTGAATCATGCTGAAAGGTACAAGGGACAGAGACATGAACAATACGGTGATGATTACGGAATAGAACATAGCGTTCAGCCACGTTCTAACCATGCGGCTTAGTTTAAACTCTATATCAGCCAAGAAATAGCCCGACACCATGACATACAAGTTGACAGAAATACTACTGAAGACCAGCAACAAGTCTGCACACGTCAAGTTCAACAGTGAAACTGGCTCACTAACACTGAAAACATATTGTCCCCCCACGCCATGAGTCAGACAATGATAAACCACGATGAAGAACATGGCAACGGTTCTCATCACTTCGAAATTGGGCTTCCTTTTCTCCTGACTCATGATTCTTTATCGATTAACCAACTCAATGAATCCTATATCGCTTTTCCAGAAATAGCATATCAGCCGATTATTAAAGGCAGGTGCAGCCACTGGCTTGAATAGTGGGGTAAAGTCATTGTCTAACATCTCTTCGTAGGCTGCATTCACATCATCAACCTCATAGCAGGTATGGTATGGTGTCACGCCACGCTTCAACATCTTTTGCATCGTTTTATTGTCCTCATAAGGTTCCACCAATTCTATTTTAGTTGCTCCGGATTTCGTCAGGAAACAGATGCGTGTACGCTGAGTGTCATCGTTGACAACTACATCTGCCTTATAGCCCAACAACAGAAACGCCTCTGCCGTCTTGACTAAATTATCGGTGATATAACCAATATGTTCTAATATACAATCCATAAGCTATTTCTTTTTAATATAACATTCACGGGGATTGTAAGTCTCCACATCTAATACATATTGTGCCGTTGTAACATCGTTTACTGTTTTAAAACCTAAATTCGGATAGTGCGCTTCCACCATTTTATTCTTTGGTGTAGGCAGGTATTCACCGACAATACGTTTGTAACCTTTAGCCTTGGCCTGTTCAACCATCGTGTTCAACGTGAAGTTCTCCATACCACGTTTCAGCACACGACAGCTCATAAACCAAGTGTCAACAAACAGAGTTTCCTCATCCTGTTTTTTCATGATGACAACAGCTATCAACCCATTGTCGCCGAACTTGTCCTCCAAGGTAAAGCTCAAATCTATTACATTCTTATCTGCTGCCAATGCCTCGATATCAGCTTCAGTATATCTTACAGTTCTCAAATTGAACTGATTGCTACGCTGAGAAAGCTGAGCAACTCTGGGTGTATTGAACTTGGTAAAGCCACTCACCACAGACACCATATTAAGCGATTTCAAAAAATCAGCCTCATTAGTAAAGGTCTTTTGCAAGGAAACTCGCTGCGCCTCAACCTGATATTGCTTGGTACGGTCTTTGTCTGTTCCGCTATATGACACCGTCTCAAACAGATTTTCACCATACAAGAACTCTAAATAATCTCCAGGATCCTCAGGTAGTTCCGGCACGGTGATACCTGGGATATTCTCACGAACCATATTACGCTCAAAGGGATTATCATCTAAGAACACCATTGAGTCGAAGCCAATATTCAAAATCTGCTGAATAGCACGGATATTGTCAACCTTCGTCTCCCAATTTGCCATAAATACTGCAATATCATCCAGCTTCAGAACCATATCTGGATGTTTCTCGAACGGTTCCTTGGCGATCTCTTCATTATTCTTGGAGGCCACACAGATAATAATGCCACGCTGTTTGAGTTTCTTCACCCACATCTGGAACTCAGTAAATGCCTTGCCAATACCGAGTCCATGACCTAACTGTATTCCTTCAAGCCCATCATCACCTATCACCCCACCCCATACGGTATTGTCGAGGTCAAGTATCAGACATTTCTTAAACTGACCACGCAAGGCACTGACAATATCAATAGCTCTCGACGCCACGTATGGCAAGGCATCAATAGATAATACCATTTCCGTACTAACGTAGACATTTGATGCAAACATGCAATCACGCCCTATCTTGTTCTGCACTGCAGCAATATCACACACAAACAAATTAGGAAATTCTCGAGCCAATTCCATCAACCCACAATTAAGTTTGCGGACCTGATAAGTCAACGAAGACTCTACCTGATTGGCATAACTACCAAAAACAGCATCATCAATCTCAGGGTAGTTCATACAAATGAGTTTTTTCCCTACCATTTGAGGATTCTGACATATTGAAGCAACAAAGTCAAGACGATTTGTTGCCAATTGACTTTGCTCGGCATCTGAAAGTGAACTATGATATTCGCCTAACTTATGAGTCGACTGGAACAAAACGATATAGTCAGCATCAAATGCATAAAGTTCACTCGTTGGATCCAAAAACTGACGCTCTACCTGATTATATTCTGCCTCGAAAAGGTTCAAATCAAAACCTCGGCTGATAGATTCGCCACGTAAAGCAGTTGCTAAAAACTGAGTGGCCGTATCACCGACTAATGCCATTCGTGGCGCACCTGAGAGCACCTCACGATCTTTACATATTCTCCTTAATTGCTTAAATGATTGCATAGTCTTTCGATTTATACATGCAAAAATACAAAAAAAATGTCAACTACAATATTATTTTTTATTTTTTTGTGTACATTTGCAGCTATGAAAGCAAAATTATTAGTTATTCTAACAACTATCATGGCATTTGTTTCGTGTCATGAGTCTTATGAGTATAAAACGGTTATTTGTATCCCTGTTTACGGACAGAGTTTGGCTTTAGGTGAGGAAGCCACACGTATCACAGACTTCGACTCACTAACCAATTATGCAGACGGGCGTATTGTCACAGAGGACTTAGACCATCAATTCGGCTACTTTGACAACGATGATGTGAAGCAATTTGCTAAGAAAATGATACGTTATCAAAAACGATCTTTTGAACTGACCATATATAGCATGGCGGAAATGCTTGCCGACAGTACAGGAAAAGACACGCTTATCTGCACGTTTCCTGGTGGGCAAGGTGCGACCATCATTTCTCTCTTGGGGAAAGGGAGCAAACCCTACCAAAAATTCGTAGAAGACATTGAAAATGCATACAAAATAGCCCAAAGCCGTGGTTGGGGATTTGTGATGCCCGCGTTATGCTGGATGCAAGGCGAGACCGATATCACAAGCTATCCTGATACCGATTATCGCAAATTGTTGCTTCAATTTGTCAAAGACATCAACGATGATGTCAAACAGATTACCGGACAAAAGCAAGATGTTGAAATCATCTGCTATCAGACAGGACCAGTCACAAGAGCAAAAAGATTCAATGCACTTTCATACAATTGCCAAGAGACGGTAATACCACAAACATTCCTGGAACTGGTTCGTGACAACCCCTTATTCCATGCAAGTGGTCCCATGTATCCATACACTTATGTTCGCGAAGCCATTCATATTGACGGAATAGGACATCAACAACACGGTAAGTTAGTTGCCCTATCTGCCATTGACATTCTCCGACATCAGAATCACATTCGCGGCCTGATTCCTCTGTCCATTGCTATGAATGGAAACGATGCAGTTATCAAGTTCAATGTACCTTGTCCTCCACTGGTGATTGATACCATTCAGGTCAGCAAAGCTGACAACTACGGCTTTAGTGTCATCAATCGTCAAAACATGAACATTGCTGAATCGATTGTTGTTGGTGGTGATTCGGTTATCATCCACTGTTCAGAATCACCGAAGGGTTGTCGCATCAGATACGCTGTCAATGGCGACTACATGAAAAGCGGACGGCTACATGGACCGCGTGGCAATTTAAGAGATTCTCAAGGAGAATCCATAACCATCAATATACAGGGTAAAAAATACCCTATCCACAATTGGTGTTATCAATTTGACATGCATATAACTGTTAAATAATTCATTAGATACAATCGGGGACGCTTCATTATTGCGTCCCCGATTTTTGTTTACAGTTCATCATGTATGATTGGAGGTGGCATGATTGCCTTTCTTAGTGTGGCCACCAAATCCTGGAACTCCAGTTCCTGACGTTCCGGGTCACCCTCATAGTGCCCGATGATAGCCCGATAGATGCCTATCAACTGAGAGATTTTTAACTCGAAGTCCTTAAGTTTTCCGCTTTAGACTCCCGAAAAAGTACCATGAGTCATACCGTAGCTATCCTCCATGGTACGACGCTGACGATAGAAGACATGGTCTGCCTTCTTCAGCACTCTTGCTGCCAGCGCATGTGCTGCTGACAGCGGGTCTAAAACATACCTGATTTTCATCTTTTTGACCTTTTTGTGTTAATATTTGTATATTATGTCCGCCCTGCGGACAGACTTTCTTTTACCTTTTGGAATCTCCGTACCTTTACAGTGTCTATAAGACACCATTATTATTAACGGACAAAAGTCAATATTATTATGAATGATGAAGGATTTAATTTAGTAAAGAGCAGTCTTAGACGTAAGAAACCTACTATCGCCTCTGTAGAACGGACAGTACCAACGCAAGAAGAGATAGAAGAATTGTTTTCAGAGCGCATCACTCCTGAAACAGAACTGCCGCCCATGCGACCGCTATTCCAGATGTTCGGTGTGCCATGTTTCTATCGTGGCGAGCTCGTGGCCGACTGTGGTAAAGCGAAGAGTGGAAAGACGTTCTTTTTGTCAATTCTTATGGCAGCATGTCTGACTAATAAAGCACTGGCATTGGAGCGGTTTTCTTTAGATGAAACGAATAATTCAGACTTAGAACCCCTGCGTGTTCTTTGGATTGACACCGAGCAGAGTCAACAGAGCACTCAGGAGATTCTTCGCGACCGCATCATTCCTTTTTCTGAGAAAAATGCACCTTCAGCGAAAGACATCAACTCCAATTTCTATGCCTTTAATTTACGTGGCTTAGGGTTCGACAAGCGCCAGAAGATGGTCGAAGTAGCTATTCGTACCATCAATCCCGATATTGTCATTATTGATGGCATCAAAGACCTGATGACCGACATCAACGATGCCGTACAGGCTACGCTTATTATGGAAAAGCTGATGGCACTTGCCAAGGCGCAGAACTGCTGCATTGTCTGTGTGCTTCACCAGAACAAGAGCGAACAGGACCGAAACATGCGCGGCTCCATCGGTACCGAACTGACCAACAAGGCCTTCGAGGTGTTCCAGTGCGAGATGATTGGTGACAACGACGACGTAGACGACACATTTAAAGTCGCACACACCTACTCTCGCAAAAAGAAGATGAAGCAGAAGCTCTATTACCGCGTCAACGATGAAGGACTGCCCGAACTATGCACAGACTATCGTGAGCGGCCGCGCGATATCAATGGACGGTTTGTGAGTACGAAAGAAGTGCAGATTGATGAATCTGTCAATCTGGCCGACCTTTTCAGTAAGGCGTTTGAGGGACGAACGGAACGTCCTTTTAGGGAGGTTATGGCCATTGCCCTGAAGAAGTGTGGTATCATAGATGCCAGTGCCTATTATGCCTATTTCGCCAGGGCCGAACAGCAGAGAATCCTCCATAAAGAGGTACATCCCGAAACTGGCGAGACATGGGTCGTGCTCGATGACGGTGCGCTGCCCTTTTAATTATTTAATTATTAATTAATTTATAGCCCCTATAAGGGGCTTAATATAATTATATTTAATTATTTAATATCGCGCGAGCAGATGAAATGGAACGAAGTCTTTTGCCACACCTTCAAGGCATTGAAAAAGGAAATAGATCCTGTAGTCAAGAAACAGGTTGATTTCATTCTGCCTTCAAAGCCCATGATTGATGTCTGTCGTGCTGACGACTTCGACTTCTTCCAGCCTTTCATCGACGCAGGTAAACTCACTATGGAACAGATGCACAACGCAGCAGAACGTTACAGTCTCGGCAAGACCAGAAATGGCCAGCCCATCTTCTGGATGATTGACGACATGCAGACACCACTTGATGCCCATATCGGCGACTCATGGATATCAACACGTCTGAAAGCCCGTGAGCCACTACTCAAATACTGGTGGGTCAACCATTGTCTCTTCGGCCTACATCTTTTGATGTCTGATGAAAGATGTATGAAGGAAGATGTTGTTCATCATGAACCATTCAACATAAACCGTGAACCGCGCATTGCGATTGTAGAGAGCGAGGCTTCTGCAGTGGTTTTGTCAGAGCTGTTTCCCGAATGTATCTGGATGGCATACGCTACCACGCTTCATCTAAGCCCAGACCTCTTCGCCCCATTGGAAGGGCGTACCGTCACACTCTATCCGCGTACCGACCCGACCCTCTCCACCTTCCTTTTCTTCGAAGAATTGGTCGACGTTACCCGCCGACAATACGACATCGACCTGACGGTTGACTCCACCTTGGAAGACTATGCCACTACCGCCCAAAAGGACAGGTGCATCGATATCTTAGACTTTATTCTTGAATCATTAAACAAATAGCTTATGGTCAATTACTACGACAAGAAACGATTCATCAGCAAAAGCACGTTAGCCCGACTGGCAGACGTCAGTCCACGAACCTTTCGCCGTTATCTGGCCACTCGACGGGAAATACTCAAGATTTTCGGCGTCGCACCGAAGACCCAGAAACTTCCTCCTTATGCCGTCCGCTACATCTGTGAGGACTATTGTATCGACCTTCCCCCAGAATTGCAGGATCAACAGGCCCTTAATGCCTCTCCCATTCGTGAAATTATCCTCAAATCGTGGGAAGAAGAGCAGAATTTCAAAAAAAGTTTCCGAGAGTCGGACAAAGTCGGACAGCGCCCTTCCCAGATGTAGTACCTTTGCAATGTCAATCAAGAGAGCAAGGCCGTATCGCTAACAGCAATACATTGAAACGCTCATAGCAATACATTGAAACGCTCGCAGCAAAAGGCCGATACTCGAATGGAGACATGAGAGATTCATAAACATAAACCTTAACCCTTTAAAAATTTAACATTATGGGAACAATTCAGATTAAGAAAGTCGAGCGCACGGTGACAACCGGCAAGACAGGTGAGACACGCCAGAAGGCAAAGAAGACCTACGGCAAGATTATCTACCGTGGCACACTCAATCTGGCCGACATGGCCGAGCACATTATGAAGCACGGCACAGTGTACACTGAGGACGTCGTAATTGGCGTCATCACCAAGATGAAGACCTGCATGCAGGAGATGCTGGCCGACGGCTACAAGGTGAAGCTGGACGGTATCGGAACGCTCTACCCCAAGGTAACATCGAAGGGCGTGGATGATGCCAAGGACTACAGTGCTCAGGATGACATCACCCGTGTGGGCATTTCGTTCCTGGCTGACCAGAGTAAGAAGTCCATCTACAAGGCCTCGGCAACACGTAGTGCCACGTCGCTCAGCACTCAGTTGTGGTGTGAGCTGACGGGCGAGGACGATGGTGCCACCAATGCGCCAAGCAATGGTGGAACCACGGGTGGCGGAACTACGGGTGGCGGAAGTTCTAACACCGGAGGTGGTGACAATGGCGGTGGTGACGACGAACCCGACGAGAACTAACAAAGAGTTTGCCCGAAAGGGCAACTCTTTAAGATGAGAGATGATAGATGAAAGATGAGAGATATGATTTGAACTGAGAGCTGAGAAATTATGAAGAAGGAAACATGGAAGGCGGTGATTCAGGTAGCGATCACGATCCTGACCGCCATTAGTTCAACAGTACTTGTACAGAGCTGTTATTAAATAATAAAGACAACATAGACAACATGAGACCATCTTTTTAAATCCCTGTCAACGAAATAATAAAATGTTGATTAAGTTGTCCAAGTTGTCTTCTAAAACAGAAACACGATGAGAACGATAACATTAATAGTGATTCACTGCAGTGCGGTACGCCCTGACCAGACCAGTTCGGCAGCTCAGATAGATACGTGGCATCGCCAGCGAGGCTTCAAGCTCGGTATCGGCTACCACTACGTGATCCGTCGTGACGGAACGATAGAGCCAGGCCGTCCGGAATGGATGATAGGCGCCCACTGCCATGTAGCAGGCCAGAACCACAACAAGTACTCGATAGGCGTATGCTACGAGGGTGGTCTGGACATCCGCGGTCAACCCGCCGACACGCGAACGGCTGAACAGAAGCAGACCATGCGACGGCTACTCGAACAGCTGCACGAGCGCTACCCCCGCGCTGTGATAGTCGGTCATCACGACCTGAACCCCTACAAGGACTGTCCGTGCATTATCAACGTAGCTGACGAATATAAAGATCTTCAGCCCAAGTAAATAGAAAGAAGCCTTTCTGTCATCATGACGGAAGGGCTTCTTTTTAGTTCATTTTACAGTTCAAACGATGCCGATAGGTTGACATGTGCCTTTTCAAAGACGGGATTGATGACATAAGCTACACTAAGTGGTAAGGCAAAATCCTTAATCATCAGATTGTAGGTGTACTTCAGCTCGATGTTACAGATACTGAAGTTATGGGTATAGTCATTATAACAGCTTTTATTAAAGGTTGCGCCGACTGCCAGACCTAACTGATGACCACCCAAGAAATCGTAGTGACCACCCAGCTCAGCATAGGTAGAATATGCCTGCTTGCCATCTTCATTCTTGTCGTCACCAGCAAAAAGGCAACTGAAAAGCAAATAGGCAGGAATATTGTCAGGAGCGATTGTTACAGAGCCGTCAAGGCAATGCCCCGTATCACGACTCTTGAAGTTAAAATATTGATCCTCAGGCGTATCTGTAGTAGGATAATAGTAATCAGTCAGTCCAACAGTCAACCATTTATAACTGTAGCTGACGCCAAGATCTATCTCACTGAACTTCCCATTGATAGCATAGTCACCACAGACATAGCCAGTAAAACCCTTGTACTGATAATTCAGTTGAGGAAAGACAACAGGAGCCGACTCTTCCTTCATCTGCTCCATACCACGCCATAGATATTTGGTTTGGAGTTCTACGCCCAGATGGAAATTAGATTCTTTCAAATCACTCTGGGCAAACAATGACGCTGAACATAACAACAGTAAAGCAGTAATGACGTAACGATTCATATACAATAATGTTTTTACTCGGCAAAATTACGAAAAAATAAATAAAAAACAAGTAAGTTTTGGATTTTTCGTTCTATAATTAGTAATATGTAGCCCATACATAGCTTATTGCAATGGTAGTATGGCAATATCATGTCAGCATTTTGAGATGGTTTTTGTTAAAGTTGCTTAAAACACAATGAATTTTATGTCGTTTTTGCCGATATTTCTATAAATTTGCAGTATTATTATTAATATCATATAATATGAGAACTAAATTTATTTATCTATTTGTATTTGGTCTTGTGTTAACAGGATGTACAAAACACGATTTAAGTGATCTGGCCCCAGATTCAAGCCAAGATGTAAAGAACAACGTTGAAAAAGTGTTTGGCGTAACATTTGATGCTGATCATGATTGGTGTACAACGACCTCTGGCAAGGTAACTATTTCCGGCATACCTTCTGGTACGACAAAAGTTCAGCTTTACGCTCTTGTCAGTACAGACGTGACGGATGATGATAATCAGGAGGCTGTTGTAACGTCACTATTGAAACTGAACGAGGATGATGCCGTTAGTGGTTCGCAAATCACATTGGCTTACGACGCTCCTACTCTGAACAAGGGAATCTATGCCGCTATTGAGTGTAATGGCCAACGTTTGATGAAGTTAGTCAATAATGGCACCGCCAACTTCACTAACACAAAACGTGCCGCAGCAATTCGCAGAGCTCCATCAGTAGAACAATTTGCAAGCATGACACTTACCGAAGAGGTTGAGTCTTATGCCAGTCAGCGTGGGTGGCTTCCCGGCCAGAAGCTTTACGGTATGAGCGATGACGCTTATCAGAGCTGGAAGACCGATGCAGAAGGCTATTCTACTGAGTACACACAATTATTCAGAGATATTATCTTCTCGTATTTCAAGAACGGAAGAAATTATAATAACCTTCCTTTGATTTGGGAGAGTCAATACGTGAATGATAAAGTATATCCTGTAACCACAGGTACCAATGCTATTGTAGTTTCGCCCGTTTACAAGAGTGACAAAGCTGGATTATATGGCAATGAGGTATGGAATTCAGACCTCTACTATTACTATTTTAAGGATGCAGATTTGAACAAATACGTGGCAAATGGCGGAACGGCAGCTGACTTCCTTAATGCTCTGCCCAAATATAAGGCTATTCCTTTCAACCAGCATTTTGGAGAAGATGAGGATGACGTTATTGAAAAGCGTGCATCGTATACATTAATTTATTGGGGCGATGGCACACCAGAGCTCGGTACAACAACAGGACAGCCCTTCCCTGCTGGCTATAAGATTGGCTTTATGGTTCGCGCAAAGACTGACTTTGTTGAAAACGGAAAACCCAGAAAGCAGGGTGAGTTGTATGGTGACGGTCGTTTGAACAACGAAATCAACAACTATTCTGAATGTTACTTTAAGAGCTCTGTAACATGTGCCAGTGAGATGAAAGTTGATGGCCCACGTGCTGGTTGGGTCAATGTTGAAGACAAACTGTTCGTTTGCTTTGAGTCTGGTACTGATGCCGACTTCAACGATATTATACTGGAAGTTGAGGGTGGTATTGAACCTATTATGAATATTCCTGAGTTCGAAAAAGATTTCTACACATTCTGTTTTGAGGACAAAGAGTTGGGCGACTATGATATGAACGATATCGTTATCAAGGCTACTCGAATCAACAACACGACGGTAGAATATAGCATTGTAGCATGTGGTGCACACGACAAGTTGCAGATCAAAAACATCAATGGAACTACAATTACCGACGATAAAGAGGTTCACAGTCTGTTTGGCGTTTCTACTAATACGTTTATTAATACGGTAAAAGGTGATCAAACATATCCTGCCGTGACCGAAAGGGTTACTGTGGACAAAAATTTCAGTTTCCTGAACGAAGATACCCAGTTGTACATTTATAACGTTTCGACAGGTAATACCGTTAAGCTGTCCAGGAAAGGCGAAGATCCTCATGGCATCATGATTCCGTACGATTTCAAGTATCCTTTAGAGCGTAAGTGCATTAAAGACGCTTACGGACGTTTCAACGAATGGGGACAGAGCAGAGTAGCCAGCACTGACTGGTATAAATACTACACTCAAGGAACTGTCTTCAACGAGAGCGAATAAGCAAACACGCTAATAAATGCTCAAGGGCGGTATCATGCAGAACCTATGGACTGATAGGTATTTCGACAGATTCCGCCCTTGAGTGTTTATATAATGCACGTAATTGTCGTACAGATTTGCCCTCAGAATGATTTTTGTGCAAATTTAGTGTATAAATTTGGATATATCAACTTTTCTTCTTATATTTGCACCGAAATACTAACATTACAATGACTAAACTATCTATTATCGTTCCTGTATACAACGTTGAAAAGTATATCCGATCTTGTATTGAGAGCATATTCAAGCAAGAATTAGATGATACTGATTTTGAAATCATCATTGTGAATGATGGCACTGAAGACCATAGCATGGAAGTAATTGCAGATATCATTCAAACACATAACAATATTATCGTTATCAATCAGGAAAATCAAGGATTATCCATAGCCCGTAATAACGGTATAGCCGCAGCAAAAGGAGAGTATATTTTAATGCCCGACTCCGATGACATGCTGATAGAGAATAGCCTCAAGCCTCTTCTTGAAAAAGCACTGGAAACAAAAGTCGACTTGATGGTTGCTGACTTTTTAATGATGGAAGATTACGAAATTGAGCAAACGAATACCTACGCATTAAAACAACCGACAATCGAATTTAAGATGAAAACAGGTCGTGAACTGTTCCTGCAGGACTTAAATCCCTATCGTTGTTATGTGTGGAGGACTCTATATCGGAGAGAATTTATCACTTCAAATAATCTATCTTTTTACCCTGGTATACGATATCAAGACATACCATTTACTCATGAATGCTGCCTCAAGGCTAACAATTGTATTAGAACTAATATAGTTTTGAATATTTATAGAAGATGGCCTGGCTCATCGACAAGGGCATATAGTATTATCAATTCAAAACATTTTATTACTGCTATTGCCCTAACGTGGAGGTTAAGACAAATTAAAGGTCTTTCATCAGACATAGTGTATAAATTAGAAGAAAATATCTATTTATTATTACGCACTATGATATATCATACGTTACATTGCATTAAACAAAAAAAAGACAGGTATGCGTTGATTAATTACATAAACTTTCAGGCTCCTGATTTAAATTTCACCCATAGCATCCAACAAAAGATGATAACTATGATGATTAAACACATGCCACACTTTTTTATCAACGCGTATTTTCTATATGCTCAAATCAAATATGTAAAAAATTGACTTTGTTATAATTTCGTTTAAATAGGATGACTAACTTCACATCAAACTTCTTATTTTTTAATTTTATCAATAATGATTTATTTTCTAAACTTGACTGTGTGAATTGTTCTCTGTTGACCACCTAACGAGAATTTATATTTCTCATCACCTCTTGTAAAGTCTATTTCCCTTATTTTACCTTCCTGTATTGCATTTAAGATGAAATTGTACATCAAAAGCACTCCAGGAGAATAGCGAGCATAATCAAGGTCTGTTCCAGCAGTCATTACTCTAATACATTTACCATCAGAATCATAGCCGTAGTTGAAGAATGCTTTTAGAAGACCATCTTCATCACAGGCTGTCATCACTTTACTCCCAGAAAAACTCACAAACGGGATAAAGCTATTAAAATGATATCGAAAACTGTTTAATACTTTATACTTATATCTATACATTAGAGGTAATTTTGAATAATTAACCAATTGTTTTGCCTCACGAATCTCTAGACAACGATTCCTGTCAATATGTTGATCATCAAAATTGAAAGTTAAACTTTTTCCATCTTTTTTCAAACGATTGTTTGCCGTTCTAATGTTTTGTCTGCTATTCTTACTTAACATCCGGTGGTATTCCTCTATAGAAGAAGGTAAGTTTAAGCTAACGCATGGATATTCAGAATTTCTACTAACCACATAATTATCAATAATATGTCGATAGACTGATGTCGTTTCTCTAAGTAGTTCAAATGTAAAATACTGTATACCATACCTACGCGACAAGTCACTAAACAAATAATCAAAGGCACAGCCATCAAAGTTTTGATATACTAAGTTGAGATAATCACTAAAGCTACCACGCCCTAACAAATACACCCCCTTTTTATTTAGCAGGCGGAAGGTCTTTTTTACGATCCATAGAGGTGCTATCAAACAAGGGTTACCATTTGATTCGACAACAGCATAAAGAGATTCAAATTTAGACGTATCCATTGGGATATATTGCCTCAATAACACCTGATGCCATTGGTATGACTGGAACAGAGTCATCTCTTCACCTGTCTCTAATGCTTTCCATTCATCCTGTATTTGATTCAAGTGTATGCCTTTCACATATCTGATGTTGTATGCCATATTAGTTACGGATTAGCCATTTTACATAATAAATCGTTCCAATCAATGGATGTCACAAACAAACGGTGCAAGTCGTAATCTTTGTTGTCATGGATGGTATAGAATAAATGGAACTTATTTCCAACCAGCACTACAGATGGTTTATACAGCCCGATTGAATCCGTATTTTTGGACGTCAACAGAGGCTTGTCAAAAAAGCGGAAAGTTTCATCGTTCATACTTTTCGCAAGGCAAATCCGCCCATGTCTTTGCCGGCTCAAAACAACTGCATAAAGTGCCTTATCCTCATTCACACAATCTTCGAAGACCTCCATATGCCATGGCTGATAGAGTTTTGGCAAGTTCGCAAATGGAACTGTCTTTGTATAACGGAAGGGAGCCTCCAAGGATTCTGAGTCCCATATTGCCACGCCATGACAATTATTGATATTTGAAATACCAAGGGCATCTAATAGGAAAACAACCTTATAATCATATAGCTTGCCTCCTATATAAGATGGTACACGGAACACATAACTTGGATAGAAATCAGTATGAATAGCGTATGCCTTGAAACCTTCGTTACTTGAAATAATGGTAGGGCTGCACTCTCTATCTCCAATTTCTGAGTCTTCCGCAAGTTGAGGTTCTGAAAAATAAGTTATCTGTTTATCGTGAATTCGGCATCCGAACGTAAGCCTTGTGAATCCATTATCCATTGCCCTTGAGGTTTCGTATTCACGCCAGAACACATATAGTTGTCCGTTTTTGAACATCATGGTAGGATCGGAATTATAACCTGCCTCCGGTGTCTCTGCTATAAAACAATAAAAATTCCATTCAGTAGGTAGTTCCCCCTCTCCAGCATCTGCATAGCATAGTCGGGGATTCTCTAACTTGTCGTTTTCTGCATAGAAAGGAGTATAAACCATCCACCACTGGTGTCCTTCAAAACCTTCTTTGATATATTTGACACATGGGTGAACTACATCTCCATGAGTAATATCCTTTGTCGGATCTTCTACATTACACGGTACACCTGCAGACATGAGGCCTTTTGAAGGATATCCATGGCAGGACAACAAAAACCGCCTACAACCTTCCAATGCACCTAATACTAATATTTTTAAATTTGACTTTCTCCACATCATGATTATTATATCTGGTTTGTACTTTCTTCAATATGCTAAATTTCAAATGAAGACTTCTCAGGGAATTTCTTCTCCATCATTTCTTTGATGCGTGTCATGGTAAAATCAAATTCTTCATCTGAAAACATCGGGGTGTCATTTAGGCAAATAGAAGCGTAATCCATATTGAAAAGCGCCTTTTCGATATCATCAACGACACTCCTATCAACAAGATGGAAAGTGGCAAATCTTCTCTTTTTAGGGTAAAACTGATTCTTCGCAAATTGCCAGTAACGAAAAATATAAGGATTGGCAATAACCTCCTCCCTAAAACGGGTACAGCTAGAATACATAAAGTCCGGCTCTTTTTCCCACACATCTTCAAAGGAAGACTTCAAATAGGTTTGCTCTGTGTGAAAATTGGAAAAGCCAACAAATAAATTTTGTTTCATCAACACACTACTCATAATGAGTCCTTTTAACCCCAAATGAGGGCCAAACCACCGCCAGGGTGACTGACAGACAGTTTCCCACCTGTTGAAATGTGCATTGACTATACCAATGTCTGCAAGCATTGACATCCTAATATCAAACCTTTCCTCACTTGAATAAATAGGCACATTAAAACAGGTTTCTTTGTTACGGTCACAGGGGAGTCCATTCATGAAATAGTAGTCTGGAGTAACAGGGCTATTTACCATCATGTCATCATTGAAGTACACGAAATGCTCAGAAAGGTCTTTGATGCGATGGAAATTCAATTCTATTGTACATGAATTGAATGTCGGTAACAAGTCTTTCGGAATGTAATCTTCATGCTTAACAAGTACCAGTTTGGGATTATTCTTATTGATCCAATCGGGGAATTTCCCGTTAGTGACGAGAAAGACCTTATTAACCCATGGGGCAAACTTCTCAACAGCTCGAAACCAGTAGTTGAAAATATTCATATCCCTGAAACGGGCTATTGACTTCTCCCCAGTCGCTGCGTATTTGTAATAGTCATACTGCTTACGCCACTCAGGATCATTGGAGTCCAACCAAGTAACAACAAAATCAATTTTTTCCATTTCTAACACAAAAATATGATGCAAAAACAAGAAAAATAAAAGTTACCTTGTATTGCTTAAACTTTCAAATAGTTGTTTCCATTTTGGAGCAAGATACTCCATCTGATATTGTTTTGACTTTTCCTGTGCAGCCTTGCCCATCTGTCGAAGTTTTTCAGGCGATTGCATGACGGCAACAAGTCGTTCTGCCATCTTTTCGACATTTCCATTGTCAACCAGATAACCATTTACGCCATCTTCCACAACATCGCGTGGACCACAAGGACAGGCAAAGGCAACCAAAGGCAAACCACAAGATATTGCCTCAAGCATAGCCATACTAAGTCCTTCAAATCGTGATGTCAAAACATATATTGAACTTGCTCTATACTCTTCCTGTATGTTTGATGTAGCACCATGAAGTTGGCATCTGGAAGCATCTATGCCTAAATCATCTCTCAACTTCTCATACGAACTATGATCACCATCACCGTATATAGCAAGCGTCCAATCTGGTACCTTTTTCTCCACTATAGCCCAAACTCTTAGCAAACGATCAAAACCCTTCACATAGTCATACCTTCCTACTGCAAGGACTCTCTTTGCAGTCAAGTCACTGGGTCTCTCAACCTTAAACGAGACAGGATTTGGAATGGATACCACATTGTCAAGTTCTTTCCAACTTTCCCTATCTTCATTGGTCAATACTACAAATTTGTCTAGCTTACGCAAATGATGTAATAGACTACTATTCCAATATTTAGCAAATATCGCCTTAATGAAATTGATTTCATTATCTTTAAAATTGCGATTATTTTGCCTACTTGTATGTAATTCTCCTATTTTTATACTACCATCCTTGATTTCATTAATAAAATTAATTTCTCGGCGTAATAGACTAATGGTAATATCCGGTCTAATTTCCATTAATTGTGCCTTCAGGCGTTTTTTGTATATCCTCTGTTTTTTGAGATATAAATAAACCCTCTTGACAAAAGAGCTGTTCCACAATTCCTCAAAACCAATATCAAGATTTATAACCTTTATCTTGGGAGATAATGGATAAAAATATGGTTTTCCCTTTCCATCTGTCAAAATAATGATAATATCATAGCCGAAATGCTCAGCAAAGTAGTTGGCCTTCGTTGTCAGCGTTCTCTCAATCCCGCCAGCCAAATACAATGCAGGAGTATTATATACAATTTTCAAAGGTCTTTCTTCCATATAATAAAGTCAATTAAATGAACCAAAAACTTATAACATTCCAAATATATCTAAGACCTTCTCCACTATCGGAGCCATATCATAATACTTATACTCAGCAAGTCTGCCTCCAAATATTACATTCTTTTCCTTTGCCGCCAAAGCCTCATATTGTTTATAGAGGGCATTATTCTTGTCGTTATTGACAGGATAGTATGGTTCCATACCATCCTCCCACTCTACGGAATATTCCCTACTGATGACTGTCTGAGGGTTCTTATCCACCTCAGCTGCAAAAGACTCAAAATGCTTATGCTCAATAATGCGAGTATAGGGAATTTCTGCCTCTGTATAGTTTATCTGAGCCAGTCCTTGAAAATTAGGCGTATCAAGAACCTCATTCTCAAATCTGACGGTACGATATTCCAACTTTCCATATCGATAGTCATAGAATTCATCTATCTTTCCTGTAAAAACTATCTTGTCGAATTGAGAATTAAGAATGGAAAATGGAGAGTTGCTGCGTTTACGTTCTTCAAAGAAATCAACGTTCGCCATGGTATCCACTCCGTTTAAAAATCCGTCTATCAATTTGTTATAACCACCAATAGGTACACCCTGATAGGAATCGTTGAAGTAATTGTTGTCATAGACAAACCTAACGGGTAAGCGTTTGATGATAAACGGAGGAAGCTCAGTACATTTGCGCCCCCATTGTTTTTCAGTATATCCCTTGATAAGCCGTTCGTAGATATCTCTGCCAACCAAGGCGATGGCCTGCTCCTCAAGATTTGTAGGTATCTTACCTTCCATTTCCTTCCGCTGTTCATCTATTTTTAGCTTTGCCTCTTCTGGTGTCAATACGCCCCACATCTGGCTAAATGTGTTCATATTAAAAGGCAGATTATAGGCTCTACCCTTATAGAAGGCCACGGGTGACTCCGTAAATCTGTTAAATTCAACAATAGAATTAACAAAAGTCCACACTTTTTTATTAGAAGTATGAAAAATGTGAGGGCCATACTTATGGACATTAATGCCTGCAATACGCTCGCAATACAAATTACCACCAAGTTGGGAACGTTTGTCAATGACGAGGCAACGCTTGCCCTGTTGCATCGCACAATATGCAAAGGTGGCTCCAAAAAGACCAGACCCCACTATTAAATAGTCGTACTTCATACTACAAATTTATGTCTTAGGATTCATTGTTTAAATAATAATTTGCCACAAATATACACATTATTTTCCTAAAGAACAAATTATATAGAATAATTATGACTTCAAAAGCTATTTTTACGACAATTTAGGGCTTTTATCAAAAAAAATCTCCCCATCATTTGGCCAATTCGATTAATAATTGTATTTTTGCAAAACAGAACGGTGATGTTTCATGAAGAAAGAAAATGGCTTATAACTCACCTCATCAAATAAGTATTATAACATAAGAATTAAAAACATGGAGTGGTACGAAAAACATCTTAGTATCTACGAAAAGCCTTTCAGCGAGGTACCTCAAGAAGTCATTGATGAAATCCGTCAAAGATTGGCATCTCTTCAAAGTGAGGAGCCATTGGTGTCTATCGTTATTGTAGCATACAACGAAGAACGTCGTCTGCCTGCTTGTCTTTGGTCACTAAGTGAACAGCAATGCAAGTATCCCATGGAGTTTATCGGTGTTGACAATGAGTCAAAGGACTGTACGGCAGAAATCTATGAGAAGTTAGGTATTCCATATTATACGGAACATCAACACACTTGCGGTTATGCTCGCCAGTGTGGTCTAAATCAGGCAAAAGGCAAATATGCCATGTGTATTGATTGCGATACGATATACCCCCCTCATTACATCGAGATAATGATCGATAACTTGATGAAGCCTGGCATCTCTGCCGTAGCCGGTATGTGGAGCTACTATCCAGATGAGAATCACTCCAAGTTTCAGCTGAAGATGTACGAATTCTTCCGAGATCTTTATCTACGTATTCAGAACATTAACCGGCCAGAGCTTACCGTGCGCGGTCTTGCCTTTGGCTACTACACAGAGAACGCAATGAAAGAAGGCTATCGTGTAGAATTACTTCGGGGTGAGGATGGTTCTATGGCCTTGTCGATGAAGAAATATGGCAAGATTAAGTTTGTCTACGACAAACGTTGTCGCGTTATTACGGGCTATGGCGGCCTTAAGGAGAAATCATTGCTTGCTGCAATGTGGCATCGTCTGAAATTCTATGGAGTTACTCGCCTATTCTCTAAGACTGACCATTACGAAGATGCCCCCGATAATTTCTTAAAAAAGAATTAAAGGACAATCATCTTATCACTGTTGTTGAGCAATGTCATCTAAAACCCGTTTCATCTGGATTTTCCAGGTGAGATGTTTAATTGTATTACGAATTTCCTCAGGCTTCATCGTGAAGTTATTCATAAAGTCGATAATCTGCTGAATATTTATGGGAGACTCATCTGCCGGTGCCTTGAGGATGTATGGCTGACTGTCGAAATCGCTATCCTGCTCACTATAGATAAAGGGAATGCCACGCGTAGCATATTCACGATTTTTCAATGTCTTAATAACCGTGATACCGCTGCGATGGCGGCCCAAAGAGCCGACGGCAAACTGACATTGATTAAAGATTTCGGTCAGTTCATCGCCAAAGCGCGCATCATGAAATATAATTCTATCTTTGATACCATATCTCTTAATAATTGGCATAAAAACATTCATACGGTTGGGATGGACGCCGCCTACCACATGAAAGAACACGTCTGGCATATTTAATCTTTCATCTTTCATCTTTAATTTCTCATAGTACTCTCCTATACCTGTCATCACGCGGTCGAAACCATGCCAATCATGGACTTCTGCCACACCGATCAAGTGTAAAGGTGAGAGGTGAGAGGTGAGAGGTGAGTGGAGAGGTATACTGTCAAAATCAACGCCGTTACTGATTCGAATAGTACGTTGTCCGAAAATACGTTCCGCATCACTAAATGTGACTAAGGCATCCATCTGGTGATAAAGCGCTTTACGAAACAACTGATCTATCTTCAGTGTCATGCGATCCTTCCATGCAAAGTTCTTAAACTCCTGATCGTACGGATAAGTCGGGATTTCAGTTACTGAATGGATGCCGGCCTTCTTCAGTTTCCTGAAAAAACGAATGAGGAATGGACTGGCATTCTGGAAGCAACGGGCATAGACGAACGCTATACCTTCATGGATACAATAGTCATAGATGCAGTCAAAGTCCAGACGCTGACGAATGGCAGCAAGTCTGCCTGTTCCATAGTCTTTGATGATCTCGCCGTCGACAAAGCGGCAACGATGTCCGTTAGATGAGAAATCATAGTAACACAGACATGTATCATGGCCATTATCTTTTAGACCTTTTACCTGATAGTGAATCTTCTTGGAGATTCCACTATGCTCTGAAAAACCATGATAGACCAAAAACAAAATCTTCATATATAACGATTATTTGGCAAATGTACTACAAAAATTTGGAATAATCAAATATTTTATTTATTTTTGCAACAAATTATTACGAAAGATGAGAATAGGCATTGAAGCACAACGGATATTCCGTCAAAACAAGCACGGCATGGACTACGTGGTGTTGCAGGAAATCAAGGAGCTGCAACAGATGGACCTCGTTAATGAATACTACGTATTTGTATCGCCTGGCAAAGACCGTTGTGTGGAAAGCACCAAGAATTTTCACGTCATCGAATTGAGCTGTCCGACATATCCATTATGGGAACAATGGGCACTGCCACAGGCTGCCAAGAAATATGGTGTTGACATCTTGCATTGTACCAGTAATACGGCTCCCATCTGGTGTGACATCCCATTAGTATTGACGCTGCATGACATCATCTTTTTAGAGCCGCGCGATAAGCAGAACAAGTCCATCTACCAAAACATGGGCTGGTTCTACCGCCGTTGGGATATGCCCCGCATTTTGGACAAATGCCGTCGTATCATCACTGTATCGAACTTTGAGATGGAGAACATCATCAGCAAGCTGAACATCCCCAAGGAACGCATAGCGATGATATACAACGGGTACAACGACTGGTTCCGACCTATTGACAATTGTGAATTGCCAAAAGCTATCAGTCAAAAGCTAACAGCCAATAACTATTTCTTTTTCTTCGGCAATACCGATCCGAAGAAGAACACCGAGCGTACTCTAATAGCCTATTCAAGATATCTGAACCAATCGACCATCAAGCGCAAATTGCTCATGGCAGACCTCGACCCAGAGTATCTGAACGGCATCATAGAGCGTAACCAGATAGAAATCATTCGAGAAAATATCGTCATGCCAGGCTACATCGTGAACAGCGATTTACCATATATCTATAATAATGCTTTCGGATTCCTCTACACCTCGCTACGAGAGAGTTTCGGCATACCTCTGTTGGAAGCGATGGCATGTGGTACGCCTGTGATTACCAGCAACACCTCGTCAATGCCAGAAATCGGAGGGCAGGATGCTATTCTTGTCAACCCGGAGAACAGTGACGAGATTACGGCGATGATGCTACGATTAGAGACGGATCAGGCATTATACGAACAGCAGAAACAGATTGGTTTGGAACGTGCTAAACTCTTTTCATGGAGGAAAACGGCTGAGCATCTGCTGAAACTATACCAAGACGTGTATCAAGAAATCAGACAATAGGAATATGAAGAAACGTATCTGCTTCTTGACGGACTCAATCTTCTCGTTCGGTGGTGTACAACGAGTGACGGCGGTGATTGCTAAGGAACTGGCAAAAGACTGTGACGTGACTATTGTGACCTTTGATAGAGCCGAACAAAAAGACATTTCTCTCTATGATTTGAAGGAAGCAAACATCAACTACAGATTCTTTGAATACCCGAAGGTTCCTAAATGGAAAAAATATTGTTGTAAGGCCTATAGCTACCTCTATAGGAAACATCTACCACAAATACGGCTAACATCCAATATTTATACTCATAGTTCGTTCCCATCACAAAAGAGAAACGCACTGATTAAGGAGTTGGCAGCAGGTCATTATGATGTTGTCATCGGCGTACATGCACCACTGGCTGTCAGATTAGCTTCTTGTAGAAAACAGCTCAAGGGAGTGAAATTGATAGGTTGGGTACACAACTCGTATGAAGCACTATTTGGAGAGAAATCGCTATATATTGGACCAGAACTCTGCAAGCACTATGAATTCCAACTGGAGAAATTAAATGAGACTATAGTGCTTTGTCAATACGATGCCCAGCAATACCACTTCCCAACGAAGGTGATATATAATCCACTGACGTTGTCACCAGGAGAAAAGGCAACTGGAACATCAAAGAAGTTCTTGGCAGTGGGACGATTCTCACGACTACACAAGGGCTTCGATTTGCTGATAGAGGCATTTCGAATCTTTGCAGAGAAGAATATAGAATGGACGCTCGACATTGTGGGGGAAGGTGTAGAGGAACCGATTTACAAAAAACTGATCAAAAATTACCAGTTGGAAGACAGAATTCACATCCATCCGTTTACCAACCATATCCAGGAATACTATTCCAAAGCACAAGTCTATGTGCTGAGCTCAAGATGGGAGGGCTTTGGATTGGTGCTGGTAGAAGCTATGGCTCATGGACTTCCCGTTATTTCATCGGATCTGCCAACGAGTCAGGAGATTATGGGCGACTTCGGCATGTACTTCAGTGTTGGCGATGTCAAAGGCATGGCTAAACAAATGAAACAGGCCACACAAATGGACTGGCAAGAAAAATCGGAACAGGCGCTACAGATAGCAGCACGGTTCAATATAGACACGATTATAAAACAATGGAAACAACTGATAGATGAAGGATAGAGAACAAATAAGACAGGAACTGAAGTCGAGTCCGAGGGTCAAAAGATTCTTGGAGTGGCTGATTATGAACCAACGGGATGCGAGGCCAAGGTGGTATATACGTTTGTTGGCTCCGCTGTATCAATATCGGGGACGGGGATCCAAAATATATTGGAACGTGAGGATGGACACCCCACCCTACAGGCGGTTCTGGTTGGGACGGAAGAGTGTGATAGAGTCGTACTGCTGCATCAACAATGCGGTGGGTGACGTGACAATCGGCGATAATACCCGTATCGGTATCCACTGCACCTTAATCGGTCCTGTATGTATCGGTGATAACGTCAATCTGGCACAAGGCATAACGGTGACGGCTCTGAATCACAACTTCGCAGATACGAGCCGAAGGATTGACGAACAGGGCATCAGTACGAATCCTGTTGTGATAGGCGATGATGTATGGATTGGTGCTAACGCTGTTATCTTGCCCGGGGTGACGATTGGACGACATGTGGTAGTTGCTGCAGGGGCTGTTGTCACAAAGGACGTGCCAAGCTACTGCGTAGTTGCTGGAGTACCAGCGAAGGTAATTAAGGAATTGAGAAAATGAGAAAATGAGAAATTAATCAAAAAGACTGAGGGAGAGGTCCTGAACAGGGGACTTCTCCTCTTCTTTTTCCTCACGTTCCTCTCGGAACTGGAGGAGCATCTGGAGGGCATCGGCACTGCCCGTGGTATTCAACCGGTAATAGCCGCGACGACCAGTGCTTTCAATAAGGGACTGGGGCGACTTACTATTACGAAGCAGATACTGCTGAACATAGCTGCGAATCTCTTCGTAGTCAGGCTGTACGAAGAAAGTACAATTCATGTTATAAACATGCTTTGCAATGGTCTGCACGTTTATACCACGTTCACCTGCCTCGGTAAGTATTCTCAGTATTTGCTGATCGTAAGTCAAAACTGTTTAGAGTTTATCGTTTATAGTTTAGAGAAAAAAAAGACTGGTATGCCTTGAAGCTTACCAGCCCTTTTATGCTTTCTCTTAAAAGTGATTAAGCAAGTGTAATCTTCTCGTCAGCTGTAGCGAGCTTACCCTCCTTGAAGAGCCAACCCAAACCGAGCAGAGTCTCCTCCTCGCTGATCTTAGCAGCCTTAGCAATCTCCTTCAGAGAGAGAGCCTTCTCAGCTGCGGCCAGAGCCTGATAAACATCACCAGCCTTGAAACCTGCGTTCTCAGCGTTTACAACAAACACAGCCTTCTTCTCTGCAGCCTTCTTAGGAGCAGCGGCCTTCTTTACAGTTGCCTTCTTAGCCTCTTCTGCCTTAGGAGCAGCGGCCTTCTTTGTGGTCTTCTTTTCTGCCATAGTTCTTTAAAAAATTAATACACTATTGAATGATATTTCTATCTTTAACTTTATTTTGCGTGCAAAATTAAGAACTTTTCAGACAAGTCGTTATCGCAAACAGTCTATTTTTGTTTATTTCACACTTATTCTTGACGTAAGTCAATCATTACTCCGCCAAATGCACTTCTTTTACCTAAAGGTCAAAGTGTGGCGTTGCATTCTAACTGCAATTCTTCCAACTGTTTAGGGTCAAGTTCGCCAGGTGCATCCAACATGACATCGCGACCACTGTTGTTCTTCGGGAAGGCGATGCAGTCACGGATACTGTCGAGACCTGCCATGATGCTGACGAAGCGATCCAAACCGAAAGCGAGACCAGCGTGAGGGGGTGCACCGTACTTAAAGGCGTTGATCAGGAAACCAAACTGAGCCATTGCACGTTCTGGTGTGAAGCCCAGAATCTGGAACATCTTCTCCTGCAACTTGCCATCGTGGATACGCAGTGAACCACCACCGACCTCGATACCATTGCAGACGAAGTCATATGCCACGGCGCGCACCTTCTCAGGAGCAGTATCCAACAAAGGAATATCGTCGGGATTGGGCAGAGTAAACGGATGGTGTGTAGCCATCAGGCGCTGCTCCTCGTCGCTCCACTCGAACAGCGGGAAGTCAACAATCCACAGACACTTGAAGGTATCCTTGTCGCGGAGTCCCAGACGGTCGCCCATCTCCAGACGCAACGTGCAGAGCTGAGTACGGGTCTTATTGGCCTTGTCGCCAGAGAGAATCAGTACGAGGTCGCCATCCTTGGCGCCCGTCTTCTCCTTCAGCTTCTGCCAAACCTCAGGCTGGTAGAACTTGTCGATGCTCGACTTCACCGTACCGTCGGCATTGAACTTGACATAGACCAAACCCTTGGCACCCACTTGCGGACGCTTCACGAAGTCGGTCAACTGATCCAGTTGCTTACGGGTATATTCAGCGCATCCTGGCACCACGATACCACCAATATATTCTGCCTCGTTGAAGACGGGGAACTCACCCGTACCCTTCAGCACGTCCATCAGTTCCACGAATTCCATGCCGAAACGCAGGTCGGGCTTATCAGAACCAAAGCGACGCATAGCCTCGTGCCACGTCATACGCTCCAACTTAGGCAACTCGACGCCACGCACCTCCTTGAACAAGTGACGAGCCAAATCCTCAAAGATGTTCAACACATCCTCTTGGTCGACAAACGACATCTCGCAGTCTATCTGCGTGAACTCCGGCTGACGGTCGGCACGCAGGTCCTCGTCACGGAAACACTTGGCAATCTGGAAGTAACGGTCGAAACCTGAGACCATCAGCAACTGCTTCAGCGTCTGCGGGCTCTGAGGCAGAGCATAGAACTGACCAGGATTCATGCGTGAAGGCACCACAAAGTCGCGAGCACCCTCAGGTGTCGAACCAATCAGGATAGGTGTCTCCACCTCGATAAAGTTCAAGTTGTCCAGGAAGTTACGAATCAGGATGGGCATACGAT
>JAEEGI010001996.1_pt1 | contig 50539 bp, 58 predicted proteins | sample 8958751 | NCBI WGS metagenome assembly JAEEGI01 (sample SAMN16246545, study PRJNA631951) | gut metagenome | biome: gut microbiome; feature: rumen; material: KS-attached | host: Bos | place: Iran: Karaj | collected 2018-10
CATGTTCATACCACCGTCGACCTGGATAACCTGGCCGCTGACATAGCTGGAAAGGTCGCTGGCCAGATAAACGGCTGTGTTGGCGATGTCGTCCACCTGACCGCCACGGCGGAGAGGAATCTTCTTCTTCCACTCTTCACGGATTTCGTCGGAGAGTTGAGCAGTCATGGCTGTCTCGATGAAGCCTGGGGCGATAGCGTTAGCACGGATGCCCTTTGGTCCCATCTCCTGAGCGATTGACTTAGCCAGGGCGATAAGTCCTGCCTTTGATGCAGCGTAGTTTGCCTGACCTGCGTTGCCATGAACACCAACCACAGAAGCCATGTTGATGATTGAACCGCCGCGCTGGCGCATCATCACGGGTACACAAGCGTGGATAAAATTGAATGCACTCTTCAGATTGACTGCAATCACGGCATCCCATTGCTGCTCGGTCATGCGAAGCATCAGACCGTCTTTGGTGATACCTGCATTATTAACCAGGATGTCAATAGAGCCGAACTCTTCCTTGACAGCCTTCACAACTTCCTCTGTCTGAGCAAAGTCTGCTGCGTTGGAAGCATAACTCTTTGCCTTGACGCCCTTGGCAGCAATCTCTGCCTCGGTTTCTTCATTCACGGCAAGGTCTGTGAATGCAATGTTAGCACCTTCTTCTGCAAACTTCAAAGCGATAGCTTTTCCGATACCGCGGGCTGCACCTGTAATCAGCGCAGTCTTACCTTCTAATAATCCCATTTCTTTTATAGTTTAAAAATAATCTTCTATGATAACGTTTCTATTTACTAATTATTTTATTCCATTCTTGCCAAGGGCACCATACACGAACTTTGCCACAAGCGGCTTGCTTGTCTCGGGAGTCATGCCATGGCCCAGTCGGCCATAGATATACGGCACCTCAAGGCCCTTAATACAATAATGTGTAATGTCGGCCACCAGTTCCACATTGTCGATATCGAACTCTCCGTCTTCCTTTCCTTCGGTATAGACCTTGCGGAACAGTTCTATTTCGTCTTCATCGAAGTTCTTGCGAACCTTCTCCACCATCCAGATATTACGGAAGAAGGCTGCGCGCAGATTACCATTACGCATCACGGTCTCCTTAATCATGTTCAGATGGGTGTAGATAAGTTCAATCACCTTATCCTGCGGACTGATTTTACGGGCTGCGACCTCATCCATTTTGTCGGAAAGTCTTTCCAATTCACTTTCAATCACAGCATAATAAACATCCTCCTTACTCTTGAAATAAGTGTAAAGCGTGCGGCGGCCCTTTTTCGAAAGCAGGGCAATATCATTCATTGTGGTGTTCTCGAAGCCGTTTTTGGCAAACAGCTGTCGGGCAACATCTACAAGTACTTGTCTTGTTTTAGAAATAGACATAATCCAAACCTCCTGATTTTGCACATTAATGTTTATGTGTGCAAAAATAGGCCTTTTATTTGAAAACACCAAATAAATTCGGAAAAAACAACCAAAATTATAAGCAAAACAGAACAAGAAATAACCGAAAAAGGACAAATCGCCTGCCATCATTGGAAGAAGTAGCAATAAAAATACAAATTTATTTGGTATATTTGAAAAAAAGTCGTACCTTTGCACCCGCAAATGAGCAATAGCTCAGTATTGAATATCGCGGAGTGGAGCAGTTGGTAGCTCGCCAGGCTCATAACCTGGAGGTCGCATGTTCGAGTCCTGCCTCCGCAACCAAAGCACCGATAACCCCGTCTGTAAAGGCGGGGTTTCGTTGTCTGAGAGGGAAATGCCCGGACAGTATTCGGACACATTATTAACAGTTGCTGTTGACGAAAGTGGCAGCAATAAAAAAATAATGGCACATAAGTCCACAAGATCTCGCGCGTTAAATAGCATGTTGTTATTTACGCCACCCACCTTCCATAAAGGGAAGGAGCCTTACATTTCTTTTTCTGCTTATGATCCCGCATCCGGCAGACGGAAGCGGAAGAAGTACATGCTCACCAGGTTTAAAGCCGGACGTGAACGTGATTTTGCCGCTGCCCAGATAACAGCCAACATCTATAATCGTCTGGCTCAAGGCTGGAATCCGTGGATGGAGAATGACAACATCCGCGGACACGTAACCATCAGCGAGGCACTTGACCGCTACGAGAAATACATCAATCAGATGGAAAGGAAAGGCTCGTTGAAGCATAAGACGTGGCTTGACTATTCCTCGAGGCTGCGCATCCTGAAATACTACATGGAGACGAACCGCATCGATATCACGTACTGCTATCAGCTGAACATCACTTTCTTCGTGGACTTCCTGGACTACGTGTTGCTGGACCGTGACGATACCGCAAGAACCCGGAACAATCACCGCACCTGGCTTTCCACGCTCTGCACATGGCTCGTACAGCATTCCTACATGGCTTCCAATCCGATAGCGAACATTCCCATGCTGAGAGAGGATGAGAAATTCCGGCAGCCGCTTTCGCCAACAGACCTTCATCTACTGAAGGCGCATCTGGAGCGCACGAACAAACATTACTTGCTGGCGGTGTATTTCATGTACTACACGGCCATCCGCCCTTCGGAACTGGTACATCTCCGCATCCGAGACATCGATGTGAAATCACAGACCATATATGTTTATGGCGCTCACTCGAAAAACAGAAGGGGCGAGCCGGTCATCCTGAATGACAGGATCCTGAGACTGATGATAGAACTGGAGACCTTCAACCACCATGGAGGCTGCTACATCTTCGGTCCTGGCTTTATGCCTGGAGAACAGCAAGGCTACGCTGCCATGTTCCGTAACGAGTGGTTCCGCCTGAGGGAACGCCTGGGATTCCCGAAAAGCTACCAGTTCTATTCGCTGAAGGACTCAGGACTGCGCGACCTTGTAAAAGCCGAAGGTGCACAGGCCGCACGCGACCAGGCACGTCACCGGGACGTGAGTACCACAAACAAATACCTGCAGGGGCGTGACAAGGTACTCAATGAAGGCACCAAGCACTTCGAGGGAGAACTATAATTAATATAAATGTACGCGCGCGTGAGAAGACAAATTATTGGCGGGGAGGTTGCTTTAGTCTATTATGGACATCATACAAATGATTCATGGCTGATAGCATCTCTTTGGCAATTATGTCCTCAAACATGTCGAAGATTGTTTTGTTTTCGGAATTAGCCAATTCGTATTTTCCACCATTCCCAATATCTGATGCAATGGCCATAAAAAAGAAAACAAGAGCACGATTCATAAACCTAAGCACACAATTGCTAGAACTATCCCGTGCAACATTGGCAGCCACGCCACAAATTATTTTAAATGAGATAATAGGGTGACGCATCTTATACGCGCCCCATTTGAATGGGAACGTAGTCAATCTGTCAAACTTGTCTTCAAGATTATTGGCGTCCCGGTTTTTCCTCCAAAGATCAATTTTAACAAGCACAACATTAAGGAGAATACAGATCATACCACTGAGGCATGCGACTATGGTATAGACAGTAGTCCATGTCTGCGAGATTTGCCACCTCCCGATGACATTAAGTTTCACAAGGTAAAACGTCAAATGCCTATGAAGGTGGAGATATACTACAAGGAACAGGAGAAAGACAGCATGGTAAATCAATTTCTGCATGAGCTCTTTCCGGTAAAATACCGTCAACACAATAAAATAAATTATAATGAATGTATTGAGAACAAGTAAAACGGTATGGTATTGAAAATTAAGAAGAAACTCGTATTTTTCTACACCTATATATATCAAGATAATAATAGCATAGAAAAAACTAAGAATGGCAGTGTTATATATGTATTTTCGGAAAATCAACCAATAGGGGTCTTTGTTTCCGCCAGGTGTTTCTTCCTGAAGCTTCTCGGGAATCTCCTTTCCTATGAAAAAGGACTGATAACGTGTGACAGCCTTCAGACGCAACGCATTGTGTATTTGAATTACCTTACCAGCACAACTTTTCTTCCATTTTTCGAACGGATTATTTTCTCTGAAGAGTTTCTCGTAGAAGAACAACAAACAAATGCCCGCCCATAATTGTATGAGCGGGGCGAAATTATAGAGGTAGAGTTCTTTCTCGGACATCAATTTAATTCTTGTGCTTTATCAAAAGCATTGTCAAAAAGCCCTATCAGATACGAACAGTTGGCTTCGTGATTAAAAGATCCAAAAGCCTTGTATTTCTTAGGGTCATATTCGAAACGGTACATCTTCTCATCAAAAACGGCAAAATTACACTGTTCGCACTTTAGTTCCCTAAAAATATGCTCCTTATCTTTTTCGCCAATTAGCCTGATGTGAATGGGGCTATCATCGGCCGAACGTCTTGCTCTTTCTTCTAAAAGTAACTGCATCGGAGCTTCATGAAGGTGATTGCTGTTTTCTACCAAAACGTTCAGCGACTTTGTCTTGTCGCAAACATATTTCTTCAATATAGACCAATATGGCTCAGTTGTTATCAATTCAGACTTAAATCCCTCAGAGAACACCCTTGCTCCCGACTTGGTGTTTTCAAACAAAACGGACATAAGAACAGAAGCGTGTTGCAAACCTCCATTGGTAAATATTTCACTAGAGTTCGCGTCAAGCAAACCTTGCAAATAATCACGATACTCTTGTAACAGGTTGTCCCTGTTAGACGAGTCTACATTTTCTTTATTTGCCATATTGATGAAGGTTTAAGTATCCGTTGTGCCATTAAGTAGAAGTCTTCAGCAGATAGACAGCAATTAACACATGAGAGGTTTCTTGTTTTATATTCTTGTGCAAATATACAATACAATATTAAATTTATAATAAAAAAAAACACAAAAATTGTTATAAGGCACGCAATTTTTCGATTTTCTTACAGAAAACATGTTGTTCGGCATAATCGTCAGTTTCTATATAAAGTTACAACGAACTAAAGTATATTCCTAGACGAAAGCTTAAAGCCTCAAGGGAGTACTATAATATAAAAGGCAGTGCCGTGAGGCTGACGGGAGACACCCTACCCTATTTCAAAGAACTCTCCGCTCTTGATTCTCGACACTTCGCCGTTAGCCACCTCCACCTCTATCTTTGAGGCCAGATATCGCTTATTGTTGAAGATATAGATTTTCGTCGGATCTGGCAATCCGTCACAGGGGAACTTGATGTGGTGAGAGAAATGTCCGCTGATGGAATAGCTGTTCTGCTGCAACTGCCCCAAATACGTTATCCCGTTGCCAAGACTATTCAGCGAGAACGACCATGGATAGCCTTGTGGGTAGAGAATCGCGTCAGTCTGGCATCGCGGTACGCAGGCAAGGATGGCAGACCGGGCGTCAACCTGTCTTGTGTCTATAGGATTGTAGCTTCCACACACGAAGAACACCTCCATGCGTTCACTTTCCGTGTCATCCGGTTTTTCTGCACTTCCACCTTCCAGCACCTCCTGAATCGGCGAATAGCTGTTGAGCCCGGCATTCTCGTTTTCCGTGGATGGCAGGAGCACTTTGACATTCCTTACGAGATCCTCGTCGTACCAGAACCCATATCTTGTGGGTGCAGGAACGATATTCAGCTCCACAGTGTTATCGGATTTACTATCTCGTTTCAGTCGTGTGAAACATCCAGCCCAGCGGAAAACACAGTCACCTTCCGGAGTACTGAAAGGAGTTTCCATGATCTCTTCGCCCTCTTCCACATAATGCACGTAGAAATATCCTCTGAAACAGTGGTAAAGCGTTTTTTCGGCCACCGCCCTTGATACGGTTCCATCTACGAGGCCATCTCTGACCACAGCCACGTTGTCCACCTCCTGCATATCGTATATATCGAAAACTTCGTCGGAGATATCCTCTACGCCGTATCTCTCGCTGCTGTCGCGCAGGTTGAATCTCAAATTCGAGGCTTCGTGGTATTCCAGTCCGTCCTCGTCGTACTCACAGGTGAACTCGTCGAGTGCCTCGAAGTTGACAACATCATTCTGTGACACACTATCTGCAGATATCACTGTCACAGTCTTATTGCCCTCATCAAACACCAGGGAAACGTTGAAGAACTTCCGGAACTCATCGAGGAATGTAGAGATCTTCCAGTGAGGAAGTGCAGTCTTGATCATTGCCGTACGCACAGCGCTGGCGATATAGATCTTGTTCCACGGTTCGGTATTGATACCAGAGGTTGAAAGGTCTGCAGTATAACCCATGGCTTCAATCACCTTCTGGAACACGTAGAGCAGATTAGGCTGCACAGCGGGTCTTTCGATCATCATCTGGCTATATTCGCCTTCGATCCTGGTTCTGTATATTACGTTCACGGAATTGTTCTCTGCCTCGTCGAAGAGCGTGCAGAAACAGTATTTTCCAACTTCCCCTACAAATCCCTGACTCTCCATGTCATTCGTCACACGCGCCGTCACTTTGGGATCCCCTCCGTCCGGTTTCCACCAGTCGCACCTCATGTTACGATAGATTTCAGCCACCTCCGGATAATCAATCTCGTCAATGTACCTGTTATCGTAATACTCTGAATACTTCACACCGTAGTTTCCGGCCACGAACTGGAGTTTGACAACCGTATCGGAATAGGATGTCACGTGGGCGCTACCCTTCAGGATCAGACGGTTATCAACATAGATGTAACAGTTGCTGAAGGTCCGGTTTTTTTTCGACACATCGAGGCGGTTGACAGGACCGAACACCTTTAGGTTCTCCGGGTCGGAGAGCGGAAAACTAACATCCAGCGTGTAGTCGGTACCCGTCTTGATGAAAGGATTCTCCCTGGTTACCTTCAGCTGCTGGCTGTCGGTATAGACCTCATTATCATCTACAATGACTCTTATCATGATCATTTGCCAATTAATCGTTCATACTGTTTCATTTTCCGATAGGTTCCCTGTTCTCCGTCGATGATGGAATAGGCCTCAATGCCTTCATCCAGCCGGGCGTTCAAACGGTCGATACTATCACGCAACTCGGAATTGTCGGTCTGCACGATTACCGTAGGTGTGGATACGATTGTCTGGGGTGCGCTACCCACTGCGCCCATGGAGCGTGACACGTCTTGAGCAGTCAGGCTTCCGACGGTGTTGTTTCGCTGTGCCTGGTCGAGGAAGTTGAGGAATGGCAGAATGGCTGGGTTCTGCACGGCCTGATGGTTGGCCACGAACTCGCCTTCGTGTACTACGCCAGCCTCTTGGCGGTATCGTCGGCCACCTGTGAAACCTCCTTCGTAGTAGCCGGCTTCTTCCGTCTGGTGCTGCTTCCTGATGGTGGCCACCTGTAGCATTCCGGCAGCCACAGCAGCAGCTGCTGCTATCGGTGCCAGGATATAGCCGACAAATGGCACCTGTGCGGCAGAAGTGTAGGCGTTTATGGCACCCATGGCCGTGCTTGAGAGTGCCTGTGCTATTTCAATCTTCATGGCACGCTGATTGGCCTTGGTCTTGATAGCTGCTATCTCCTTCTGTTTTTTCTCCTCCAGTTTCTTCCGCTTCTTTTCGTTGTTGCCAGCAGCCTCTATCTGCCTGTCGTAGTTCTTGGTGACCACGGAAACCTCATAGTCCGAACATGCCTGAGCGTAGTTGCTGATGCCACCTAGGATGGAAGACACCGAATCAAACATCACCTGGTATTTCTGTTGCACCTGCTCGATAAATTCAGAGAGGTTCTGAGCTTTGGCGGCCAGATACTCAGCATGTGTCAGTTTATCCTCTTCGTAGAGCTGCTTCAACTGCTCATTGGTGTTCATGTAGTTTGTCAGGTCGCCAGTCCAAGGATTGCTTGTGTTGGCATCCCCGGCTTTATCGCGGGCAACAGCGAGGCCATTGTTCACATTGCTTGTGAACTTATCCTTGTTTGTTTGTGCGGGATTAGACACATATTTCGCCTCGATGGCCAGCCTTGCCAGCTGATACTCCTCTTCTTGAAGCAGTTTGTCTTCATAGAGCATCTTCAGCGCCTTCAGTTCCATGTCACGCTGCACGTCGTTTGACTGATACAGGTATTCGGTCTTTATCTTCAGCAGCCGGTCTTCGAGATTGCGCAACGTCTGTTCCTGATGTTCCCTGTTCTTGTCCTCCAGTTCCCACTCCAGCTGCATCTCTTCAAGCGATCCTTTGACAGCCTGATCCTTTTTCCACTGAAGGAAATTCATCTCTTCCCGGAAGAGCGCTTCGTTAAGAGCAATTTCTTTGTGGTAGACTTTGCTGTTCTCATCGTGGAAACTTGCTTCAAGCACAGCCATCTTCTGACGGTGCTCGCGCTCTTTCTCTTTCAGAGTCAGTTTACGCGATTCCTCGTCGCCTCGTACCAGAAGCATTTTCTCTTCAGCATCCAGTTTCAAGTATTCCGCACTGCCCTCTACAAACAAGGCCTTACGTTTCTTGATACCTTCTATCTGGATATCCAGCCGCTTCTTGATATAGTCTCGGTAGTTTGTCAGACCAAGACTGTATCTCATGGCTTCATCTGCCAGCTGGTCGTCCATCTCGGCTTTCATCTGCCTACTTTTCTCACGCAGATCTTTTCGTTCCTCCGCCTCCTTCTTTTTCCTATCGGCCTCGGCTTTATTGCGGGCTGCCTCCTGTTTCTTCAAGTCTGAATTGGAAACGTAATTGGTCTTCTTCGGAGCCTTTACGACAACTTCGGGGAGCTGACCGGCATTATAGGACATGGAATTGCCGAGAGCACCGCCAAAGCCTGCACCAGCAGACAGCGCATTTTCCCCAGATCCTGCTGGAGGTGGGGATGAGAAAACGTCCTTGACAGTCCGCTTCACGTTGTTGAAATTTGCGACCGCTGCGTCGGCAATGGCCTTGAAGCCCTTACTGTATCCTTCCTTGATCTTACCCCAATCGAGAGTGAAGATTCCCTCAATCACGGTAGCCACTCCGTCAAGTTCGTCGATAAGCAACTTAACGGCTATGGTAATGGTTGTGAAACCTGTCGTGAATGCCGTCACCAACAGTTGGACAATCTTCCTGACGAAGGAGAATTTGTCATACAGTGACACCGCCCATTTTACAAGGTTGATCATCCATCCCGCAACCTGTGCCAGCACACCGGCCAGTTTTGCTCCTGCCTGTTTGAGCATCGACATGGCCTCGCTTGCTCCGTTGATGCGGTCGCGGTATTTTATGAAGAGAACGACGGCTGCTGTCAGCGCTGCTATCAGCAAACCAATAGGATTCATCTTTGTGGCAAGATTGAAGGCCTTGGTTGCTATCTCAGCAGCCTTGGTGACCGCTGTATGTATCTTTGTAGCCAAGGTGGCAGCATTCACGTAAGCCGTATAGGCAGTTAATGCCAAGGATGCAGCGGCTATCTCACCCTTATGGGAACTGACGAACTTGGTTACTTCCGACAATAATTTAACGAAGAGTGAGAATCCTGTACAGGTATGTTTCACCACCGGCAGCAGCTGCTCACCCAGTTCCACGGTCATTTCATGGAACTGTTTCTTGCATTTCTCGAGACGTGCCTGAACGGTGGTGTTCATCACCCCGAATTCCCTGATCACGCTGTTACCCTCCTTGTAGGCAGCGGTAGCCAGACGCTGACGTTCACGTACGTCGTCGATCTTGTCAGCCATCGTGGAAAGGACACCGACTGCACGCGCACCGTCCAGCCCCATGTCGTCGAGCATCTTCATCATCATCTGAGGATCCTGACTCCGGAGGCTGTCGGCGAGATTGAGGATAGCCTGGTTGGCATCCTCGTTCAGCAGTCGTGTAAACTCCTTCACCTCCATTCCAGCTATGCGTGCGAATCTCTCGGTATCGGTCTGCATCTTGGTGAGCATATTGCCGAAGGCCGTTGCAGCCATTTCGTCACGCATCATGTTCTCATCCATTACTGCTCCGAATCCCATGATCTGTGCCTGAGTCAATCCAAGCTGTTTTCCGAAGCCTGCCACTCGGGCGGTGAAGTCAACCAGGTAGCCAGCCTTAGCCGAAGAGTTCTGGGCCAACTCATTCACTGCAGATCCTGTGGCCAGCATGGCACCGCGCAGTCCCATATTCTCATCCTCGCCGAAGGCCATGGCCAGCTTTCCTATCTGGTCAACGGCACCTTCACCGAGATCATCACCCAAGGCGACTTTGATTTTGTCGGCCGCATCGACGAACTCCAGGATACCATCCTTGGATGAAATACCCAGGCGACCTGCAGCCCCTGCGAGTTGGTTTAGCTCTTCGCGGCCGGTTCGCGTATCCATCTCCTTCAGTTCCTCATTCAGATCACGCACCTGATCAGTTGCCAGTCCCGTATATTTCCGGACGTTCGCCATCTCTTCTTCCATGGTAGCGTAGTCCTGTACTGCTTTTCGTGCAGTCATGGTAAGGCCCGTAATAGCTCCCAGAGCCTGTGTTATTACTCCCCAGTTCTTGTTGAAGAAATTAACGACTCGGCTTAGTGCTGGTTCAGTAGCTTTGCTTTCGGCTTTTATCTTGGAAAGTTCCGTATTGGCTTCCTTTAGAGAAGCCGTGAGAGCATTCCACTGTTTGCTGCCACGTTCAATCGTGCCACTATCTAGCAGTTTATTGATATCCTTGATGGTGTCCTTCAGCTGCTTTGGTCCGGCAGTCGACATGTTCTCAAGCGTCTTGTTGATACCCTCCAGTCTGTTTTTCATCGTCATCAGCTTGCTTTCATGCTTGTCGACTTCTTTATTCAGTTTCTGCCATGTCTTGGTGTCACCAGCACTCAGCGCTTCTTGACGCTTACGTTTCAAGCCTTCCACCTTCTTTTCAAGGTTGGTTATCTCTTTTTTCGCTTGCTCAGAATTAAGCAGGATTTTGGTTGTGTAGGTTTGTTCGTGTGATGCCATAAAAAAACTACCTTTACGATTACTGTCGCAAAGGTAGTTTATCTTGCATTGTCTTAAAAATACCCTCAATATGTAGGATCCTGGTAATTCTATCCAATAATTTCAACAGGAAGTCTGCCAAGCCCTTGATACTATAATATAGAGCACCTGTTGTTCCTATAGCCACTTTTATGAGGAACAACACAGCCACTGCCATAAGCCAAAGGACGAATGCCAAGGCGCTAACCGTAAAGAACAGTGCTATGAACTCCATATTCAATATCTTTTGTTTCTGTTGCAAATATAAGAAAAATAAACATAACGTGCAAGGGATTTTCCCTATTTCTTACCGAAGAGCTTAAATAAAGGGAATGTCTATTTAGACACTCCCTCCTTTATGTACTTATTATATAATACGCGCGCATGAGGATTGAAGTTAACGATTTTAAGTCGATATCCCTTCGTTCCCCACTTCCACCAGAGGAAGTGGTGGCGATACTCGCGGTAGACAAATGTACTCAGCGAGTCGCGGATGTTATAGTAGAACGTGGTATCCTTCAGGTCCAGGCGAAGGTCCGCCCACTGATCGCTATAGTAGAAGAGATTGTCTGCAGGCTTGTGATGGGCGGGCACGGTATCGCTTGTCGCTATCGTTGTGGTCTGCAAGGCCTCGAGCTGCTTCACCTTCAACTTCAGGTCCTTGATAAGCTGCTCATCGGCGGCCAGCGCTTCCTTTAGCTTCTTCGGTACCACTTCTACGACTGTCTGTGTCACTACCTCAATGCTGTCGTGGATGGTGTCACTTAGCAGGGGAACCCGTGCGTGTGCCAGTTCCACACTGAGGCGGTTCACGTCATTTTTCAGTTTGGTTATGGTACTTCGGTGCTGTACGTAGAAACATGCGGCCACAATGACAGCGACCATGGTAATAATACGGATTTTCATAAGTTCTCGATATAATTAATGATACCTTCCACGTGTATTCTCTCTATGGTGTGACGTCCTTCGCCGCTCAACAGGTAGTCCACATCCTGCCGGTTGTCCTGGAAAAGATTCTCGGTGAGGACCGCCGGGCACTTGGTGTTTTTCAGTACAAACAAATGGGCTTCCTTGTCAGGATCTCCGTCCGAGTAGTCTGTACGTACCTTTACGTCGGCAAAGTTCTTCTTGGCTGCCTCGTAAAGACAAGTGGCCAGCCTGTCCGCCTTGGTCTGTCCTACGGAGGTGATGGCCTCCCATCCGGTGCCGGTATGCCATTTCCCGTCGGAACCTGCCGCATTCACGTGAACACTCACATAAATGACATTCTTCACTCCATGCTGCCGGCACATTTCATTTACGTAGTTGACTCTCATGGCCAGTTCGTTGCTTCTCTCCTGCTTGTAGCTGGGCGACTGCATGGTCTTAGGCAAGTCAAGAGGCTCGTAGTCTATCTCCACCTTATAGCCATAAGACCTTAGTTTAAGCGCTATCTCAGAAACCACATCTCTGCTGTAGACACATTCCTTCAGTCTCTTGTCAGGTGATTCCTTCCCGGGCTCACGCATCCGGTGGGCAGTTCCGAGAATAATGATGATGTCTTTTTTCATTCTTCGTCTCCTCCTCTTTCTGTTTCTTTCCTGAAGGCGCTGAGTTCCTTGCGGATCTCATTTTTCATCTCGCCCACCTTGTTGACCACGTAGATGCTGATGCCAAACAGTCCGAGAGCTGCAGAAAGTGCCTCCCCAATGTATGTCAGCGGACCGGCACCGATATCGTGTGTGGTAAGGAACGACACGAAGGCCAGTGTGATTGCCGATGCGATAAGTGCCACAGCCGATATATGCTGCAACCAGTCTTTTGTGTTCTGCTTCATAATTCCGTCTTTTTTCAGCAAAGATAAGAAAGCCTGCCAGTCCGTAAAAATACGCTACCTTTGCCGAAAAATGGATATTCAGAATATTATTGGCGACAGTTCGCGGCTGTCTATGCGGATCTGCAAAGATATATCAAAACAAGAAAGAACAATGTTGGACTTTTTTAAGTCCGTTACAAAAAGAAAAAGCCTTTGTAAGCAATTCGTTACAAAGGCTTTTGGTATAAGTAGATATTTTTTTTCTAAGTCAAATCATCACCTTTAATATTCGGTTGTCCATTATAAATCCTCATTATGCCTAAAAGCAAAGAAATTGCTTACACTTTCATAAGGCAACATGACATCTATACCTACGGTGTCACAATAATCAAGTAAAGAACCGAGATTTTCAGTTGTGAGATTACCTCCAGTATTAAGATTGTAGGCATGACCATAGAAACAAACCATAAGATTATTGGCAACCGCATAGTCAATTATTGCCTTTTGCTCTGCCAAAGTGATTGATTCAACCGAACTTCTCCATAAAGCATACGTTTTCAAGTCCTTTGTCATTCCTGATTCAGAAGGCGTAGCGATATTGCCCTTATAGACCGTATAGCCATATTCATAATAATCATATACAAGTGGCTTAAATTGGTCTGCAAGCGCACTTGAAGGTGTAACCCATCCGTGGCACTCTCCTACAAGTGCAACCACATTATCATAGGCTGTTTTCATCTGTGCCCTCTCCGATGCTTCCGTTGGATTGCTAATTGGGGAACTTGCGTGTGCCAATAATTCAAATCCTTCATCATAATACGTCTTATATCTGCTGGCTATGGGCGAGAAAACAGCAAATCCACACTTCTTCGAATGATTGTCGAATATAGCTTTTATTTGTGCATCGTTTGCCACACCGTCATCAAAAATAAAGGAAACGGAAGCGCGTCTCTTTTTTAAGTTCAACCCAGTAGAAAGCAATTCTTTCTTTAACAATTCCTTAACCATTCTCTCGCTTACTGCATCTTCTGGAATATAAGCAGGAATTGTTATCTCGGCGTAAGCCGTATCTTTAACAAGCGAATTTACAGATATAAGAATTTCCGTTGTTCCTGCTGGAATATCAACAGTTATAGGAACTGGGTTGGTTGTACTACCCCCAGAGTCTTGCCCAAATCTTTGATATGTATTTCCAATCTTGAAAAAGCAAGATGCAGCTGTAGTTCCTGATGATGATGTCCAGTATAGTTTGGCATTTTCTCCGCCATCAAACGGAATTGATTTATGATACCAATATTGCGAATCAATAACGGCATGGTCTGTATCCCTATAATATCCACTTTCAGCATCAGTAAACGTGTATCTTGTGGTACTTCCCTCTTGTTCAAGCGATGGCATTCTGTCTTCAAGTGAGTCCGTAAGTTCTGACAATTCTTGAATCTTGCTTTCATGTTCTTTAAGTTTATTAAGAACATAATCAGCAGCAACAAAAGCCTTCATTGCTTCAGGCTGTGCTGCTGTTGTGATATTGTTTGTAATCCTTATATATGCTATTCCATCGGGAACAACAAATTCAAGGTTCTGCTCGGCAGCCGTTCCTAAAATGGATTTTGTAAGGTCTGCCGTTGTTGTATTATCTGAAGTGTACATTGCAACCGTAAACACATTCTGACTGCCACCAGTTTTAATCTTACATATCGTATTTTCATCAACTGGAATAAGTTGAGAATAGTAATAGCTTCCTGTTGTCGCAGTTTTGATAGTTCCATTTGATGCTTGCACATATCCAAGAGACCATGTGATAGGAATGTTTGAATAATCGGCATGGTTTCCGAATGCGTTTTCGTCCAATTCTTCCACAACGTTTTTAAGACTATCAATTTTAATTACGGAAGATGGTTTATGCTCAACTGAACTATGAACTCCCATCAGATACAAATATTCAGCCGTTTGTGGTGCTGTAATAATCGCACTTTCATTTGCTTGAATAATTGTAGAACTTTGGCTTACTACAGGGGCAGGGCTATTGTTAGAAGGTGCTGCATTACTTGTAAGCCAAACACAAACTGCTGTAGTATTGCTATTGGCAGTAACTTTAATTTTATCTCCTGCGCTGACTTTCACAAGATAATGTTTAGACTGTTGTGCTGTCCACACCCATGATGAAGTGCTGATGACATAATTTATTGGATTACCCATAGAAAGAGAATCCCCATTGATAAACATTTCCGCACCGACTTCATCAAGAGCGTCTTGTACATTCTCCGATGCAAGACCACTCTGAGAATTGTCATACTTTATCTTATTGGCCTTTCCACCACCACCTTGGCTATTCGTTGCTTGGTAGTTCGTGCCATCATAATATACCGATATGATTTCGTTAGCAGCCCATGTGTTTGTTTGACTTGCTTGCGCACCGTTATAGAACAATGGCTTAGTATTTGCGGCAACTATTGTAGATGTAGGGCTAATGTTCATCGTTGCATTTGCTGCGGTATTTGCGTTTGTCATCTTAATGTGCAATGCTCCACCACTTGCAAGTAACTTGAAACCATTTACAACGACATCTTTTCTATCCGAACCGTTTGAATTACATACGGCATACCCAACTTGCCCTTGCAAGCCGTTATCAATAGCGGTGTTCATTTGCGCAGTTGTAGAATACGCGCCCAAATCAATGGTTTCGCTACCACCTGTTTGACCAGTGTTATGCCAAGTACCTTCTACTAAGCAATCGTAAATCGTTGCAGGTAGTCCGCTGCCAACATAAGCATAGTCGCCCACCTTTGGCGAAGGATATGCTGCGGTTAATGCCGCTTGAGTAGGAAACAATCCCTTTGAGCGGATTGTCCTTCCCTCTAATCCCTTTATAGCATCCTTTACCAAACCGAAATTTTGGTTGACTAGGTTTATCGAGTTACCGAAAGTCCCCGTGCTTGGTACGTTATTTAAATCTTCCATAGACTTGTATATGTTTATTGTTGTTTTGTTTTATCCATTTTGATAAATAGTTCCGTTCGTTGCTTGCCGTGTCCAATTTTCAAACCTTAATATTCCATTTTCGTCGATGTATGGATTTGAACCTACGCTTTGACCGTGGATAGCATCATAGAACCGCATATATTGCGGATTTTCGTAATTTCCTTCATAGGCGTGTTCGTTCGTGTTCTTCCATCCATAAAACGTTTCTGTATTCAACTTAAATACATAAACAGCAGCCTTGGTGTCATCATAATCAAGGTTGCCATATATGGCCGTACAAGCAGGACTTGCTTTGACGGAATAATTGGTTTCAAATCCACTAACCCTATAACTAACATCTTGGGATTGTAATGTATTCCAGAAAACCTCATTATTTGGACTTGCACTTGTACCTCCACACACCTTATATCCGTCATCGCCATATACAATGCCGCCCACGATTCTGAGTTCGTCGCCCACTTGAACATCGGCGATTTTCTGCATTTGCGAACCTTTTGTAAACTCTTTATACGAATAACCCATGCAAACCGTTTTTGCAGAAAAACATTCGCATTGCATTATTACATAAGTGCCTGATTCTATGTTGGTGTGCAGGCTTTCGTTGTTTGATGTCCTTAGCGTTCCTATCGCTTTGTTTGCTTTTACGACACTATTGAACAACGGAATACGATTTCCCGTGTTATTTGATATTCTGACTATTGCACCATTATACTTTTCGTCGTTTGGCAACGATATACCTAATGTGTTACGGAACACTTCCGCGTCGATTTGTATATTCAAGCCTGTCACATCAAGGTTTATATAGCGGTACCTATTATACGGGTCTGATGATGCGCGTGTGCATTGTTCGTAGTTGGCATTGTTTATGACAAACAACGGTGCATACATATTGCCCGAAATAGTAGCATCGCGAACAGTCATATTTCCTTCGTTGTCAATTCTGAATTTTCCGTAAGGAGATGTTATGTTCTTGAATACGCCACTTGTGGCAAAAATAGCACCGCGTGCAATGATGTTGTTAAGGATGGCCATGCCACCATGCGTCACCACGAACTGTGCCATATCATTTGCAAGCTCTTCTGCTGTAGGCTCATAGTTCGGATTCTCGGTGTATTTGGCTATCGTATAGAACGCCTTTGTCATGGAACCGCCACCCCAGATGAACGGACTGTTATCGCTATTGTAATGACCGCTCATTCCACCTGTTTCATCATTTTCGGCCAGCGTCTGGTTGTTACGGTATAAACCAACCTTGATTATCTCCGACAGTATCAGTCCTCCCAATATCTGCGTCTTGCCGTTGACAATGGAGTCAAGAAGATAATTGTAGTTCTGGAAATAAGCCAGCAGTTTGTCGTTGTCCTTGGGATGGTTCACCCAGTTGTTGAACGGGATGTTACCCTCGATGAGCTGCAGCTCCATGACCGTGCAGGTAGAGCCTGTTATGGCAAAGGCCGTTCCGCTACTTGCAGCAGTGAACTTCACGTTATAGCGTTCGACGGTGTTATTCAAAGCGACTGTTTGGGAGAAACCGCCTACTGAGAACTGCAGGGACGTTCCCTTACCCTTGAAGGAGAAAACGTAAGGCTTTCCTGCTTCAACACCTATTTCAAGTGTCTGCTGAAGGCTTCCGTTGGTCAACACGGCTGCACTGCCCGTCACAGACTCTGCGCTTACCACCACTTCGGCATTCTCGTGTCCCCAATGGTCGAACGGGTCTGAATACATCGGCGTGCCTGAATCCACCTCAGATGTTGGCGCCACACTCTCGGGCAGGTAGTCGCCAGTGAATCCGCTGTTGCGCAGCAGGTTTCCATTGCCGGTGCTCAGGTTGTTGGCGATATTCAGTGCTTGGGTTGCGTTATTGTCAGCTGTCGAAGCGGTTTCGCTTGCTGATTGTGCGTCTTGGCTCGCCTGGTTGGCAGCGTCACTTGCGGCTTCCGCTTCTTGCTGTGCGCTTTGTGCTTCACTTAATGCGTTGCTGGCATCGGTTTGAGCGGCAGAGGCAGTTCCTGCTATCTGGTTTATTACTTGGGAAATGTCGCTGTTGTTAAGGGTCGCCCCGTCAAGTGTGCTCCCGCTTGTCATCTTAACTCTTCCCGATATCTCCAGGGTATGATTTACAGAGTCGTATTTCACGAAGTTGGCAGGATCCGCGCCTTTGTCGCCTACAAAGAAGTCTCCGTAGATGTTGCAGTGGAAAAGGCCGGTACGCGGGTCGTAACCCTCGTCCTTCACAAACTTATCTTCAAGATTAAACGAGTTGATGCCCTGGTAGAACTTCTGCGAAGGTGCATCATTGGCCACGGCCGAAAGGATGATGGCCGACTGTCGCTCCTTATGTTCTTCGTTAAGTGGATTCGCCTCCGGACGGTACCCTAATTGTATCACTTCGTCTCCCTCTTCAGGAACACTGCTGCCAGCGTCGCAGACAGTCTTCGACAAGTCAACATACCCCTCATCGGCATTGTCACCCGTGCTTACGCCAACCACCAGCCGCCAGTAGTATTTCGTGCGTAGCATGCCGTTTCTGTCGGGTCGCAGACGGAATGCCTGACAACGAGCCTGGTCGCCCACGATGAACTCCTGGTAAACACGGCGCTTGCCGTCGCTTGTCTCGAAATAGCAGCGGTAGGCGTCGTTAAGTTCCTCCACCCGCGACACCTTCATGGCCCCGGCCGTGATGCCCAGCTCGCCGCCGATATGTTTCAGTTCCAGTATGGTGATGCTCCTGAAGGTAGCAGCCTTGCGGATGGTCAGGAAGTCGAACTCGGCCGAGGAATTCCCGTGCTCGTCAATGGTCACGGCTCCGCCAGTGCCGAGAGCTCCCGTCGTGAAGTTACCGAAGAAAACGCCTTTCAGGAACGTGATGAAGAAATTGGTCTCATCGTCCTGATCCTTGCGGAGGAAACTGCCGGCCATATTCCTGATGGCATATAACAGCTCGAGGAAGGCATTGCCTATACGGTTGGCCGTATTTGCAAACGTCCTGCGCTCATCCCTGATGGTTTCGAACAGTTCTCTTAGCCGTTGTATTGTCTCGTTGTCCATTTTTACCTGTTAAATATCAATCATGTGCTTGCATCAGAACCGGTTGCTCCGGATGCTTCCCGAGAACAGTTCGTCGAGGAACGACGACATCAGTCCCTGGTAGGCCTTGCCATAGAAAGCAGACTCCTCGAGGTTCAGACGGCGGATGCTGTAGTAGTATTTCTTAAAGAACCAGTCGCGTTTGCCCTTAGGGTCTCCACCAGCTTCACGGCCTCCCCATGCGGGACCGACCTTCTTCGGTTTGTCAAGACCATGTTTGTTGCGGTACGTCGAATCAAGGAACTCCAACTGTCCTTTGTCCATACGTTCACGCAAGGTCTTCGTTCCGCCCTTGGGGATGTTGCCGCCCCAGTGCTTCCACACGTGGGCCGGGCCAACTCCCTGAGCAACATAGAGGCCATATCGCATGAACTTATGCTCGATGGTGGTGACCGGCCCATCTGTTACCACATGCTGAAGCGACTGTTGCAGTCGGCCTGTGTCGACCGTACCTAACTGTACCATCTTTTCACGCCAGATATCGACCATGAACTTGGCCCATCCATGCTCATACTCCCTGATATGGTCTAATCGATCAGCCATTCGTCCAGCATATTCTGTTCATCCTCATAATCCATCTCTGCAGGCTCATCATTCTCCACCATGAAATAGAGACCCGTCACACCGTTCATTGTGTAGCGGCCGAATTCCTTGCTATATATCTTCTCTACATTGAGGAAGGTGATATCATCATCCGAATTCTCACGCTGTGCACGGTCCCAGATCATGCGGCGTGCGAACTGCTGGAATATCTCGCGACAGAGGTTCAGTTTTTCTTCCCGGTCTTCCATGTCGTCCCAGCGGTATTCAGCGAGGATGAACACGGTATATACACGACGCTTGAAGTAACTGACTCCCTTAGAGTACAGGTTCTGGTCAGTGGTATCGTCGATGCATACGAAGTTAGCCGTTTTCTGGAACTCCTGCATGATACCCTCGAGACTTTCGGGACCGGAGCAGAATACGGGACGGAAACCATGTTCCTGGCACAAGCGATTCTGTTGTGCCAGCTTCTCAAAATAGTGTAGTGCGTCGAATATCATTTCTTATCAAATTTTTCGTGAAATTCCCTGGCTTCGCGAGCCTTCTCGTTCAGTTCTGTCAATGCGCGCCAGCATGGAAGCTGTTTGATAACACTCTCCTTGGTGATATCGCCACCGGTCAGTGCGCGGATCTGTGCATCCATGGCACCCATCAGGTCGATATCCATCTCCTCGATTTCAGCATCCACACGCCGGAAGAAGTGAGGCCATCGCTCAGCAAATACGCTCTTCACATGGGCAAACCAGCGCAGCGTACCCATCTGTTCGGCAGGTGAGAGTAACAGCCGTGAAGGGTGCACTTCCTTCTTCTTCAGCCACAGGAAGCCGCAGTGCTTTGTGCGTACGTATAGATACGTGGCCAACCGCTCTATCATTTCCGGCTTGCCACTGCTGACGGCCAGCTGGTAATACTGCTCGGCCATCAGATAGTCGCCGAAAGGATAATGGTCAAGGATATCATCGACCGCCCGACAGCCCCGGATGCGCTCCAGCCGCACATCCATGCCGTCGAACGGGTCGATGAAGTCGAATTGCCTGTTCATACTCTCCACCTGCCAGGCCTCCAATGTGAACCAGTGGCGCGGTTTCCACCATGCCGGACGGAACCAGCAGCTGTAACTTTGCGGCTGCTCATGGCTCACGCGTTCGGTATATCCGACGATATGGATGCCAGACAGACGGATAAGCATGTATGTCTTCACACGTTCAAGGCTCTCCCACATCGACAGCAGCGTCAGCACATAGCGCAACTGTCTCTGAGTCATCTTTCGCCATGCCGTAGGGGCGTAGAGTTCTACCGAACCGTCAGCCAAAAATGTAGGCCGGCGAGTCCTGAGTGTTCTGAAAAGTCTCATGATGGTTAACAGGATATCCGTATTGGTGATAAGTGGAATATTTCTCCGGATTGTCATCAAGCATGTTCAGCAGTCGGCGCGTCTTCAGTCTCACAGCTTCCTGGTCCCCGGAAATCCATAAGCCGATAATCTGGCGGCATTGGAAGATGACGGGATGATCATCAGCAGTGATTCCGCCGCAGCGCACACGACCGAGCAGCTCGTCCATATACTCATTGCTCAGCTTCAGGCGAAGCATTTCATCTGCCTCGCCGACGAGTCGTTGGGCAGCCTGCCAATCCAGGTGTGAGACCGCAGGCCCTGATGCCTTCTGCAGCATCCGGAAATCGAAGAACAGTGTGTTGATATTCTCTTTGGCCTGGCTTGTCTCGCCCCAGTTTTCCACCCGGCAGAGTTCCCCTAGCAACCGGCCATGCACGCGCAACGCACTGTCGCGCAGATGACCGATAAGTGCATCTACGCGCTGCTTAGAGGCAGGTGCCATCTGCTGGGTACTGACCACACCGAAGCCGGTAGGTGTCAGTACCAGGTCAAGCTGTCTGAACACGTCGAGGAAGGCACGGATGGCAACCCATTCTTTCACGCACCGCGTCACGCCGAGCCGGGAGGTACCCTCCGCGGCCGACGTTCCCACATCCCCGAGAACGTCGGCCTTACATTCCTCGTAGGCGGAATCGAAATGCGGCTCCACCTTCTCATATACCTCCACATGGGAGGACGTCGCCACTGAAACAATATTCTCAAATTCTTGCTTACTTATCTCCATAAACCAGCCTCTTTATTAAATCAATCATTTCGTCATTTGTATATCCGCGATTAAGGATATCTCTCATGTTCTCCAGTTTCTGATCTGCTTCATTGTCAGTTGTCACTTTCTCAGCATCAGTATTCTCGTCCAAGGTGGTGAGCATCAGCATCGGCACATCGACAGTCACTTTCTCGCTCCAGCCGTTATAGTGCAGCACCACGTGGTAGGGCTTCATCATCACGTCGTGGAAAGGCTTCTCCAGTGCCTGCTTCATGGTGAACAGCTCGCGCTTATCGCTGCCGGAGTTATTCATCTGGCTTTTGCCTGGAGTGGCACCGATCAGGTTGGGATGCACGCCGAATGCAAAGCACAGCGTGTTGGCAGCCTCCTGCATGTCGTCGGCCCAGTCGCCGCCTTCCTTCTTCCCCTGATTCAGGTTGATGACGCGCACCATGGGGTGCTCCTTGCCCGACGGGTCCACGTAGTAGCCGCTGATGAGCGCCTTGCCGGCATTCTTCGGACCGCACACAAAGTCGATAATCTGCTGCTTCTCCTTCTTCACGCGTTCCTTACGCTTTTCCTCGTCCACGATTCCTTCGCTGTCGCACACCTGATCCCAGTAGTCATCGTGCACCTCTATCTGCAGGCGCGGTGCTGAGGTGTTCTGTATCATATACCGCTTGCCGATGCCTATCAGCTCGTAGATGTCGAACCACGAGTCACGGAAGGCTGAGAAATAGTATGGCCGCGAATAGACCTGACGGCCGGGAGTGGCCATACGGCATACGATGGCAAACTCACACTGCTTGCCGTCCTTCGGTTTATCACGCTTCAAGCCCGTCTTAGGGTCGGCTTCCTTACCCATGCGCACCATCAGGTCGCCGAGTGGGTCATAGAAATCCAGCATCGGCAGCACCTCTATATCCTTCGGATCGGGAGCCCCTTCCCGCCAGTCGCCATAGAGCACGTACAGAAACTGCTTGGTCTTCGCCCTTCGGGCAAAGCGACAGTAGCACATCTCCTTGTGGCGGATCTGTACAATCTGGCTATGGTCGCGCGAGAGGATGATCTTCGTAATGGAGGTAAAGAAGAACTTCATATCGGTCGTCTGCTCCAGGAATATCTCGTGCAGCGAGTTCCTCAGGCAGAAGTGACGGATATCAGCATCATGGGTGTCCTGACGGGTATCGCGGTCAATGAACCGCACGCCTTGGCCGTAACAGGCCTGAACGTTGAACAGCTGGCACTGGGAGGTCACCATGTTCTCACCGATGCGCTCCATCACCTCGAACGGCAGCTGGTCATCATGGCCATACGGCATATATTCATACTCCTGCCCGGCAATAGTGATAGGTACCGTATTCAGTTTCTCATCGAAATCTTCAACCACGACACGGCTCTCTTTATATTTGGTGGCTGGGCTGCCTTCCTCTGACAGGCCTAAAACCCCTGCAGGTACCACACCGTAGCGTGTCCAACCCTGCCGGTGTCCAATAGGCACCATTTCTTGTTTCTGTTTGTTCATAGATATACTGGATGTCCATTAAATTCAAAAATCAGCACGTCGATAACCGCGCGCACCTGTCCGTTCACAGGGTTCATCAGCCGGTGGATACCTCCGCGCCAATGGCCCGAAGTGGGAATCCATCCGGAATAATCCACGATATTTCCGTCCTTCTTCCATGCCTTCAGCCTTACCCGCTGCTTGTATTTCGCGGCGAGGTCCAGCTGCTCCAAAACGTAATTGATATGAAAGGCTTCTTTGTTCATCTTTTGCTTTACCAATAAATATTTTTCGATTGGTTATCAAGCACTTCACCTTATCAGTTGAAGGTAAAATCAAACGTATTGTCGAAGATGCGTCCGGCGCGGCGAAGGTCGAGCACGTTCTGGTTACGCTGTGCGTACTGGTAGGAGAAGGAGAAGCGAGGCTGTGCATCGTCGTCGCTGCGCTGCTCGCTTTTCGAATCGGTAATCACCACCTCTTTGACACGGGCGACCGCGCCATTATATACGTTCATCACGTAGCAGCACTGCGAGCGGAACAGGTCGTCGAGCCAGTTGGCTTCGGCCGCGTTGAGGATGCCGGTATCAGCCTTGAAGGTGCGCGTCTCCTCTATCTGGTAGTTCCTGAGGTGGCCATTGCGTCGCATCGTGGAACGCTTGTAAGAGGGATCCACCGTGTGCGTGCCCGTACAATAGACGATCTCCTGGCAGCCAAACGAATTGTCGAAAGCAATGATCGGAGCCACGTCCGTTGCCTCCGGCAGCACCTCGAACGCCTGTGAGCGATTGCCAGCCGTCACCGTATAGCCCACGAGCGTCTTCCCTTCGGCCTGGAAGCGGCCGGGCGACACGTCGAGCGTGGTGTACCGACCGTTGCCGCCTACCACCGTGGCCGGGAAGGATCCCGTCGTGCCGTCGCCGTAGGTGGCCGTCACCGTGGCCGAATCCGAGCCCACGAAATGCAGATACTCCAGACGGCCCAGGGCGGTGCGCTTCGTGCCCATCAGGATGGTCAGGAAATGGTTAAGACAGAATATCTGGGCCGTGGTCACGCCCTCGGCTATGCCCACATCGGCCATGCAATAGACCACCTGCGTCGAAATGGTCGCGCTGTCGTGGTTGGTGGCCTTGCCTTCGTCATCGACACTTTGGTCGGTGACCGTGATCCACAGATTCACCACCAGCTGCTGGCGCGCGTAAGGCTCTATCAGCTGGGAGAGGTCCAGCAGCGAGATGCTGCCGTTCACCGGGAACAGCAATTCGTCGTAGATATTGCCGCCGTCGGTACTCATCACCACATGTGCACGATGGTCGCTCGCTATCGAGAAGTTGATGTCGGGCATCGAGCAGCTGAAGCACATCGAAGGTAAACCGGGTATTTGTAGCATATATGAAAAACCTTTGATTGTTTACGCAAAGGTAGGCCTTAACGCCTATACCTAAAAATACACGCGCCCAAAAAGAGGGATCCGCCTCACGGCGAACCCCTCCGACACAAAAATAAAAAAATAATGAAAGGAGGAAATCTTTTCAGTAGGCACCATCCCAGATGCGCCATATCTGCCATTTCACGCTGCCGTCCTCCAGCGACGTTATCTGGTATTCGTGTCTGTGGAGGTAGTCCAGCACGACATCTTCAGAGACTGTCATCATCGGCACCAGTTCATCTATGATGTCCTGCGTCGATTTGTTGTCCTCCACCAGCTGCTTGCCGCCAAATTCCGGCACATTGCTTCGTAACTGGAAATATGCATCCAGCACTTTCTCTGTCAGTATGTTTTTCTCTTCCATAGTCAGCCCTCCTTCAATGCTTCACGTATTCTGCTAAACTGCTTGCTCAGACGGCGGTAGGCCATTGCGAAGTCGCGGGCCTCATGGTCGTCTTCCCAGAAATCGCCCGTGATGGCCAGGTCAAGGCTACGCTCCATCAGGTCGATACTGATCTCCAGCGTGTCATCGTTGCACAGGTCCTCCAGTGCAACCAGCATCTTAGGCGACATATTCATAGCGCACCTCCTTCCAGCCATCCGGCCAACAATAGCGCGCCAGTGAGGGCCACCATGTAGAGGTGGGCCAAGGTCACGTGCTTGTTTGTCACTTTCTCGCCCGTGAAGGCAGAGAACCACTCGTTCTTAGTCGCCAGCCAGGTGACTAAGTTGTGACTAAGTTCTTCTCTCCAGTTCTTGACAGTTCTTTCCGCATTGGAAAGCACTGAAGGCTGAACCTGCCTGAGTTGAATTGTTCCTTGTTGCATATTACACGTTAGTTTTGCCTTTGCCCGGAACCGCCGGGCGCGTCTTGCCAATAAGGCACAAGGAAGGCGGTCGCACTTCCCGCTGCAAAACTAACGTGCGCTGCACCCGAAGGGCAAAAACACGCGGAAGGCGACCGCCGTTTATCTGTCACGCATCAACGAAGGACATCGAGCCACTCCGTTTGAGTACGTACACCATGGGCATAAAAATAAGCCCACGTCTTTCCAATAAGGTCGGGGCTTGAATCATCTTCTCGCCCTTCGTTGATGCTATCACGCATCGTTAGTTTTGCGAGGGCAAAGATACGACAAAATCCCGAAACCTGCAATAGATTTCGGGAATTTATTTCATTTAATGTTATATTTATCGATTATTTCAAGAAATTCCGGCTCGTATATCACTTGAATTGAAGATCCTTTCGCCTGTAGCTCTTCAATCTTTTTCATCTTAGAAGGTCCGGCACCGTTTCCAACAATGACAATGTCCGTCTTAGAGGATATAGAAGAATTAATGTCTGCTCCATACTGTTTTATTATAGTAGCAATCTCTTCACGATAAGGGAACGCCTTTAGGTTGCCCGTAAAAACGACTTTCTTCCTATAGAACGGAGTATCCTTGTTTTCAATTTCACTATCCGGTAACGGGAGTTTTGTCACGGATTTAACAAATTTTGCGGCAGCATCTACATATTTAAATCCTTTCAGGCCATTAATGTGCTGATTTAACTCACCGCTCCATTTGAGAAGATTTTCCACTCCAATAGTGTATTCAAGTTCACTTGTTTCTTCACTCAGGAAGATTTCTTCGTTTTCACTGAGATATCCAAAGATAGCAGATGCTCGAAGTTTGATCTCTTCGATAATTTCCTTTTTATCCATAAGCCAAAAAAATTAATACGGCTGCAAATTACGACAAAATCCCGAAACCTGCAATAGATTTCGGGAAAAAGTTTCAATTTTCTGAGCAATATCTATTTATTTTCTGAAATTCTCTGCTATTTATTTATAAAAAAAAGGTATTTCAGAGCAGACTAAAACCTTAAATCTGAGAAGAATCTTCAGACATAAATAATTAAAATTTAAATAGTAAAAGTGATGGATAAGAAATTGCTTCGGGCTATATATAGGACAATAGAGATAGCCCACCTTATCTGGACTGTGATAGAACTTTTCCTATAAGTTCCCTCACAAAAACGCTCTGCCGTAATCTGCAGGCATAGCAGGTTTGAATCGTTCGCAGTAGGCTTGCCTACTTACTGAAAAGCGGTTCTGGCATCTCGTGCCGGAACCGCTTGCTGTTACTTGGTATTTACATTTTTCTGTGGCTTGATGTCCTCGATGGCAATGGAATCCGATGTTATCGGTGGTACTGCCACCTGCTCCGTTTGATTTGATTTATCACTATCTTTATACGAAACACTTATATCACCCAGAGAGAAGCGACCAACAACATTTGCAAACAACCATACAATCAAAGAAAGTGCTATGGCTCCACCAATACTTTGGATCACTCCGTTGAAGAACCTTTTCAAAGCCGACTCCTTTTCCGGCAGTAATGGCAAAACCGAATGATCCATGTGCTTTGTCAGTCTGTCGGTAACCTCATCAATCACCTGACCAGACATATCGTCGAACGACACACCGATGAATCTCTGCAGGATAGTCTCAGCCATTCCGCGATAATGCTCGAGGCTTTTGTTGTTATCTCGACCAGCGGTAAACTCCTGAACTAACTTCTCGGGAAGTGTATCTACCTTCATGGCCTCCTTCTTCTCTTTGATATACTGAACCTTCTCGGCCTTATACAACGAATAGGCGATATGTCCAACCATATCGCCCTCGTTTTGTACCAACTTGCTGTATATACTACAGTATTTCTTTGCCATCTTAATTATTTCTTAGAAACCATAGAGCCAACCACACTACGACGAGCATGGTCGTAAATTTCATTCACTCTGTCGATAGATATTTTATATTGGTGAGAGCCGAGCAAATGCACAGGCACGACAATCTTGCCATCCCTTGAATTTTGAGAATGAATGGTACCCACCTTCACGTGACTAATCATATTATTGTTCACGCGAGTTATCGTCTTTAAATCTACCTTGCACATTGATTGTAACTGTTATGAATGTCGCAAAAGTAAGCATAACAATTGAATTATGCAAATTTTTAACGCAAAATTAATAATAGAATCAAATTATTTAAATAACTGGCAACAAATTCGAAGTTTAATCGTTATATTTGCAGCAGTATGAAACAATCGACCAAATACAAACTTAATCAATTACGGCTATATCTCGGTGCGGTTTTGCTATGTTATGTCATAGTGAATACTGTACTTTATGTTCTGTCTTCATTTCTATTTCCGCATTCATCAATGGTTTCAACTATAGCATGTATCCTTTCTTTTTTGATAGCCGTCATTTTTGTCATCCGTCATGTTCGCTGCCGTCCTCTGACTCTGGAAGAGAAGAAGGAAGGGCTTTTGTTTCAGGTTCGCTTGATGAAATAGTCTCAACCTCCTCTTTTTTAACCTGATCAATTTGCATATTCTTTGCCCTCTCTATTATTTTTTCTTTCCGATCTAACCGGTCCAGTATATTATTCACAATATTTGCTATTTGCTCAAAAAACTTGCCAAAACCTTCTGTTTTATATTTCAGTCCCCACAAGCTGAATTCACCTCCTGGCAATAGCACACCTAAAGCCAAAAGAACCAGAATGAGGTTGACTCCAACGCTGGCATTACAAATAAGCATGATATCTCCAGGCGACTGGACGTTGACTGTCATTTGTATTTCGGTAAGGTCTATTCCAAGACCGCTTTCTCTTGATACGGACTCAAACAACTCACCCAAATCGGAGATAAAGCAGAAATCGTCCCACGTAAGCCCTTTGTCCTGGTTCACCCTCAACACTAAATAGGTCTTGTCACCTTTACTATATAGATTACTGATTTTCCTGTCAATATATTCAGCATACTCATCGATGGAAGACATCGTCTGCTGGTTGCCGAAAGCAAGGATGGCTTTTGCGTCCAATTCGCTTCGCCATACTTCCTTTTCCCAACGCACCTTTCTACGCTTCACAAACTGGCATTCACCTTCTGCATGCTTGCTGCTATCCTCATACATCTCGCTTTCTATGATTCCAATAGCAAACTTTTTTGAATGATAGCTAGGAGCTACCACAACGTCGCCAACAGCCAATCCTCTGTAGAACTTGATAATCTGACCAGCTGCTTTTGCTGCCAGCGTGTCTGTCATTCCTTTATCAAGTTCATAAAGCCTTATCTTTAGGAAAGCCCTGGCCATATCATCACGATCAGGAATGTTCTTCAAATCTTTCATTGTAATCCCGTCATATCCGAAGGCTATATACCCCCTTGATACAAATTCATCATAATACGTGCCTCCCATGGTACGGAAGAACCAGTAATGCTTGTCGGGATTGATGTTGCAAATCAAATTCCCGAGCTGTTCAATCTGCTCTTTTGTTATCATCGAATATTTAATTAAAACCAGTGCAAAATTAATCAAAAATAATAGTAATGCCAAACGATTGTATACAAAAAATGGTCAAAATCTTCACAGATTCTGAGCCATTTCAAAAAGTGATTTTAATTAAATACCATTCCGCTTGCAAAGATAAACATTTTTCCCGACATGAAAGCACAGTCTGCAGACTTTTTCGTTTTTCATCCAAAACGGGAGGCAATCGCCCATCAGCGTATGGCAACTGGCTCCGTTTTTCCGCTCTGGGCCCCGAATTGACACCTCGAAGAGTGGCAATTTGGGTCGTTTTTCATCAAAATTCCACGGTCACCGAATAAAGAATGCCCTGTTTATCGGCATTTTCGGGGTGTGGGGCGCGAAAAAGCGCCCCACTGCTGTTTCTCCTGCACCCACCGCCCTACGCTCCCGAGGCAATTGCCACCCTAAATCGGGCGGAATATGTACAGATTTTTTACTTGAGTCGATTAGCCCCTTGTGTCGGTGCCCATCACGTGCCGAGCGGCCATACCGCGGTCGTGGCCAGCCATAGGACACGAGAAGGCCAGAGCATTTTTGCCCTGGCCAAACCCTTAGTCCATAGATTCATTCATAATGCGCCGGGTATCATTCTTGAAGGACCTGCGATTGTAACGCTCACCGCTGCACAAAGGGCAACTGCACGGAGTTCCCGTGGTTTTATATACCTTCGCCCAATGTGTATCCATCAACTCGAACCAATGCGGATGACAAATAGTCCTACCGTCCTTTTCGAAGTGGTACCACCCAGTGCGCACCATCATGCGCTTCTTAAACACTCTGAAGCATTGCTTCTTTCTCCATTCTTTGTTTCTTTTCGTTTCCATCATCTCTTTGCTTTAAAGTGATAATGTGAGATGATGTAAAAACAAAGTAATGCATTGTGTCCATATCTATACTTTATTAATGATTATCAGAAAATGCGCCGCAAGCCCAGCGGCGACTTTGTGTTCAATTCGGCGATTTAGGGCCGGGGCTTATTGTATGCGATCGGCTGCTCGACGTATGCGTTCCGACAAGTCCACCAGTGCACCTTTCAGTTGGTATTTTTCTTCCTCGCTGAACTCTGTTGGTTTCTTGTTGCCGTCGATTCCGTCCAGTTTGTGGTAAAGCCATGAGTTTGACTTGCCAAAATAGTTTTTCGACAGGTCTGCCCAAGAAATAGCCAGAAGGATATCCTCCAATGTTGCCTTCATCGTGCCTGCCTGAGTTTCTTTCAATGTCATTGTTGCCATAGTTATGCCCTCCATTTTTTTAATGCCCCACCACCTTTTGAGCGGTGGGGCTTGTTGTTAATCTTCGAGTGGTTCATCCAAGAGTTCTGCAAAAAGTCTGTTAATGTAATACCTGAGTCTTGGTTCTCCATTGGGATAACTCCTCTTGTAATTCCTGACAGTCTCTATTAAGTCCCACTCTGTCTCTGTCAATTCTGTTAAATGTTTCATTTCTAAATCTTTAATTGAACAATGCAAAGGTAATACTTTTATTCGTATTATGCAAATATATTAGTACTTTTTTTCGTACTAAATTAATTATTTAACATTTAATCTGATATTCAATCTTAGAAAATAAGGCAAGCACCTTCACGTCGTTAGATGTGCATACATGGTGGCACGATGCAATCCGCCCTTGCAGCCATTACCTGTATTGCATAGCGAAGCGTGGTACTGGCAGCAGGGGCGGATGGCATGGTGTGCGTCTTGTATGAAGAACGCGTGGAACTCTGGCGGAGACTTCCGCCAGTGTTGCTCTCACAAGCGTTCAGGTGCGCAGGGGAGTGAGGGTGGGCAAATAAAAAAACGGGCTTTAGCCCATCGCGCCTATCGTTCTCCGGGCATAAGCAAAGCGCACGGCCCAGGGTGGGCGGAGCACGATAGGCGCGATACCTATTTATTAGACAGATCCGGATCTGCTTAGCCGTTACGGTCTTGCTTTGTCTTTGCCAGGAACATTGCCATGGTGAATGTTGCACCTGATGCTCGCATAGCACCTATGAAAGCATCCGACGACTGCCCGGTAGTGCAGATATCATCGATGACAAGAACCTTGCGGTTCTGGAAGAATTCGGCATCGATATGCACATAGTGCTTGATATTCGTCGCCAGTTCATAGTCACCTGTGACATGTGCTCTCTTGCGACTACCGCACACCTGTATGCGGTCGAAACCGTTTATGGCACCCGTCAACTGGCAGAGCAATTTAGAAAAGCGCTTCCAGCGTCTGACGTGTGCATATCGTGTACTTGCGGGTATGCAGACTATGACAGTGTCAGAAAGATCCATGGCAGCCAATGCCCGTGCGAACTGTCTTGCAGCCCATCGGGTGTAGACGTTACGGCCGTCCTTGAAGCCCAGTATCATCCGGTTAACATCCTGTTGTTCGAACGGATAGCGGCTTACGCGGCTTTCCCTTACGTATTGGAATAATGCAAACCTGATCATTTTCCCCGGCTTTATCTCGTTCAACATAAAAGCCCAGCTTACTGCTGGGCTTCTTGAGCGGCTCTTCGCTTAGCGAGGATGGCCTTAAGGTGACGGATGGAATCGTTTTCGATTGTAAGTCCTGTATCCTTTTTAAGGATGAACAGTAGACTGAGGGCTTTACGTGCGGTCTTGCAGTAGTGTTTCTTGCGTCGACTGTTGGTGACCGACACTTCCCAAACGAGGTTCTCTGATGCGTTTGACTTTACGAGTTGTGCTGTAATCTGCTTGATAGTTTTCTGATTATCCATAATTTGATCTCCTTTTTATTTTATTGTTAGACAAATGTTTCCTATGCCATTTTATAGACTTCCACGTAGGTGATATCTATCATGCACTGCTGTGCTATATCGTCTGCCTTGCGGTGTGCATCTGCATCACTGGCTGCTTCTATTTCGAACTCCTGGAAGTTGCCGTCCTCACCGTTGACGGTGACTAAGTACGTTGACTGTCTTCTGTAATGCTTGGCCTGAAAGTCGATGACCGATGTCTGAATGGTAGTTGTCATATTCTTTATTTGTTTTGAGTTAAACTTGAAGCCTGTTGGCTTTGTAATTTTTACGTGCACAGGAGAGCAGCAAAAGTTAGTCATGGAACGGCAAGGAATTTCAAGGAAAATGAACGGAATACCCCATTTTTATCATAAAAATGGTGGAAGGCTGCCATTCATTTTGTGAAGCAAATAGCCTGCGATACTTGCCAAATGACGTTTGCGCTACCTTTGCAAAGGAAAAATCAAAGCTGGCTGGCAGAAAGTATCAAGACAAATAAGGTGAAAACGCCATCAGATACGGCCAGACATAAGGCCATGCTCAGAAGACTGCCATATTCACCTCCAACAGTGAGGTTGGCACGGAGTGAGATTGTAGCAGCCGAGGCAGACACACACGCTGGCGATATGCTTGCAGTCCATGATAGATATCACCTGCTTGGATGTCTCGCATAGGAACGTCTAAAAATATATTAATAAGGAGATATCGGCAAAAAGAAAACTACCCTGCAGATCACAGGGCAATTGGTAAAGGGCATCAGAAAGTAAGGGAGGTGTCAGTCACCATCAGCGGCGCTATTGAGGGTACTCGTTTACCTGACCGCCACGCCCCCAAGCCACAGGAAACCTCTCCACACCGATACAGAGCGTATCGAAGGCATCGGATCCGTCAGTGCGAGCTTCCAAGCGATCTTCTTCAGTCTCCGCAAGTTTCTCGCCGGTCTTATCCTTTTTGCCGTTCTTTACGCCAGCCGACTGAATCGAGATAAGCAGGTCTGGATTATTGTCGCGGTTGATTAGTACCTGGTGATGGGCGCGTCCCTGCAGCATACGGTTGATCAGTTCGTTCTTCAGCACATGGTCCATCGGCTTGCCTATGTACTTCTCGCGGACGGTCCACTGGTGACGGCGTAGTATGCTCTTGATGATGCTTGCAAAGCTCTGTCCTTTTGACGAAGCATACTCTTGCCCAATGAATGTGGAATCGTAATAGAAGATGACCTGACGGCGACGGTGATACTTGTAATAGGCAATGAAATCCTCGCACAGTTCCTCCAGTTTGCGGTCATACTTGACGAAGAAGCTTTTGAGCACCCTCAGTTTGCTGTCGTCACCCACCTGGCCGCAAACGAGCCAGTTGATGAGCGCATTGGCGTCGAAGGCTATGATGATGGGTTTGTCCGCCTCCAGATCGCCGTCGGTGCGACAGTCATTGGGGATGCCACCTTCATTATTGAGGGCTTCCAGCTGGAGCACGGAGTTATTCGGTGCCGTATAGAGGTTCACCGACTCGCGCATACCGCCATAGAAACCGTCGAGGGAGATACCCACACGGATGCACATGATGGACGTCATGAAGGTGAGCAGCGGCAATTCACGCTTCATGCGCCTTACGAATTCCTTGCCCAGCACGGCGAGGTTCGTGATACTGGAGTATTTGCAGTAGAGCAGGCACTTTGAGCGGAAGAAATTCAACTGTTCTTCCTCTTTCCTGATCTTCCGCTCGTAGTAGATAGCACGTTCTGGGTGCTTTTTCATCTTTTGCTTCAGAACCCAGATATGATTCACCAATCCCTCGATGACCCGCACGAGCGCCGGATCCATCTGCTCCTCATAGCGGAAGTACCATGATCCTTTCTTGGTCATGGCCGTATCGGAGGTGATGGTCAAGCCATGATGCAGATAGCACTTGCCGAAGTACATCTGATTACCGCGGTTTGCCTGAAAGGTCTCATCCTTCAGTTGCTCGAAGTCGAGAAGCTTTGCTTCGTCCAGGATGATGTAGTCGACAGAAAGGGAGTTGCTGGTACCACTACGGTCCTGGCTGACAAGGTTGAGGATAGAGCCATTATAGAATGCTATGGTATTCTCCCAGTTAGCCGGCTCGAAGATAGGTTTTTTCCACCCGAGGGCCTTCCACGGCTTTTTGCCGACGGTATAGTGGCGGTCGCGTCTCAGTCCCCAGTTCTCCCAGTGTACCATCCACGAGGGAACAATGTTTGTCAGTCCGCGCTTTACGGACGGACAGACGGCAGCACCGCATGATCCTTCCATCAGTTGTGCAGATTTAAGGCCACGACCTGCCTGCACAAGACCCTTGCCGAAACCACGTCCGCACTCGGCCACGAGATCGCGCGGCATCATCATCAGCATATAGGCCTGGCCGTCGTTCAGGTACTGTTCAAATATCGGATCCTGACTCTCCATCGTCTTCTATCTCTTCGTAATCGGTATATTCCTTCTCTTTCTCAAATTCGCGGCTATAGCGTTTGTTCATTGCGTCGATATCCTTACGCAATGAAGCCTCATTGTCATAACCTTGAATCTTAAGTGCCGACGGGTTGCTTGTGAACACCACGCCGAAGAGAGGGATGCGGTCGTAGTCTGCAGACGGCTCATCTTCCTTGTCGGTACGGTTATTCAGTACGCGTACTTTCTCGATGGCAGCCACGGCCTTGTGTTCTCCGGCACGCCGTGCAGCCTTCAGGTCCTGCTCCAGATCTTGATTGATTTTCCACCGCATAAAGTTACGGCTTGCCTGTTGCATGTTGCCCAGGATGATCTGCACTAGTCGTACATCATCGTAAGCCTGTGCCCTGCCTACCTTAAATAAAGCCATGTCCTGCTGCATGATATCACGTTCGAACTTTTCGGGAAACTGGAGCCAATAGGCGTACAGTCCACGCAGGCGGTGAAGCCGTTGGATGATGTTAGGACTCACACGTTCTTCGAGGAGTTCTTCATCGCTCTTAACGATGTATTTTGTATAATCGTCGAGGTTGGTAGGCAGAGGCATGTTTCCAGTTTTATACGGTTATTTCATTCAGGATGCGTTCGATGCGTTGCTGACAGTCGGCAATGGCCGACGGGCTGCCGGCACGCATCAGATCCAGCTGTTGCTGGCGCAGTTCCTTATCGGTCTCATCCAGCCCCATGTAGTAGGCACGTCGGGCAGGATGTCCGAGGGTGTTGATATCGTCATGAAGTTGCACTTCATCAATACCCAAACGGAAAGACACCATCGATGGGGTCATTAATGTTCTCGCGCACCTGGTTATTTCCTTCAGCAATTCTTCTGTGTACGTTATTCCTTCTATCAATTTCATTGAACAGTCCGTTAAGTTGTATAGAGCTATTATCCACGATGTTGCGCAGTCCGCAGTAGAGTTCATAGAATGCCTTCTGATCAGTAGTAACCATGGTACATTCCGCACGGTCGCCGTATGTCTGGTTTTGGGAAGATATGACAGACACGAGGTGAGTATCATTCTGCACGAGGACTATCTTAGAATGATTCATACCCAGATATACAGCATCGAAGCACGACAGCATCAGCCTGTATAGATGCAGCGTCTTTCGTGAAGCTTTTAGATCGGCCAGTAAAACGCTGTGTCCGATGAGTTTCTTCTTCCGTAGGTTGTAGAAACCATTCAGGAAGGCCTCACTGGTAGAGAAGGTGCTTACGTATATATCAGCACGCCCGGTCTGCTGAAGAATCCAGTTCAAGAGACCGAGCGTATGAAGTCCAGTGCCGAGATAGCACTGTGAGACACACTTATTCAGTGGCTGGAGTATCGTGCTCAGGTTCCTGCCCCTGCCCATCTGAATCAGAGATTTCGAGTTTAATGTCTGCCTGAGCCAATTGCTGGCGGAGTTCGTCAGTGATGACCTGCTTTGTGCGGATCAGCACGTCGACGCGCTGCTGTATGCGGTTGCGCCAGCTCTCCAGTTCCTGAGCCTGAGCCTCAGTGAATCCTTCCTGCTTGGCGGCGGCCACGAGGGCGATCAACTTGGGAAGGTTCTTGGAGATATAAGGGCGTGCGGCATTGATGGCCTTCACATCCTCTGCAGTCAACTGCACCTCTTCGGTATCAGGAGTCTGAGACCCAGCTTTCTCGTTTACGTCAACGAGCACGTAGTGGTCGTAGGTGTCGAAGTCCTTCTTATAGGCCTCCCACAGTTCGGCAATGGCCGATGTGAACTCATAGCGGTCGCAGGCTGCTGTGAGGGTCTTACAGGTCTCGTGTGCCTGCTTGATTTTCTTATAGCGCTCGGCGTTCTTATCCCAGATGGCACGGATGGTTTCAGGAAGTGTGTCATGGTCGGTGCGCTTGCCGCGTGCGACGATGGCATCCGTCTGCTTGTATGGCTCCTCAGAATAGAGTGCCGGAGCAGGGAGGAAACTATCCTCTGGAATTTCACCGAGGGCTGCTGTAGCCTTATCAGTGGTCTCCTCTGTGTCAGCGATAGCTTTGCCGATGACAGGGAGGATTTGTTTCTCTAGATTCTTCACATCCTCAAGGTTCATGTCATTCTGAAGATAGGCCAGGTGTTTCTTCAGTTCATAGACCATTTTCTCCTCATAGTGAGAAGGCTTTCGCATCATGGTGTTGTACATGGCGCGGTTGCGGTTGCACTGCAGCACCATCATTGCACCGTCTGCCAGTTCGGCTTCAGTGTGCTTTTTCTTGGAGAGCCATTCTTCTACTCTGGCTCGAAAAAGTTTGTCTATACCGTTCATATTTTTCTAATTAAAAAGGCGGAACGAGGCAACCTTGCCGCATCCCGCCTCCGGTTTTTTTATTTATTAATCTGTATGAAAAGAGAAAATGAGGCTCTATGGAGTTTGAGTAACCTCACCAGTTGTGCAGTCTAACTCACCATCTGACACAGGAAGTTTCCCATAATAGAAGGGAGCGGGCATCTCATCATCGGCAACGATTTCAAGGGCCGTCTGGTTGGTGTCTGTGGGAGCCTGTCCGGTGTCCTGATTGGGGTTCACCTCTGCAGGGAACTCATCAGAACCGACTACGCGGAACTTACCCGTGCGGGTAGGAACCACGGCAATAACCTCAGCATTGAGCAGTTCGGCAATCAAGCCTGTTACTTCCTCTTCTGTACCAGGAGCATTACCTTTATAGGTGTTCTTGTATGTTTTCGAACCGAAGGTTCCCTGAGGTTCACATGTCAGTTGGCCATTATTGTTAATAATGTCCACCTGAATAAAGCATTTTCCCTGAGCCATCACGAAGCCGTTGGCAACATTGGAGTCTCCGGACGCGATAGTGGCGGGATATGTTGCGACATCTGAGAGCTTAGCACCAGCTGCTGAGCGGGGTGCCAGTTTCGGGAACTTCAAGATATCACGGATATCAGCCAAATATACGCGCTTCTTTGTACCAGGAAGCGACTTCTTACCCTGGCAGAACTTGACATCCTGCAGCAGGGTTTTCTCGTTTGAACAATCTTGTGGCATTTTCTTTCGTTTTTTGATGTGAATGAAAGTGGGGCGGCAGCCCCGACGCTTTTAATCCTTAGCCGCCAACCCCTGATACCTTATTCATCAGATGGCGGTTGTGCCATCGATGGTAGCGAAGAGGATACGTTCAGCGTCGATGCTCTCGTACTGAACGCCGAAGAACATCGTGGCGATGAACTGGAGCACGAATGCCTTGAAGCGTGCCACCTCGACATTCTCCTTGTCGGAGATCTGGTCGACACCATAGAGCATGTTGCGCTTGGTGGTCAGCTGCAGGAACGGTGAGCCGTTCTTACATGACAGCGGAACGAAGGTGACGTTCTCGAAGCCCTCGATGACGTACTTATGGAACTGCGTATTATAAGCAGTACCGCCAGTGGTGGTCTTATAGTCCTCTTCGTAGTCCCAGACGACATGCTCAGGACAGAAGAGAAGCAATTCCTCTTCATCACGCAGGAACTCATTGGCAGCCTTACAAATGGCGCGACACACATCATAGGCATTGTTCTTGGTGATAGCCTCGATGACCTTCAGGTTACCCAAAGCCTCAGTGATGGCAGCGGGTTTTGCCTCGATGCCCTGAGCCACATTAGCCTCGATGGCGGTCATCTCAGTCTTGGCGATGGTGTCAAAGCCGTTGAAGAGGTCATGGGTGGTAGTGCCATTGGCATTACGCTGGGCCTTGAAGATTTCACGATAGAGATGGTCACCCATCCTACGGGTAAGCATGGTCAGCACCATGCGGGCCAGTTCGGTATTCTTCATACCCTCACCGTGCAGCACTGAGGGACCCCAGATACTTTTCACGATGGCGTTGGGCTTGAAATTCTTCACGACGCTGCCTAAATAAGTAAACAGCGTGCGCGGCGTGATTTTCACGTCGCTGTTGTCCTCACGGTCTTCATCGTAAGGTCCGAACTGCATATCACCATCGAGCGTGCCGACGGTCTCTGCCACACGGATACCCACACGGGGTGTCATAAACTTTAGTGCTTTCTCGGCACGCATGACCGGAATCTGAAGCAGCGGCTTGCGCAGCTTACGGGCACTCTCAGCCAGTTCCTCAAAGGTTACCTCCGGCTCCTGAATTACAACTTTAGCATTTGGCATAATCAGATGTCTTTGATTTCGTTCAACATCGACTGTGCGGTGATTTCACCGGCACCTTCGTCTACATGCTCTCCGGCAGGGACTTTGTCCTCTGCCCCTGGGGCTTTCTTGAGGTTGGCAATCTGCTGGTCGCGCTCCTGCACGTCCTTCAGCGCCTTGTCGAGCTTCCCCTGGAGGTCGGCCTGGGCATCCTTGGCTACCTTTTCAGCATCCTTGGCGTCCTGGGCTTCCTTTTCCAGCTGAGCCACATGTCCCTCGATCTTGCCCGTCTGATCCTCGGTGAGCGTGACCTTTCCGTCAGTCACCTCGAAGTCCTGCACGGCCAGAAGGGCGCACAGGCAAGTAAAGACTTTCTTTGTCATGGGGTTTGTACTTTCATCGGTGAAAAGTTTAGGAAGTCGCTTCTTGATCCCTGCAGTCACCTTCTGCAGGAAACCTTCAGCTGGATTACCTTCCTGGTCTACGACGGCAGATAAATCCTCCGTCGTGTCCGCAGGCAGGGAAGGAAGACCGAAATCCTTGAATATTGAATTGGAAAATGTTGTGCGAAGACGGTTCGACTTCTTCTTCACGTCGTCATCGTCGACGATGCTGTCAATCAGGCCGAAGTCGAGTGCATCCTGGGGCGACAGCCATGCAGCAGCTGTCATCTTCTCCATGCATTCCTCTACGCTCTTGCCGTTGCGCTTGGCATAGAGTGAGGCGATGACGCGGTCGATGGTGTCAAGATCCTTGCGTTCCTTCTGGAAGAAGGCTATCAGCTGGTCGAGCTGCTCCTTGTTAGCCATCTGCCACTCCCACACCTCAGTAGAGGCATTGTGGATGAGCATCAGCGAACCGTCCACCATGTCAACCTCCTTGGCTCCCATGGTGAGGAAGGTGGCAGCACTGGCCGTCATGCCAATGATGTGGCAGTGAACACGGCCATGGTTCTTGATATGCTGGTAGATCTGCAGTCCTGCATCGACGTATCCGCCGGGAGAGCAGACTGCAATGTGAACGTCCTCATCCTTGTGGGCATCGAGGAAGTTCTTAACCTGGTTAGCGGTGGTACCACGCTGGCCAGTCCACCAGTCGAAGGCAACACCGACTTCTCCGGAAATGATAAATTGATATTCCATTGTCTGTTTTTGCAATTTCTACGGCAAAGATAAACAATGGAATATCTAGCAAAAAATACCTATTATTCCGCGATATACGGGACAAAACGGGCAGACTGCCAGTCTACAGTGACTTCGTTGAGTTGATTATCTGTAACATTCTCAGGCATATTCTCCACCACCGAGACTATAGGATAAGGCCTTTCGTCGGTGCCTATCAGCCTGTAGCGCCCGTCCAGCAGCCTGCAGCGGTATGCCCAGCGCTCGCGGTCGCCGAATTCCCTACATGTCTTGAATACGAGCTTTACTGTCCAAATGGTGTTTTTGTTCTCCACCTTATCTGATATTGTCAGATGTGCATGCGGCTTGATTTCAAGCGGTTCCCAACTGATGCCGGATGGCAGACCTACAGTTGTTTTCGAAGTACGTCTCATGCCCTGAAGGCTGTCGACAGTGGTACGCTCTACAGAGGTGATGATTTTTATCTGCTTCATCTTTGTTTGTGGTTTATTGGCTGTTATCGGCCATGTTCGCCCGTTATCGGGTATTATCGGTTGTTATTGCCTGGTAAATAAAAGGGGTGCATCATAGGGAAGAAAATGCACGTTATTTTTTGTTAAAGTTCGAGTCATGATTACGCCTCTTACGGCGTAGGTCTATCCCTTTTTTGACGTACGACTGACGCAGACGGTTATACCTCTGCAGGATAGTGCGGTCGTATTCAACATCGATGCCGTGTTGCTCGCACCAGGCATCAATTGCATTCAAAACGGAGCAGCCTATATCTGACATATCGTTAAGTTCGTTCCACATCATCAGTTTGAAAGTGCGCTCTATGCAATCAACCACGGCCTCCTTGCCCTTCATGCCAAGATAGTTGTAAGTGGCAGGATCTTTCTTTTCATTATCCGGGATACACACGGCTGTAAGTCCATCGGCAGGAGTATCAGGATGACGGCCATCTGGCAACTTCTGTGTAAACTGAAGGATAGTGGAATTCTCTACAGAATGCGGCTGGAACCGAACCGGGTTGCCGTAGTGGTGATGCAGCCACTGGGCGATGAACGGTTTTAGTTGAACATAAACAAGGAAATCACTCATAATAAGATTGTTAAACGTGGCAAAGATACAAAAAAAAAGCGAACATATTAAAGGTTACAGGAAAATTTCCTATAAATCAAGGAAAATTTAGTGGCGGACTATGATTTTTTCTTTACCAAATTAATACTTGGAAAAAATAAGCATGTTCAAACCTGCTTATTTTATATTTTTCCGTGTTTTGTTTTGAACTGAAAAAAGTGGCGAAAGTGAAACAACGGAAATTTGTTGCGTAACGCATTGAATATCAATAGTGATAGCTTGTTTCACTTTCCTTGTTTCACTTTTTTCGCGCTGAAAAGTGAAACAGAAACAACAGCGGAAACAGCCGATTTCGGTCTTCCGCCGTTTCAAAAAGTGAAACAGAAAAAAAGTGAAACAGAAAGTGAAACGGAAAGTGAAACAGCCGTAACTATCTCGTTTTTGTATATTTATACCTATCTTTCCCCCTCTTGTTTCCATTGTTTCACTTTTTTTCGGAAAAAAGAGTAACATAAGAAATAAAAAGGAGAAGAGGCGGCCGCCGGGCACGAAAAAGCGGCTGCGCATCAATCTGAAATCTTGACACACAGCCGCGGCGAAGAAACTTTTCTTTTGATATGTCTAGAAGGCGGAATCGTCAAACGGTATCAACCCCTGCGTGGGGAGGATGTCCAGCTTTTCGGCGTCTTCGCGGTTCTGCTCCATGATGGCCTTCAGCTTTTCAGGGTTGGTACGTATGTACATCCACTCGATGGGCGCACTCTGCGAGCCGTCGGCATTGTTCTTGCGCCTGAGGATATGCCCGGGCTTCGACCGTGCACAGAGCTCTTCCGGATTGAACTCTTCCGTGTAAGAACAGTATTTCACGAAGGCCTTCATCTTGCGGTAGAACATGTTAGAGGTGATATCCTTCATGTTGTAGTTGGTGCGGAAGTCGTTGATGGCCTCGTCGCGCTCCACCAGGCAGTCCAGACGGCCGCTGTAGGGGGCGAAGTACTGCGATGCCCATTCGAAGAACTTGTCGGCCATCGTCTGACGGCTCGATCGCAGCAGGATATTGTCCATGGGCGGCTGTATCTTCACACCCGAGGGTGCCTGCTGCATGTAGAAGCGCACGCACTGCAGCATCAGGTTGTAGTCGGCGTTCCATTCGTCCTCAGTGTAGGTGGCGCCGAAGAGGTCCTTGTCGAAGTCGTCGCGTATGGTGCGCGTCTCCAGGTACTCGTTGCCCTCGGTGTCGCGCGTATGGTAATAGTCTGAGCTGACGTTGTAGAGCAGGCGGCGCTCTGAGCTGGCATCGAACTCGCGTGGAACGTAGTTGGTGGTGAAGGCGAACTTGGGCGACTGCTCGAAGGGTATGGTGTACGACTTCAGGTTCTTCGGGTTGACGGTCAGTGCACCTGTGATGGGCGAATAGTAGTCGCGGAAGGGGAAGTCGCGCAGCAGGTCGTCCACGAGCACCATGCGCGTGTAGCGGTTCACCTGGTCGAAGCGGTGCGGGTTGTCGTTCAGGCGGCGGTCGCGGCCGTTCAGCTTCACGGTGGGTATCAGCTTGGCCAGCACCTGCTCGAACAGGAACGACTTGCCGGTACCGCCGTTGCATTCGCCCATCTCGTCGATCTTCCAGTCCATGGAATAGGCTGCGTAGGTGCGCGATGGGGTCTTGAACGCCCATCCGTAGTAGCCTATGGTGAACAGCTTGTTCACCAGTGCCTGCATCTGCTTCTGGTTCTCGGCCTCAGTGAGCTGCGGCGAGGTGATGTCGAAGAGGTGCTGCTGTCGGTAGGCGCGGCGCAGTTCGTCGGCGTCGGGCTTGCCGGCAAAGGGCTGCTCCATCTCTTTCTGCCAGTACAGGCGGCACGAGTTGATGAGATAGCCCAGCACCTTGCTCTTCGGCTGCTCCACCTTCACGCTCCAGTCATCCTGCCCCGTTACGTCGTTTCTTTGTTTCGAAGTTTCGAACATCGGGGGGAGGGGGGAGAACTTGTGCGGGATGATCTGATCTTTCCACACATAGAACTTCAGCTTGTCGCTCTCCTTTGAGCGGGTGAACTCTATGCCGTCGGCGGTCACCCGGGCCGTGCCGTTCTCGAAGAAGAAATACTGCGAGTGGGGCGTGCACGAGGTGAAGTCCAGCTCTATGGTGTCAACCTTCTCCAGTGCCGACGGGTTGCACTTGGGCGAGTCGATGATAAGGTTCTGTATGGCGTGGGGCTGCACGTCGCTCTTCTTGTCATCGTAGCCGGGGATGCACTCCTTGCCCTGGCTCCAGCGGATCAGGAACTCGGCCATGTCGGCGGTGGTCACGCGCTCCACGATGTTGCCCTGTATGCGCACGTAGGTGGTCTCTCCGCTGTCCTTGTCGCGCAGCTTGTGGTAGCCGTTCAGCCGCAGGAAGTAGAGCAGGCACACCGAGTTTATCTCGTATTTCTCCCTGCCGTTCTTCTGCGCGGTCTTCTGCCAGAACGTGGCGGGCAGTGCCTGGTCCATCAGTCGGTTGAAGGTCTGCTGCTCGTTCTCCACCACCTCGGTGAAGTCCTTGAAGTCCTTGCGGAAGTGGTGGCGGGCGTCGCGGTACTTCTGGAACCACGTTGGCAGCCATATCGTCCGGATGTCCAGGTGGCGCAGCGCATGGTACTGGCCGCGACGGATGCCTGTATCGTCGAGGTCGGGTATGTTATAGATGACCTCGGCGCACTGCTTGATGATGCTTTCCTCGTAGGGCTCCAGCTCGTCGGTCTCCGAGTTGAGCCAGATGGGGAAACCGCCCAGGGCACGCACGGCAGCACTGTCGCGCTCGCCGCTGGCCATCACCGCACCCTTCAGCTTCTCGAATATCAGCGTCTTGCCTTCGTTGGCTGGGTCGGAGTCGAAGTCCTTCTGCTGCTGTGTCTTGAACTTCTGATATGCTTGTCGAAGCTCATACAGGCCGTTGATGTAGTTCCTGGGGCGCTGTCCGGCCACCATGAAGCGGTACTGCTTCTTGAACTCCAGCGGCTTGTAGATTTTGTAGAACTTGTCCTTCACCTCCAGCTTCGCGTCGGCCACGATGCACTCGCGGGCATAGATGGGGTAGTCGTCGGAGGAATACACCTTCGTAATCTGACCGTTCCTGACTGTTCCCACCCATACCACAGGCAGCCAGTGCAGGTCGTCCATCACCTGCTGGGTAACGAGGTCGCCGAACACCTCCAGCTCGCGCTTGGTGAACTGATGGCCCTCGCGCACCTCGAACTGCACCGAGCCTTCCGGAGCGGTGGTCTGCTCCTTCTCAATCTTCAGGGGCTTGTTGCATTCGGGTGTAATCTCGTCGATGGTGAGGTTCAGGTTCGTCACGATCCAGGCAACCGCCTCCTTGAATCCGCTCAGGTTGTGCTCTTTGATAACCCAGTCGAAGCAGTTGCGTGCTATGGCATCGCCTCCGAAGTCGGTGGCCACCCAGTGGTCGCCCTTCTGCTTCAGGTGGGCGCTGCCTGTGCGTTCGTCCATACGGATCTTGAACGCCTTAGTAGTTTCGCCGTTGTTGATGATGCGCTTGGCGTCCTCCCACAAATAGGCAAAGACGTCAAGGCCACCATGAGTGGCGTCGTAGATTTTTTGTTTGTCTATCATGATAAGTTTCTTCTTTCCGCTGCAAATATATACTTAAACCGGCTGATGGGAAAAGACGGCCTAGGGCACTTCGCCGATGTACTTGAAGATGACAAACGTGTCGTCGGGGCGAAACACGCTTGCACACATGCCTGCCACCTCGCGTTCCCGGTCCGTCATGACGCATTCGCATTCTTCCTCGTATAGAAACGAGCAGCCGCGGCACACGATATCGGTTTCCTCCACCTCGTAGATAAGGCCAGCGAGTTCGAAGCGTTCGCCTACCGCTCTGAATGGTTTATTGGTCATGCTTCTTCTTTACTTTTTCATCATCCCATTCATCTCCTCTTGAGTCACCTCTATGATGACCTTGATGCCGGCGGGCTTCTTCTTTACCTTGAACTCAGTTTCGAACGGCATGACTCTCATCATTTCGCTCAACCACTGAATAATCTGTTCTCTTTTCTCTTCTGTTGCCATAGTCTTTTTCCCTTCTATAAAAAGTCAAATGTTTCTTTAATTAGCGTTTTAAGCGACTTATGTGGGTGCTGTCCGGCCAGCATATCGGTCGCGGCAGCGGCGAACCAAAATATATGAGACTCATTCCCATTCTCTTTTGCTATCTCCATTAGCATGAGCGCTGTTGGGAGAACATCCATCTTATTGGCCACCATCGTCTTCCTTATCATCTGTTGAACCTTCTTTGATGTATCGTCGTAAGTGTTTGGGTACAGCCGACGAAGTATCTCTGTTGATTCTAGCAGTTTTTCCAAAATGTACATTGTTTGATTAGATATTTCCATCTTTCTCCTTTTTATATCCCATACTGGCAAAGGCAAGAATGGTAGGATGGTTTCCCTCATGCGCCCATTCGTCTGCCCGCTTACATATCTTTTCCGACAATTCCAAAAGGTATTTGTCTTCTTCTCTCGCATACGTATGCAGCGCCATGCACCGTGCCAGTATCTCTATGCCAGCTTCCTCTGCCTGGTCCCATGAGGCATCCTTCAGCGCACGGTCGACCCGCTCTACGTATGTCATTTCCGATAGTTTCTTTCTCATACTTTTCTGACTATTATTTTAATCCAATTCTTTTCATGTAATATTCTCTCAGGTATTGTTTCCGTTTCAGTCTTCGCTGGCGTTCCCTTTCAAGCAATCTGTAACGGTTCAGCGTTTCTTCCACGTGCTCAATATCTGTTACTTCGGGATAACTTTCCCGTCTTGATTTGATTATTCCCATTGTCTTTTCATTGTACCTACGCGCATTTCCAGATCTTGCTTTTCCCTCAGAAGTTCGGCGATTCTTCTGTCCTTTTCCTTAGATTTTCTCCATAATCGCCTGAACTCACGCTCTGCCCGTACCACCCACTTTGTGCGGGGGTATCGGCGTTTCTTGAACCACCAGTTGTATATCACATGGCCATCATCCTGTAGTATCAGCAACCCGGCCATGGCCTTCTTCATCTTCCGCGGAAGACGTGATTTACGCTTCTTCATACTTATTGTCTTCATATTTAGTTAAATGTTATTAAACAAATGTTTATTTCTTGTTGTTTCTTTGGTTATTAAACAAATGTTTATTATCTTTGCAATGTCAAAAGAGATCATTAACATGTTGAACCAAACAAAATGCAGATGGAAAAACTTGAATTCTACAAGAAATGCATCGAGGACTGTGACAGGACAATCAAAGCGATTCTCGAACGCACAGACCTCACCGAGGACAAGAAAACCGAACTCATCGACAGATTGCTCGAGAGCAGGAAAATAATCCTCGACCTGATTCTTGACATCGAGAACAATTAGGAGCAACGCCCTTCGGGGCGACTCCTTTAAACACACACATATATGGAAAGAATAACAGACAACATCAAAGACCCGAAGACCAAGAAGTTTTTCGAAAACGTGGTCAACGAGACTCCACAGACGGAACAGATTTCTACCGAGCAGTTCCTGGAAGGAGTCGGCAAGATTACTGATAACATGGAAAAGGTGGCCGACATGGCGCGTGAGGATACTGCACGCCGCTTGATGGGCGACATCCCCGAGGCCATCAGTCTGAGCTATATTGCCAAAACCTACTTCGGCAAAAGCCGGGCATGGCTTATGCAGAAAGTGAACGGCAATACCGTCAACGGCAGGAAGGCTGGCTTTACGCCCAGCGAGAGCCGGAAAATGCGTGAGGCACTGCAGGACCTCAGCCAAAAACTCTCCAAGGCTGCACTCGCATTCTGAGGGTTCAGCATCTCTTTTGACAAAAGTAAAGCCGGAGAGCGGCCCCGCCCACAAAGCGGGGCTTTTTATTTGTACTTTCATGCGCCTGTCATTGTTTGTTGATAAAGTTCCTGCCAAGCACCTGATATATCTCTCTTTCATAGGCTTCTTTTTATTCGAATCCGGGAATACTAAGCTGCTGGCGGTCTGCCTGCCACTCCTCGAAAGTTAGGGCAAGGGCTTTGTTGAAATTGGTCTCTGCCAGATTCTTCTCCTCTTTGGCGTTTTTTAATTGCTCCTTCTTCTCGTCGAGAATCTCCTTGGCCTTGGCAACGGCCACCTCCTTCTTCCTTGAGAAATCAACACGGCTGAAGAAGTAGTCGTAGAGGATATCATTGCACTTCTTCTGGTACTCCAGCAGACACTCTCGTATCTCCTCCTTGACGTTATTCGGATTGATGGAAAACAGCCAAGAAGGGAAGTAACGAAGGGGCAGACAAGCCATCTCATACTCTTTCCCGTCGGCTCCAGTTGTTATGCTCAGCGTAACAACTGAACTGAAAATCGGATGCTCCTTTAACTTGGTAAATTGTGGCGGATAAGCCACCCCAAGGATTTCACACACCGGCTTTACAGCCACCAACTGTTCTCTCTCATCGGACACCACCTGAAGGCTGATGCCGTTCACTATTGCTACGTTCGTTGTTTTCATAATGACAGTAAATTAGTAATTTGGGAAATAACAAGCCCGGAAGCGGGCATCTCTACAGCTTCACCTCCCCGCGAAAGTCTATGACAGGCAGCAGCAGGCTTTGGTGCTTCCTGTTGGCACGCTCGATGCGAATGTAGCCGCTCTCGGTCTTCAGCAGCGGTACGTAGGTCATTACCAGGAACGGACGTGTGCCGTCCCACGCCAGGTTGATTGCATCCACCCTTGCCTGCACAATGTGCAGCACTTCGCGGAACTCCACTTCCGTGATGCTGTGGTGCACCAGTGTCTGTACCATCCACGTGCAGAGCTCCAGCTCGTCGGCTGACATATCCTTGCGGAACTTGTTTGACACCTGGAGCTGGCAGAAATACTGCTGCTCCGTTCTGTTCTCTCGCACAAAATAATTCTTCTGTGACATAACATTGAAGTTTTGACAAAAAAATGGCCACGCTACGAGCTGTCCGGAACTTCAATGCAGAATCCGTGGGGCGGTTTCCCGACTCCCAACTCGGCGTGGCTATACCTTTATTAATAAATTCGTGGACACAAAAAAGGCTGGATTTGATTCCAGCGGCTTCGTGACCGCATTGAAGTTTTGACTCTGCAAAGATAGGGAATATCCTTGTAACGTCAAAGCAATCTGAGAGAAATCTTCCTAATTTATACATAGTCTAAATAGTATCATTAGTTACAAATTTAAGTTCTCCTTCAGTGCAGGCTGGCATCACCTTCAGCTTGATATATGCACTTTCCTTTCCGGCCTTCAGCTGCAAGCCCTTGTATTTCTGCATCAGGTCGTAGGCCTTCCATTCCGAATGAGGCGACGAAATAGTCTCTCGTTCGCCGGTCAGCCTGTTTACACCAGTAACCACGTATTTCATCTCATCTGCTTCAATACGGGGTAGAACACTTGGGCCTCCGGCAAGTTGGCACCCTTAATCATCCGCACGAGAGCTTCAAGTTCCTCGCGTGTCATCCCCATCAGGCAATACGTGCCGGCACTGTCCTTGTCTACGAACATATCACGAAACGTCTAAGTCCATCGATTCGTCGCGCACGTATTTGAATCCGTTCACATACACAACCTTGCGGCCGTCGCCCGGGTTGTGCGAAAGAATTTCGCTGGGAACGTCCTCCACTACCACGAACATGCGCGTGTAGGCTCTTCCATTACTGTCGAATATCACCGACATGCACCTCTCACTCTCATCACGCGCGGAGTGCGCCAGAGCCCTGGTCACTACTCCGCCTTTTCCCATCATCACATTGTCCAGCTTCAGCCAATCAGGTAATGCTGCTTCTAAATCCTTTGTTTTCATTGTTTATAATGTATAAGTTGTTTTTAAAAGAAAAGGGGAGGCCGTCCTAGGCTTTTAATCCATGCGTGACGTTACCGTTTCCGCCGACCTCCCCTGGCCAGTTTCCAAGACAGCCGCTAGGTATCTAAAGCGGCCCGCACCCAAATCATTATCACACAACTTATATGAAATCTCACTATTGGCACGGAGCGGGCCGCAGAAAGCTCATTCTATAAGCGCGAACAGTTCCGCTTTACTCTTGGCACCTGTGCGCACCATCGCATTGCAGAAGTGATTGTTAACCGTCTTGGGCGACAACTTTAACTCATCTGCTACGTTCTGATGGGAATAACCCTTCTTGAGCAACCTGAGCACGCGCATTTCAGATTCGCTGATATCCAGCCGGGCAGGCTCGCAAAATAACTTTCCCCATGGGCAGTCATGATAAATCGGGCATGTACCCTTTTCGTGATGCAGCAACCCATCCTCCATGTCAATCTCTGTCATATCGAGCACCCCGCAATAACATAGCAGGAAACGTTCTGCCATGTGGTAACGGTTAAGCAGTTCGTTCTGAGTACAGTATATCGAATGGAGTTTTTCGTAAACCCCACGCTCAAAATTAGTGGCCACCTTCAGTAATACCCAGTCGATGATTTCCTTATCGATGGGACTTAGCCGCCTGGCCTTACCGTCGGAATATATCCACACATGATTGTCAGGACCCTGGAAAAACTCTGATGACATCATGGCTCAACAATTATTAGTCATACCTTCCAATTCACGGATGGCAATTTCCACCTGACGGTTAGGCCAATGGCCATTGAGAATCTTATTATAGACAGCATGGAAAGACTGCCCGCCAAGGGCCTCTTGAATGCGACCTATCAGCGTGTCTCGTTGAACGCTTGTCATCTGTCTGTAAGCCTCCCTTAGGCGCTCTGCCTGAAGTTCTGAAGCTGACTGGGTATTATTACCCATTTTGTTTAAATTCTCCATTCTTTTTTCGTAAATTATCAATTTATTATTAAATTTGTAGGCAAAAATATAATAAATCTTTGAAGTTTCCAAGAGTTTTAGGAAAATATCTCCTAAAATTATAGGATTTTAACTCGTTTTAAGACATGAGATATAAAAAATTCTCCATTGAACACTTGAAGGAGGTCCTTAATGAACTAGGGATTTCCGAAAGAGAGCTTTGTAAAAGGCTTGGCGGAAGTCATACGCATAATCGTATACAGGAGATCCTACCACCAAGATTCGGACACCAAAAACTCATCGATGTAGCAAATGCTCTGGATGTGCCCATGGATAGAATCCTAGAGATTCAGGATGTAGAGTCAAACACTCCTAGTATTAAAGGAAATGATGATAACATCAACTCAACTCCCTTTAATCAAGAGTATTATACCCTCCAGAGTGAAAATGAGGCACTGAAGTTATTGATTAAGGAAAAAGACTTAAGAATTGCCGACCTTCAGCGCAATTTGGACATGGTCATCGATTTGGCTAAGAATGGACAAAACTCGGACACGTAAAATCACACCCATCTACAATCCCTGTTGGCATGAGTAAAAAGGAAAACCATAGCGAGGCAGAACTAAAATCCTGCCTCCGCAACTAAAGCAGTTTCTTTAAGGGAACTGCTATTTTTTTGCCCTTTCGTAAACACCTTCGAACCTTTTAGCTGATAGTATAGCACAAAAAAAACCGGTTATCTTTTCAGACAACCGGTATATATCCAATAATCTCTTAGAGATAACTCATCACCTTCTCATAGTAACGCTGTGTAGAACGAACCGTATAATTCTGTCCGCCATTCCAACTTCTTATTGCATGCTCAACGTCATTCTCTGGGTTATGATGCGATTGAATCAATAGGAACATCTCTTTCGACTTCTGTACATTGAAACGATCTGCCAAAGTATAACGTTTCTTACTTTTGCGTGCCTTCAGAATGTTGTTGCACTCTTTTACACATATAGGAGTAATCTGCATGGCACCACACTGGTTTCCATTTTTAGCATTGCTATTGCCACCACTCTCGACTTGAATAATTGCAGCAATCACAGGACTCCAGTCAACATGAGAAGATTTCTTTGCTCTCCTACCACCGGCTATCGCCGTTGATGGAACTAACGAAAATACAATTACGATTAAACATAATAACTTACCTATTCTATTCATCATAAATGATTTTATGGAACCTGAACATTAACATAATCACTATGGTTTATTAAGCTCGCGACAACCGCCTCCCGACAACAGAGGATTGGCATCTAAGTTCCTGTTAAAAACTAATGAGACAACTCTCAAATCACGAGAGGATCTAAAGTCCCATATCTTATCGAGTGCAAAATTACAAAGAATCAACTAGTTACGCAAATATATGTATTAAGAAATAGTGTTTTTAAACATAATTTTTGATTTTCGTCAAGGAAGCCCCATAAAATTAACAAACCAAAGTATTGAAATAATTATAATTTAACAGGGCTAAATTAACAACGAAAATAAACGAAAAAAGCCCCAGATTCCTTTGGAACTTGGGGCTTTTGTTAAAAAAAGAAGGCAGCTACCTACTCTCCCGCATTGCATTGCAGTAC
>JAEEGI010002001.1_pt1 | contig 50424 bp, 31 predicted proteins | sample 8958751 | NCBI WGS metagenome assembly JAEEGI01 (sample SAMN16246545, study PRJNA631951) | gut metagenome | biome: gut microbiome; feature: rumen; material: KS-attached | host: Bos | place: Iran: Karaj | collected 2018-10
TACTGCAAGGACATGTACGAAGCTCTGCTCGATGCCGACGCCCTTTTGCTCGTCACCGAATGGAAACAGTTCCGCATGCCGAGCTTTGGCGTGATGAAGAAGTCCATGAAGAATGCCCTCATCATCGATGGCCGCAACATCTACGACGCAAAGGAACTTGCCGAAGCCGGTTTTGAATACAGTGCTATTGGTTGCTAACGAGAAATGTCCGAAAATGTGAAAAAAGAGGGGCTGACGCCCCTGTTTTTAGGCGTATTCCCGTTTTTGGGAAAAACTTTAGGAAATTTTTAAAGAAAAAATCGTATTTTGTCACAAACTGTCAAAATGAATTATGTAATTTTTAAGGTGTAAAACGGGAATCAAGTCTTATGCAATTTTTTATCAAGCAAATCCAAGTAAATCAAATACTTCATTTAAGCGGATTTACGATTCATTTGGGCGATTCGCCAAGGCATTTGCTGATAACAGGTCAGAATGGTTCTGGAAAGACGCAACTGGTTAAAGCTATTGCGAAACACCTGCAATTGGTTTGTAACGACAAGTCTGCAAACCGATTGACTATAGAGAACCAAATCTTGTCTTACAAAAGTGCTATTAACGATGCAATGCCTGAACTTCAAAAAAGACAATATCAACAGGCTATTGACGATTTAGAGGGACAAAAAAATCTTTATTTTGGCAAGGTTGTAATAGAATTTAACAACCCGATGGCTATGACAGATGCCTATGACAAGAACGATTTTATTCTTGCGTATTACGAAACATTCCGTAACCCTAAATTCGAAGAAGTTCATTCCATTGAAAAGCCTGATTTGACCAAACCAAACGACTTGTCCCGTAATAAAGTTGGTCAATTTTTGAAATTCCTTGCCGATAATAAGGTTCAGGCAGCTCTTGCTCGTAACGAAGGCAAAGACCAGGATGCAGAAAATATAAACAACTGGTTCAATAGTTTCCGGGATGTACTTCGCAATTTGTTCAACGATTCTAAACTAGAGCTTGAGTTTGATTACACGGACTATTCGTTCTATATAAATTCGGTGGGGAAAAAATTCAAGTTCACACAACTCTCTGCCGGGTATGCAGCCGCATTGGATATAGTCGCAGACCTGATTCTTCGAATGCAAAAACCGGGTTCTTTGGTCAGGGCGTATGATAAGCCTGGCATAGTGCTGATTGACGAGCCGGAGACCCATTTGCATTTGGCTTTACAACGGCAAATTATGCCAATTCTTACAAAGCTGTTCCCTAACGTTCAGTTTGTCGTTGCTACGCATTCTCCGTTTATATTGAGTTCTTTGCCCAATGCAGTTGCGTATGATTTGGAACACCGCGAAGAGTTGACTGACCTTACGGAGTATTCCTACGGCGTTTTGGCCGAAGGCTATTTTGGTGTAGATATGGCATCGGGAGATTTGTCTGCCCGCATATCTCGACTTGAAACACTTGTTGCGAAAGAAAATTTGGAAAGTGCGGAATCTGAAGAACTGAAGCTCCTTTTTAAGGATTTAGAAACGGTTAGTGAAGCGGCTGCACCGGCAATCAAGGGCCGAATTATGGAACAGAAACGCAAGTACTTGTCCAAGGGGGCAAAATGATTCGCATCCGCAAATCTTCTGTTGCTCCAGCTGAATTAGCTTCAAAAGGGTATGGTGCGAATTCTGTACAGGTGGCAATTCTCACGGATCAGGACGACAAGTGTTACCTTTGTGAACGCAAGCGCTCTACCGATTTTCAGGTGGATCATCTGCAAAGCCGAAACAATTGCCCAGAAAAAGAAAATTGTTGGGACAACCTTTTTATTGCATGTGGGTATTGCAATCTAAAAAAATCAAATAATTTCGATGATATTTGTAATCCATCCCAAATGGACATCGAGTGCGAAATAACGCAAAAAATTGATTTCTCTACAAACAGGGTGCTGTTTAAAGCGCGAACAACAAATGGGTCCCTTGATCGGACTGCAGAGCTGCTATCTCGCTTGTATAACGGGACACGCCCCGGATTGCGCACAACGCGTGAAGAACGGTTTTACAACGAATTCATCCAGCAGATGAATGTATTTCAACAGGCGGTCCTTCGTTATATGGAACAAGGGGACAACGAAGCAGAAATCAAGCAGTTGCTTGATGTAAAAGCAGAAAATCTGGGCTTTAAGTATTCGATTCTTGCTGAAACGCCAGCCTTAATGTCGAAGTTCAAAGACTCTATAAAATGGAATCGGGCTCAGTAATTTTATTCAATGTTCTGTAGTTCTTAAATATACGCTAATAAAAGGTTTTTTATGAAAGGAATCGTACTCGCCGGAGGGTCCGGCACACGTTTGTATCCGCTTACGATGGTGACATCGAAGCAGCTGTTGCCGGTCTATGACAAACCGATGATTTACTACCCGCTTTCGACTCTCATGTTGGCGGGCATTCGCGACATTCTAATTATCTCGACCCCTACGGATTTGCCTAACTTTGAGCGCTTGCTGGGCGACGGTTCTGCAATGGGCCTCCACTTGAGCTACAAGGTGCAGCCAAGTCCGGATGGACTTGCGCAGGCGTTTATTCTTGGCGAAGAATTCATCGGAAACGATTGCTGTGCCATGGTGCTTGGCGACAACATCTTCTACGGAAACGGCTTTAGCCCGCTTTTGAAGGCTGCTGTCAAGAATGCCGAAGAAAACGGACGTGCGAGTGTGTTCGGCTACTACGTCGAAGATCCGGAACGTTTTGGTGTCGTGGAATTTGACGACAACGGCAAGGTGATTTCGGTGGAAGAAAAACCGAAGGAACCGAAGAGCAATTATGCGATCACGGGCCTCTATTTCTACGATAACCGCGTATCAGGTTTCGCGAAAGTTCAAAAGCCGAGTGCACGTGGTGAACTTGAAATTACGGACCTCAACAAGACGTATCTTGACAAGGGCGAACTGGACGTGAAACTTCTCGGTCGCGGGTTCGCATGGCTTGATACCGGCACAATGGACAGCCTCATCGAAGCGGGCGAATTCGTGAAGATGATCGAAAACCGTCAGGGAATCCAGATTTCCGCTGTTGAAGAAATTGCTTACATCAATGGCTGGATTGACAAGGCAAAACTCTTGGAATCCGCAGCCAAGTATGGCAAGTCCCCCTATGGTCAGCATTTGTGCAAGGTCGCTGAGGGAAAGATTAAATATTAGTAAACAGCAAGCAGCAAACAGGAATGTTATAAGTGGTTAGTAAACAGTATGCAGTAAACAGGATTGAATTTAGTGATTAGGCTTTTGGCCGTAAACAGGAATTGTAATTAAAACGTTCCCTATAACATTCCTAATCACTAACCATCAACCGCTAACCACTAATCACCAACCACTAACCACTAACCACTTGTCTATTATGAAACGATCTATTGTCATCACCGGCGGTGCAGGTTTTATCGGAAGCCATGTTGTTCGTCTGTTCGTGAACAAGTATCCTGAATACAAGATTATCAATCTCGACAAGCTTACCTATGCGGGCAACCTCGCAAACCTCAAGGACATCGAGGGCAAGCCGAACTACAAGTTCGTGAAGATGGACATCTGCGACTTCGACGCTTTCTACAAGCTCATGCAGGACGAGCGTGTCGATGGCATCATCCACCTCGCAGCCGAAAGCCATGTCGATCGTTCCATCAAGGACCCGTTCACCTTTGCACGTACGAACGTCATGGGTACATTGAGCCTGTTGCAGGCTGCAAAGCTTTACTGGGAAAGCCTTCCGGAAAAGTACGAAGGCAAGCGTTTCTATCACATTTCGACAGACGAAGTTTACGGCGCTCTGAAGATGAACCATCCGGAAGGCATCACGCCACCGTTCACGACGACTGCGAGCTCCAGCGAACATCACTTGGCTTACGGCGACGACTTCTTCTACGAAACGACGAAATATACTCCGCATTCTCCGTATTCCGCATCCAAGGCTGGCTCCGACCACTTTGTTCGCGCCTTCCACGACACTTACGGCATGCCGACGATTGTCACGAACTGCTCCAACAACTACGGCCCGTACCAGTTCCCCGAAAAGCTCATTCCGCTCTTCATCAACAACATCCGCCACAAGAAGCCGCTCCCGGTCTATGGCAAGGGCGAAAATGTTCGCGACTGGCTTTTCGTGGAAGACCATGCCCGTGCCATCGACGTGATTTTCCACAACGGTAAAATCGCCGAGACGTACAACATCGGCGGCTTCAACGAATGGAAGAACATCGACATCATCAAGGTCGTCATCAAGACTGTGGATAAACTTCTTGGTCGTGCCGAAGGCGAAGACTTGAACCTCATTACGTACGTGACGGACCGCTTGGGCCACGATGCCCGCTACGCAATTGACTCCACCAAGCTCCAGAAGGAACTCGGTTGGGAACCGTCGTTGCAGTTCGAGGAAGGCATCGAAAAGACGGTACGCTGGTACCTCGACAACCAGGAATGGCTCGACAACATCACGAGCGGCGACTACGAAAAGTATTACGAAACGATGTACAAGAATAGGTAGTAGACAGTAGGAAGTAGGCAGTAGACGATAGACAGAATGCAGTAGGCGGTAGGATGTATGACGTTGGTTATAGCGTCCCCCCGTCATCCTGGAGGGAGCTTCGCGACCGATAGGATCCAGTTAAGTCTTGTTATTTTAAATATTTGCGTCTTTGCCATGAGCGAAGTCGAAGGATCTATAGGAGATTTAAAATGGGAAAGTTTAATTTCATCAAGACCTCCATCGAGGGCGTAACAATCATCGAGCCGACTGTGTTTGGCGACCATCGCGGTTACTTTATGGAAACCTACAACAAAGCCGAGTTTGATGCTGCTGGCTTGAACATGGTTTTTGTACAAGATAACGAATCCCGCAGCAAAAAAGGCGTGCTCCGTGGACTTCACTTCCAGAAGAAGAACCCGCAGGGCAAGCTAGTTCGCGTCATTGAAGGCGAAGTCTTTGACGTGGCCGTCGATTTGCGTAAGGGAAGCCCGACGTTTGGCAAGTGGGAAGGCGTTACCCTTTCTGCCGAAAACAAGAAGCAGTTCTACATTCCCGAAGGTTTTGCCCACGGATTCGTAGTGCTCAGCGAAACGGCGACGTTCGTCTATAAATGCACACGCCTCTACGACCCGAAGGACGAAGGCGGCCTCATGTGGAATGACCCGGAAATCGGCATCGAATGGCCGGTCGGGAACGGCTTTGAACCGCTCCTCTCCGAAAAGGACATGAAGAATCCTGCGCTCAAGGACTTGGGATTTGCTTTTGAGCTGTAGATTAGGTGGTAGGTTATGGTTGTAGGTCTTAGGGAAACTGCATTTTCTAACTGTCATCCCGGCTTAAGGTCCCTGAGCTTGCCGAAGGGCCGGGATCTCCTTACGCTGTTCTTATTGCAGATACTTTTCTCCTAGAATTCCTCTAATCCCTAATACCTAATACCTTAATCCTTTGTAAATTTTTTCTATCTTTACGCATCATGAAAAACATACTTGTAGTTTGTACCGGAAATATTTGCCGTAGCCCGACAGGCGAGTATCTTTTGAAAAAGGAACTTGGTCCTGGTTTTAATGTCATTAGTGCTGGACTTGGTGCGTTGGTTGACAATCCTGCTCATGAAATTTCTCAGAAAATAGCCATGGAACATGGTGTAGATATGAGTGCGCACCGGGCCCGCCAGATTAACTTGGATATTCTAAAATGGGCCGATTTGATTCTCGTGATGGAGAACGGTCACAAGAGGGAACTCTTGCACAGGTATCCTTGGCTTGAAGGCAAGGTATTCCGCTATGGTGAATCTCATCAAGTCGATATTCCTGACCCTTACAGACGGCCCGAAGCTGCTTATGTCATGGCGTGGAATTTTATTTCGAAATTGACACCGTACTGGGTGGAAAAGATTAAACAAAGTGAAGCCAAACACTAATAATTAAAAGGTAACTTATGAATAAAGTTGGTATAGCTCTTTGTGGAGTCGCCGCCGCTATCTTGAGTGGTTGCTTTGCCGCTCCTCAGATGCGAATGGACGTTTCCTCGGATTCCACGTCCTACAATGGAATTTCGTTCAAACTGCATTCCATTGATAAAGGCGACATGGGCGAACCTGTGCAGGTTGTCGAAAATCCCAATGCGGGCAAGTTGGAAGACTTGATGGTAGATTCCCTCCCGGACTTGGAATACAGGATTGGACCTTTGGATCAGGTGCAGGTTGTCGTTTGGGAACATCCCGAACTTACGTCTCCGATGGGACAGTATCAGCCGGCTGGCCAGAAGGTAACGACCGATGGCAAGCTCTTCTACCCGTATGCGGGTGTGATTCAGGCTGCGGGGCTTACTGCTCAGGAACTTCGTCTTGAAATTACGAAGCGTCTTTCGGACAAAATCTTGAATGATCCGCAGGTGGATGTCCGCGTGACGGGTTACTACAGCCGGAAAGCTTTGGTGACGGGTGCTGTGAATAGGCCTGGTTATGTGAAGTTCGATGAAAATCCGATGACCATCCCCGATGTGATTGCCGAAGTGGGTGGCTTTAATGAAAAGGCTGATCCGTCTTTCGTCCAGCTCCGTCGTGGCGAAAAGGTTTATAACATCGATTACACTCGTGCATTCAAGAACAATGTTTCCATCGAACGCATTCTCGTGAAGCCGGGTGACCAAGTGTTTGTCCCGCTGAGATCCGAAACTGAAAGGGATAGAAAGGTCTATGTCCTTGGCGAAGTGACGAGGAGTGGTGTTGTCCGCATGGATAACTATTTGTCTTTGGCCGAAGCCCTTGCAGCATCGGGCGGTGTGAATGCCGTGAACGCTTCATCGAAAGATATTTATGTTATTAGAAATACCGCTCCGGATAAAATCGATATCTATCAGTTGAATGCAAAGAATGCTATGGCGTTAGCAATGGCGGACCGCTTTGAAATGAATCCGCGCGATATCGTGTATGTCGATGCCTCTGGCCTTGCAACATGGAATCGCCTTATCAACTTGATTTTGCCGACGTTCAATTTTATTAAGGATGGTACTTATACGGTCAAGTATATACAAGATATTCATAATGCAGGTTGGAAGTAATCGGGTATAAGGTAGAATTGAAATGATAAATCTCATTTTATGTGGTGGTAGCGGCACTCGCCTTTGGCCGATTAGCCGCTCCCTGATGCCGAAACAGTTCGCCCGTCTTTTTGACGGAGCGTCCTTGTTCCAGCGTACGGTTAAGACAAATTCCCGCATTTGCAGTGCTCAGTACATCGTGAGCAATGCAGAACAGTATTTTTTGGCAAAAGACCAGCTCGAAGAAGTTCATGCGAATGATGTTCGTTTCCTTCTGGAACCGGTGGGCCGCAATACTGCTCCGGCTATTGCTCTTGCTTGCCTTGGGCTGAATCCGGACGATATTGTTCTTGTGTCTCCGTCAGATCACGTGATTCGCAAGACGGACGCTTACGAAGAATGCTTGCGCAAGGCTGAAATTTTTGCTGAAAAAGGTTTCATGGTGACGTTTGGCATTACGCCGACGGGGCCGGAAACTGGCTACGGCTACATCGAATCTGACGGTGAAGACGTCAAGCGCTTTGTTGAAAAGCCGAATCTTGAAACGGCAAAGAAGTATGTCGAATCTGGAAAGTTCTTCTGGAACAGCGGCATTTTCTGCTTCAAGGTTTCGACGTTCTTGGATGAACTTGCCACGTATTCACCGGATATCTTGACTGCTGCAAAGATTGCTTTTGCAAATGCCAAGAAAGAAAATTGTGATTCGCTTGTCCGTGTCGATCACGAAGACATGATGAATATTCCGTCGAATTCGATTGACTATGCCGTGATGGAAAAGTCAAACAAGGTGAAGGTTGTTCCGAGCGATATCGGTTGGTCTGATCTTGGTGCGTTCGATTCCCTCTATGGTGAATATGACCATGACGAAAATGGAAACAACGTAAACGCAAAGCACTTGGGCATTGGTTCCAAGAACTCGCTTGTGCTCGGTGGCCAACGCCAGATTTGCACAATCGACTTGGACAATATGCTCATCGTCGATACACCGGATGCTTTGTTGGTCGCACCGCTTGCGAGCAGCCAAAAGGTCAAGAAAGTTGTCGATGAGCTTAAAGCTCGCGGCTCCGACTTGCCGACGGTTCCGCAGACAGTGAACCGTCCGTGGGGTACGTACTCCGTCCTCGAATCGACCGACCGCTACAAGATGAAGCGCATTGTCGTGCGTCCGGGCGAACGCCTCTCATTGCAGAAGCATTTGCACCGTTCCGAACACTGGGTCGTTGTGAGCGGCACTGCTACGGTGACGGTTGGCGACAAGGTGTTTTACGTGCGTCCGAACGAATCGACCTACATCCCATCGGGAACGCCGCATCGCTTGCAGAACGAAGGCAAGCTCCCGCTCGTGATTGTTGAAGTCCAAGTCGGCGAATACACCGGCGAAGACGACATCATCCGCATGCAGGACGACTACAAGCGCTCTTAAGAGTAGGCTGTAGGAAGTAGACAGTAAGAAGTCTAAAAGTGGCGGGCCTTGCGGTCCGCCTTTGTGCTGTCATCCCTGCCTTGTGCCGGGATCGGTTATAAAAAAAGCGAACCTCACGGTCCGCCTTTTTTAATCTTTCGTCTTTAGTCTGTAGCCCGCCGCAGCGGGCGTTCTTTCGTCTAGCTTAGAACTGGCTGAGGAATCTCTGGTCGTTGGCCGTCAAAAGTCCGATTTCCGGAATCTCGTGGCGGAGCATGGCGATACGGTCAAGACCGAAACCGAATGCAAAACCAGTGTACTTCTCGGAATCAATGCCGCAGTTCTTGAACACGTTCGGATCAACAGAACCGCAACCGCCGATTTCCATCCAGCCGGTGCCCTTGCAACGGCGGCAGCCCTTGCCACCGCAGAACACGCAGCTCACGTCCATTTCTGCAGACGGTTCCGTGAACGGGAAGAAGCTCGGGCGGAAGCGCGTCTTGACGCCTGCGCCAAAGAGTTTGTTCATGAACACCTGGAGCACGCCCTTGAGGTCGGCGAAGCTAATGTTTTCGTCAACGACAAGACCTTCGCACTGCTGGAACATCGGGGCGTGGGTCGCATCGTTATCGACGCGGAACACATGGCCCGGAGCAATCATGCGGAAAGGCGGCTTGTGCGTTTCCATGTAGTGAATCTGGGTGCCCGACGTGTGCGTACGGAGCATGACCTTGTTATCGACATAGAACGTGTCCTGCATGTCGCGGCTCGGATGGTCAGGCGGAGTGTTGAGTGCTTCAAAGTTGTACCAATCCGTTTCGATATCGCGACCGAAATCTACATCAAAACCCATCTGCGCAAAGAAGTCGATGATTTCTTCGCGGACGTCGTACAGCGGGTGAGTAGAACCGGCGGCGATGCCTGCACCCGGGAGCGTGATATCGACAGCACCGCTTGCGAGCTTTTTCTGGAGGGCTGCTTCGTTTGCGGTTTCGATTGCCTTGTCGATTGCTTCGGAAACGGCAACCTTCAGTTCGTTCACGAGCTTGCCGTATGCCGGGCGTTCTTCGGCGCTCAGGGAGCCCATCTGCTTCATGAGGTCGGTGACGGCGCCCTTCTTGCCGAGGTACTTTACGCGGAGATTGTTGACCGCTTCTTGATTGGTGAGGTCCGTTTGTGCAAGTTCTGCATCAAAGGCCTGCTTGACATTGTTAATAGCTTCACTCATAGTGCGCGTAAAGATAGAAAATAGACGAGAGACGAGAGACGAGAGTATTGAAAAAATTACAAATCCTCGTTGCAGATGTCGCTTAAACCCGTCTGAATATCGAAAATCGAGTCTGGATTGAGCATGTAGAACGTTTTTTGCCCCTCGCGACGAGCTATTACGAATTTCCCATCGACCAAAGCCTTCATGTCGTGCGAAAGCGTCGGTTGCGACACTCGGAATGACTTTAGAATTTCGGTGGCGCACATCTCTCCGTTGGCATTGGAAAGTAAATCTATGATTTTAAGGCGTTTCGGCTCAGCGAGAACCTTGAGTTGCTTTGCAATTTGGGTATAGTTAATCTTATTCATGTATTTAAATATAGATATATTTCTATATATTGGCAGCAAAAAAAATAATTTTTGATGTAAATTTCAGAAAATGGACTTCCGGCGGTGGACCTGTTTCTTTTGATGTCATGAAAATAACATTTTTGAGGGATTTTTTGAATAAAAAACATATTTTTTGTTCTAAATAACTTATTTTTATTATGTAGTAAATGGCGTTAAAATTTTTCTATTAAGGTCTGAACCGGACTAAGGTTGGTGATTCCTTATTGCGTTTACTATAAAAATATTGTGTTAAGGAATTTAGGAGAGGAGATGGAAACCCTGGAGTGTAAATCCGGTTTTACCCTTATGGAGCTAATGGTCTATATAGCTCTATTAGGGGTGATTGTGCTTTTGGCGGGGCAAGCTTTTAGCGACAGTTCCAGAATGCGCGTTCGTTCGCAAAACATGTTGCAAGCCTCTGAAATTGCAGAAAACGTAGCCATCTTTTTTAAGTCTGACATTGCGCAGACGGGTGCAAAGACTGCAATGGAAGAGGGGGTGTCTGGTGCCGGTGCGGAGTACGGGAGCCGATTTAGTGAAGCTTATGCCGATGTTTATATGGATCCAGACAATGCGAGTGAAGGCAGCAGAGATTCATCATCTTTTTCTGTGATAACAAAGGACGGTTTCGACAGCCTTACCGTACGGCGGCTGCGTTACGATGAAAATGGCCATTACGCCGGTATCGAACAAGTCGCCTGGTTTGTAGAAAACGGGTCGTTATGGCGCAGTTGCAAGGTCTTAAAACATAAATCGGCGCTTCCTGAGGACGATCCTTGTGCTGACAGCGCTGCCACTGAACCTAAAACTGTAGAAATGGCTGCCGGAGTGAATGCTTTCAAGGTGATTCCGTCAAAGCCTAGTGTTCTGGGGGATAAAGTCCAGATTTTCCCTTCTGAGGGCGAAACCGAATTCAGGCTAGTGCCTCGAAACGACGGTTCTCGTGAAATGCCGGTTGTTTATAACGAAAGAGATGAAGTCAATAAGGGTGGGAACATCCAGACCGTAACGAATTTCTATCAAAATTACGACCAGACGCTGCAAGCGGTGAAATCGGAGGATCAACGGAAGTTCAATGAGGTTATCGCTGTTCGTAACGAGACTTATTCGGAAACGTCCTGGCAGACATTGTGTGGTAAAGATGGCAATCACTTTACATTTGAGCCGGGCGACGAATACGAGATTTCGTTTGAAATGCAATCTCCGTCGGTAAACACCGACAAAAGCAAATTGTTCGTTCCTGGGGAAGATCATATGTCGGTAGGCTTGCGGGATCGGGAAACCGGCGACATGTTCAAGGTCGATGGTGTCGTGCAGTTGAACGATTTTCTGTTTTTCCCGCCTTTGGGCCTTAAGGGCGAAGGGAGCGGTGCTCGTTCTATGCGGTTTTCAGTACCGGTGGCGTTGGAAAATGCTTGTCTTGCATTTACGTTTGCCTGTTATTCTCCGCTGGTGTCGCAAGGGAAAATCTCTTTTACAAGGGTAAAAGTAAGCAAGATTCCAAGTGCTAATTACACGTTTGAAGAATATGATTTCGAAGCGCATAAGAAAGACAAGCAGAACGTAAAGGCGTTCTTGCTGAAATTGGATATCAAAAACAATGGTGAATCAGGGCACGCTGAAGTTGTTGTTCATGTGCCGAGCAATGGTCCACGCGATTAAAACGACTTGAGAGGGGGATTTATGTTTTTCAATCGTAAAAATTTTGCGTCATCCGTAAGCGACAATCCGTGCCGCTTTTTCGCGTCTTCTCGTCTAAAGTCTGGCGTATCTCTAATCACTGTGCTTTTGCTTATGCTTGTGGCGACTATCGCGGCTACGGCTACGTACAAGTTGCTTTCAAGCATGGGCTTTACAAGCGAAAGCCGAATGCGAGTACAAGAAGCGCATCAGAGTTCTCTCGCCGGTATTGAAAATGCCCGTATGTGGATGACGTTCCATGCAAATGACGTGGGCGCTTTGATGAAGGCGTTTATAGATGGCGGAAACAAGCCGATAAATCTGGACGCCCGGTTACGCCCATTGCAACGTGCAGGGCAGAATTACCATGTATGGCTTACCGGGGTGAATACCGAAAAGAGCACGACCAAGTTGAAAATACTTTCATCAGGCGAGTCCAAAAACGATACAAGGTGGAACGAAGTTGCCATATTCAACGTAGATGGTTTGTATCGCGTAAGGCTTTTTGAAGAAGAATCCCATGCAGCCATTCCGTTCAAGTACAACTATTTTGGCGGTACGACGCAATCTAAAGGGCATATAAAAGCTTTTTCTATGTTGATTAACGGCAATTTGGAATCGTCCAACCCGGTATATACTGATGATGATCTTGTTGTTACAGGAAATATCAAAATGTCGGGTAATTCTGTTGGTGCGGGAGGTACAGTTTGTGTCGGTGGCAACCTTGATGCGAACAATGGGGTGCTTGGCAATGATTTTTATATCGGTGGAAATGCGAACGCGTTCACGTTCCCGTCATCGAATGATGCCGCTCATCTCACCAATGCCAACGTTACGGGAAACGTATATATTGAAGGAAACCTTAATGCACCGACTACGGGCGACCAAAAATTCCAAAAAAACGTGACTATTAACGGCATATGGAAAACGAAACTTGAAGCGCATGATTCCCGTGTAGCTGGCAACCTTTGTTTAGGCCCGGACGCTCAAGTCCAGCTAGACAAAAAAAGACCGCCGAGAACCTTTTTGGTTGGTGAAAACGTCTGGTCCGAAGCCTTGTTCCCTATAGCGGTTCCAAACAACGAGGATAATCAGGATGGCTATGACAGGATTGTCCTTGGGAATAAAGCGGAATCAAAAGTCTTTATCCGAAGCGCTCATCCAATTGCGGATTACGTGACTCTCAGGAATGACAGGACCTTTATCGAAAAGAATACCTATTATAGGGGAACTTCTGGCGGAGCTTGGGGATTTGGTCCTCAATCGAGATGGGATAATAAAACGACCCGTCCGTATCCAGACCTAATGCCGCATATAAAGACGAAAGATGATGCTTACTACTTCTACTATTACAATGGTCCGGGGCAAGATGTCGATTTCATTGTGACCAGTGGCGGAGGCCTAGGGCCGCAATCATACTATGCGAGCTATTATGTTGCGAACGAACCTTTTTATTCAAACAATAAAAACCATTACCTGAATTACGAAAATTCAAAGCCTACTGGTTCTCCTTATTGCAAGGCTGGGCCTGATAAGTGGCGTCCTGAATGTAGAGTATCGCCTTGGTTTAAGTCTTTGGGAACCGTGTCGAGAGACCTCTCTGCAGGCCGTAGTTTTGAATGCGCCGAGTCCGTCAAGACTCATTGTGATTCCGTTTGGGAAAAGAAAGAAGGATGCGATCATTCAAAATACAAAGTCGATGACATTCTTGTAACGGCGTACTCCAAATTTGTAACGTACGCAAACAAGGGATGTGATGATGTATATCTTTGGGGAAATACAATGTCCGACCGATTGAACGAATGCTATAGGAAAAATTCCAGCAATCCGGAACTTGCGAAAACAAACCTCTATAACGGCTATCAAGTGGTGAAAGTGGCTGATCCTGGTCAAAAAAAGGACCCGAAAACACCTTTGAAAGGAAAGTTCATTATCATCGTGACAAACAAAATGGGGCAGCAGAGCTTGCCTCCGACCACGTCGGATTCCTATGTTTTTTTATATCTGCAAGAGGGGCATGATGGTGACGCTATACAACCGGCGGAAAATTTCGGTAGCTATAACTATTTTATCTATACAGAGAAGAATATTAAACAGATTCTGTTTAACGAAGCTGTGTTCAGCGGCTCTATATATGCAACGGCAAAAACTTGTGCTAAGGTTGGCAATTTCCAATCTCGTTCCATGATATTCAATGAGGACTTGATGAATGACTTGTCGGCGAATGCTGTCATATGTGCAGCCACCGTGAGTGAATCGTCGTGTGGGGGCATTGTCGCTGCCGCAAACCCCGGCGAAGGTGGCGCCCAGCAGGGCCAAGAAGGTGCGGGCGGGGCCAAATTCGATTCCTACTATATATCCATGGCGCCGCAATTGGGGGTGAGGCTGGAATCGCAAAACAAGACTTCGGAATCGCTGCCGCAAGCTGGTGACGAAAACACGACCGTCCTTACTCCGTCCTTTATCGTGCTTCCGCGCATTATCTATTTGCCGAACGATCCTTACGGCGCGCTGATAGACTATTACAATGTGCAACAGCTCAATGCGTCTGCCGGTGTAGCCACCTTGAAAAAGTCGGATGTGGCGGTCGCTTGTACAGGGCCGGGAACGTTGCCTACGAGCGGGTCTCTCTATTTATCGGGATCTCCGCTCAGTAAAGGTCTTTACACCTGTACCGCTTCGGCGACTGGCTATTCCGATATCCCGTTCTGGGTCCATGTTGGGGACGATACCCGCAGCACTCCGCAGATATCATTTGAATCAAACTCTTTCAAAATGGGTCCTGACGACATAAAAGAAGTCAAGCTTGTTGTTCCGGCACATGCAAGTCCTGTTACTGTGGAAATCTATTGCCCTGACGAAGAAAATGAAGCGTGGTCCTATGTAAACTCTTTGGACGCTAGCGTTACGCGTGAAGGTACGACATGCAAACTGCTATTGCCCGCAAGCGATGCGGAATCGACCCCTACGTTAGCTATGGTAAGGACTTTGAATGCCGTGGAAGGTTCGCTGATATTCCAGTTGCTCCCCGGCGAAGGCTACATTCCCGGAACGCCGTCTTCGACGGAACTTTACTTGACGTCGAGCGCTCAGCTGAATCGCGAGGAGGCGACAAGCTCCGAAATAGAAACCTATTGTACCAGCCATTCGGGAGATTGCCCCGCAAGTTACAAGACTTACTGGCCGGATTGCGAAGTGTCTGGAGTGTGGGTCGAGCCGACGGGGACGCCCTTTATCAACAAGGTTGACAATTTCACATGGGTGATTATGGCTGGCAACACGCAAGCAGTAACCTTGACTCCCGCTACCGGTAACGAAAACGATTGCGTTATAATCATTCCCGAAACTGGCAACTCCATTGCGGCAAATGGCGTTAAGGCTAACGAATCGTACATGTTGCGCGCAAGTGCCAAAGCGCCGATGAGGTCGTTTAGAGTTGGGTTCAAGGGCAATGTCGGGGCGAACAACCACCCGGTAATAAACGTATCTATCAGCAGCAATTCGGGCGACAGGAGCGAAGTGTGCCGTTATGACGATGCCGTAACGGACTCGGAAACATCGGGCAAGATGTGTTCTGTGTCCGTATTCAAAGGCGATATGGTGACTGTCGCGCTAGAAGATGATTCCAATGCTGAAGAATTCAGTTTTTGGAAATGTACGGGAACAAGTTGCCCGACAACAGATGAAACCGTTACCAGCAAAACCTACAATTCGTTCACGCTTTCAGAGAGCGGGACGGACTTGATTGCCGTATTCGGGGAAGCCGACAAGCATTGCTTCTTTGACGAATTCAAGAATTCGAGTGTCGAATGCGGAACCGAGACGAAATATTGTATAGACAAATGCGGTAACGATGCCACGTCCGTGTGTGCCGGGGCGGTCGATGCTTCTGGATTATATACAGAAGCCAAGTGGCATTTGGTATCTGGCGTGCATTCGCAGATTCTTACCGGAGATGGGGGCGAAATCCATATCGACAAGTCGGTCATCAAGAAAAAGAAACAGTCCGCTCGCGAACCGGTCGTGGTCATGAGCACGGTGAATGCGGGCATTGTGGGTACGTTGAAGGCGCTGATTAATGTTCCTCGTGCGACCTCTAGCTATGACAATTCTGCTGTCAATATAAAGAATTCCGGGTTCATGCTTCGTGCGAATACTTACGGCAATGATTATTTCATGTTGAATCTGTACGAAAACAGGGATGGCAAGCTTGAAGCGCAACTGTGGAAAGGCTCGACAAGCTTGTCGTTTGTTCTGACGAATGAAAATGGAAATTCTGCAACAGTTTCTAATTCAAAAATGGTCATGGTGACGGCTTCCGTTACGGCGACAAATGTTATCGAAGTACGTGCCTATGTAGGGAATTATTACGGGGGCTCTCCAAGAGAATACGGATGTTCGTTCAATCTTTCCGATTTCAACAACACCTTGGCCGATGCCGCCCATGAATTTGTCGGGTTTAGCCTCGCCGACCCGAACTTCAAAATTTACGGTATAGGCTGGAAGAGCGGTACATACAATTCGGAATGCCATGACACTTATCCGACGGTCAAATGCTCGTTTGCCGCAGTTGCGACAGACGGAGTCATCAAGACCGATGAACTCGTAAAACCCTGGGTGGGCCATTCAGGATGGTTCGATTCAAAGGATTGTACTCCGGTTTATTACTACTATAACGGAGATGACGCCTCCAGCTCCTGCGGTTTCCTCAATGAATCGGGGGCTACATGTTCGAACGGCTACCAGTTTGACAAGAGTGGGGCTGGCGCACACGGTTATACTGAAGGGGATACTGAATATAAAACCGCGAAAGCTTGGCTTGCGAATTGTTTGAACACGGACAATTCGGATGTTGCCTGGCTTGCGTCCGCCGAAGCGGAACGTGCGCATTGCGGTGCGTTCTGGACAGGGGAGTTTACTGAATGTACGGATCACCAGGATTTGTTCAGCGGCTCAAGGAGCGTAGGCTACGGTCTTGACGAGTCCATTGCTTTTGATAGCAAGCAAAACCTCAGGGCGGCGACCCTTCACATAACGCTAGAAAATACGGATTACAATGAGGTTGAAATTTGGCTTGTCAGTGAAAGCGAAAATTGGGGCAGCGTCGATCACGAAAGTCATTCGGTCAAGATGAACGGCAACAGCGGCTCGTTCGACGTTATGCAGGAATTTGCCACAGGCTCAAGCGGATTTGACCCTGAACATGTGAAGATGATTGTCTTGAAAAACCATGGCGCGACAAGCGTTACCGTGACTTCTGTTACGAGTTCTTGCGCAAATGCAGTCGGCATCACTTATTGCAGGGCCGAATATGACGGGAACAACTGGAATGTGACGACTCAAGTTACGAACAAGAGCTTGATTTCGAGCCAACGTGTTACGGCTACCGTTGAAGGCGGAGCCGGTCTGAACGTGACCAAGGCTGCGACAGGCGATGATGGCATTGTTTGGAATGGCGATATCTCCCTCTTGAGCATTCCTGATGCAGACGTTTATAATTACCAAGGAAAATCGTATGTGTTCAACGCGACGATTACAGGCACTTCTGGCCAGACCGCATCAAAGCAGTGCACCGTCTCGCCAGACCCGATTGGAAAAATTGGAGTCAACTGCTCGGTTGTCGGAAGCATTGCTAGTGGCGCTAGATACCCGACGTTCAATATCGATTTCAATGGATGCCCGGGCGAAGGCTGCGCCTATGAAGTTTATCTCGACTATGGCAAGTCTGGCAGCACGAAGGTGGCCGAAGGTGTCCAAAAAACGTCTGCCCGCCATTCCGCCGCAGGCCAGAGCGAAACTTGCAATGTCACCGAGGGCTGCGAACACACCTATACGGTAAAGAGTACGGCGACCCCCGCGCTTTTTGAAGACTGCATAGGCACTTTCAAGGTCATGAGAAATGCGGAAGATGTTCCGCCTACCGTTACGTGCGGAGTTTCTACAAACCAGTACGGCTTTACCGCAGATCCTATTTCTGTTTCGGATAATGTGTATTTCTTGGCCCGCAACGATGAAAGCGTCGAAAAGACTTTTAATGTGACTTTGAAGAAAGAAGGGGCGAATGTAGGGTCTTCGACCTTAAAGAATTGGTCCCAGATTACGAATGTGGCAAGTTTGGGAACATTGCAGAAGGGGAATCATACTTACAGCCTTTTTGTCGATGACGAAAAGGTATGCGATGTCAATGTTTCCGTGACTGAAGAATCGGGCGCTTGCAGCATTAGCGGCAATTTGTACGAAGGACAGCTGCTTTCGATGAATGTTTCTGGAGTAAAAGCCAATACACAGTTTACATGGGCTTTGGGTAACGATTCTAAGACGATTGACTGCGGTACGGGCGGATGCTGGAACAATACGATGAACGCTCCTATCGCCGCAGGGACTTATTCATATTCTGTGAGAAGGGGTGCAAGTACGATATGTTCGGGGAACTTGACGATAAGCCCGATACTGACGTGCTCGGTGACCCCGAATTCCGTGAACAAGGGCGAAGGCTACACGTTCCAGGCGAACCGCGCTGCTGGCATAAATTGCTGGAGCTGTTCCTATACCTATGATGCCGGGACGCAGCAGAATGTCAATACGGGAACCCCAATCGTCAAGACGGCAAGTAGCAGCGGTACAAAGACTCTGTCGTTCAGTTGCACTTGCGACAATAATTTTAGCGCATCATGCTCAACTCCTTTGGAAATCATTAAGCCTAAGCCGACGTTTAGCTGCCCTGCGGATTTGAAAGCAAGTACGGTCGGTTCGAATAATGTGACCATCATCCCGCAGAATTTGGAAGGTTGTGACGAAGGCGGGAGTTACTGCTACTATACCATTGCAGGTACAGGAGTGACGGGGGATAGTTATACGGGAGGCGCACTGCCTTCGTTTACGGAAAGCGGCAAGGACGATGGGGATACTGAAACCTACGCTGTCGCCTTGACAAATTCCGCCGGAACGACAACCGAAAATTGTAGTGTGGAGTTTTCTTCAGCACCTGTTTGCGGTTGTACCTGTAGTTCTGGTTGCGATAACCTTGGAACTCATGGCGTAGAAGGAACGACGGATGCTGTTCGGTGTATTTTTGCCACAAGTATAACAGAAATCAACGAAAATTATGGGCGGAATACCATCTGGGTCAATGGCAAGCGGCCTGGTTATTGCAATGGCCAGTCTTCGTGCAATACGGCTCTTGCGGATGCTGGTATAACAACGGTAGATGGCGGCTACTATATAGAAGTTCCGAGAACAAGAGGCTGCCACGATTCTAACCCGCCAAATGGCGCTAATGCGGATTGCCAATGGATAAAGGTTTCCATTACGGGCGGGACGCCTGCTTGTGGTGGCGCTACAAGTTCTAGCAGCGAGGCGACTTTGCCCACTTCATCTGCTTCTTCGCCCACCTCGTCAGATACGCCGACAAGTAGCGGGTCTGTTACCGAAATGGTGATAACAAATGGACAATATCCTCCTCAAGTAAATAACGTTACTAGCGGAACGTGCTTCTCCTTGTCTGGCGTTTGGAATAACGATTGCAATCGCCATCCGCAGCTGAACTGCAATGTCACTTCGGGAGGCGGAGGCGTTCGAATTACCTATGGTTCGAATCAATGGGAAACTTCAAATTACAATTTAAAGCAAGATTTGGGCGTTGCGATGCCTTGTTCTCCAAATCCAGCTGTGTTTATTGATCGGGTTTGTGTTGAATGGATAAACGGAACCGAAGGCTGGTGTAAATTCGAAAATTAGTAAGGGCATATATGCTTAAAGCTCCCCCGTCGGGGAGCTTTTTCTGTAATATTGCGTTAAAATTACATTTTTGCGTTTTTTTCTTTGTGATTTTCATCGATATGAAAAAAAAATTTTTCATTTTTTCTTAAAAAAAATTTATTTTTAGAAGAAAAATGGTGTTAAGGATTTTGAAATGAAGAAGAAGAAGGTGAAATCCGGTTTTACCCTTATGGAGCTTATGGTCTATATAGCTCTTTTAGGGGGTATTGTTCTTATTGCGGGGCAGGCGTTTAGTGACAGTTCAAAGATGCGAGTTCGCACGCAGAGCATGCTGCAAGCAAACCAGACTGCCGGGAATGTGGCGACAATCATCAAGCAGGACATTGCGCAGCTTGGGGCGAAAAGTTCCAAGGAAGTGCCTGATCCCACTAATCCTACATTGATTGATAATTTCAGCACGGTTCATGTACATGATGTGTATATAGACCCCGATAATGCGGTAGATTCGCTGAAAGATTCTTCATCTTACAAGATTTTGAAAAAACGTGGAGAGGATATCGGAGATACGATTGTCATGCGCCGTTTGCGCTATAAATCAGACGGGGATTCTGCCGGGGCTTATGAAGCGGTTGAAGAAGTGAAGTGGTTTGTTGATGAAGAAAGAGTCCTTGTCAGAACATGCAAAGGCATCAGTGGGAAATCTGTCGAAGAATGCCCTTGTTCGCGTGCAGGGTGTTCCGATCATAACGCGGATTGGGGGGATTCTAGCGTCATTGCCATGGCCGATGGCGTTAGCGCATTTAGACTGACTGCAGGTACACCTTCCGTTTTGGATTCGCTTGTGGTTGTCCTTCCCGATTCTTTACACCCGAGTAACAATAACTTTAAGCTGGTTTCCCGTTTTGGTGAAGATCATTACGAGCCAACGAACGTGGACCCTTTAGATGGCGGAGAATCCGTCAAGCTTTCTGGTTTTTACATGAATTATGACTTGAGCGAATCGAATCCCGGCCCTATTAGCAACCCTGATTTAATTAAGGCCAACCAGGTGTTCCTGGCTCCCGAGGGGGCAAGCAATCATTCGTGGAGGGCTCAGTGTATTTCAGTGAATCTTGTACCCTTTATTGAGTATGAAATATCTTTTTCCATGCCCGTTGTCTCTACAGAAGTTGACCCGAGTAGCATGTTTTGCCCAGGGCGCGACCATATGGCTGTGGGCTTTAGATTTGCGGGCGCAACCAATGTTGGAAAAAAGCCGGACGGGTTGAATGATTTTCAATTTTATCCGCCGACGGTTGGTGATGATGGCGATACCGGATTTCGTAAAATGCGATTCACGACAAACGATACTATCAAGGATGTTTGTTTAGGTTTTTCGATTGCTTTGTTTTCTCCAGTCGCCTCTGCTGGTAACATCAACATTTCCAATTTAAAGCTTAAAAAGGTTCCGACTTCAAATTACAAGTTTGCGGCCGATGCCTGTAACCTCACTCCTAGTGGCGCATGCGCTGCAAACAGCCCTTGCTGTGCTCCGAAGGTTAAGAAAAATGTGAAAGCTCTTAAGGTGGAATTTACTATTGCGAAAAACGGCGAAGCCGGTGCCGAAACAGCCATAATCCCCATCCCCAGTAACGGCCCCAGAGACTAAGGAGTGTAACATGTTCAATAAAAAAGGTGTTTCTCTTATAACAGTCCTTCTGTTCATGCTCGTTGCAACAATTGCTGCTACGGCGACATTTAAGTGGCTTACATCTGAAAACCGTTCTTCTGCATCTAGAATGGAAATTCAGGAATCTCGCCAGAGTGCCATTGCGGGCATTCAGGCGACTAGGGCGTGGATGACCAACAACGCAAACGATGTTGGCGCACTTGTGCGTCAATATGTTTTGGGCGGAAAACAGCCTATTTTGCTCAACAATCGTGTCGTTGCTCACATGAATAACAGGCAGGATTTCAATGTTTGGCTGACGGGTATCAGTGAAACTAACGGTCGGTACAAATTTAAAATCCTTTCCGAAGGCAAAGCCCGCCAAAGTTCAAAGCACACCGAGGTGGCTATTTTAGATGTATCCGGGCTTTATCAGGTTGCGCCCCCCGTTGAACCGGAAAAGAGAAGACGTTTGGATTTTGATTATTCGTATTTTGGCAGTACTGTTAGAAATGATGGTAAAATTAAAGTTTCATCTATGATTATTAATGGAAATTGGCATGGCAACCCGAATACGGTCGATAGAAACATTGTCATTACGGGTAAGGCGAGACTTTCCGGTGACGAAATCAAGATATTAGGTACAGGTTGTATAGGGGGTGACCTTTATGCGGATAACGGAATAGAGGCGAAAAATCTTTATGTTCATGGAACCTCTCGTGATTTTGGAACAAAGAATGAGAGCTCAAAAATGGGTATTTCGCGTCATGCTTATTTTGACGGCATTGTTGAGCATTCCAGTAATGGTGATAAAAAAATCTACGTGGGTGGAAACCTGACGGTTAAGAACCTTTTTAAAACTCACATGGGATCGGGGAGTGCTTCTGTTACGGTTGATGGGAATCTTTGCGTTGATTCTGCTATATCTCAGATTCAGCTGGGCGCATCACAAAAAGCTCCAGCATTCGTTTATAATTGGACTCCTTCATATAACGTTCCTTTTACAGTAAGAAAGAATGTCTATGTAACGCATCCTAGAGCATTTTATGCGAAATCCGGTGATTTTTCCGAAAATTATACGAAACTTATTTTAGGGGATTCTTCGAGTTCAAAACTTTATATTCCAGATGCTTACCATTCTAGCAATTATACAGGACTGCGCGCTTCTTTTCCCGATGCTTTTGTAGATGTGAGCAGTTCTGATAATAAATACTATTTCTATGTATATCCAAGTGACCCATCTTCTGTAAAAGCGGGGACTAATTATGAATATGGTGATGCTAATGTAAATAAAACTTCTCCATATTGCAATGCTTCTGATAATCCGTCTTGCCATGTGACTCCTTGGTTTTTCTCAAGGGCCTCGAGTGAAAATATATTCCAAAGAGAACCGTCGGAGCCGTTTGATTTTGTCCGAGATGTTGATTGTGCTGATTCTGTCAAAAAAGTTTGTGATGCAATTTGGACGAAAAAGGAAGGGTGTGATGGTGCAGAATTCAAAGTCGATGATATTCTTGTGACTGCGTATGAAAAATTTATAGATTACGCAAATAAGTGCGTAGGTATAACAACTTTGGATGATGAAGAATTTGTATCAAAAATGAATAGTTGCTATGATACTTTGCCCGAAGCAAAACTATATAATGGATATGTTGTTGTTAAAGTCACTGCTTCGCAAAAAAATGATTATAAAGATAAAGCCGGTAGTATTCAAAAGTTGAATGGTAAATTTATTATCATCATTACCAACAAACCTTATAATGGTGAATTGAATTTACCTCCGACAAAAGATGATAATGACTTTGTTTTCCTTTATTTGACTCAAGGAACAGGTAAAAATGTTACGATTAATGGCATCGATGATCAAAGATATAATTATTTTATTTATACAAAATCGAATGTTGGAGAGTCTGCAACGTCTCCTACTTGGAATGGACCCGAGATAACTCCATATGGTGGATTCCTTTTCAATAATGCCGAGTTTCATGGCTCGATTTATGCTGCTGCTGAAACATGTGCTAAAATATCGCGAATTAACAATGCCAAACCATTGGTTTTCAACCAGGCTCTTCTTGATGACCTTAGCCAAAATCAAGTTATTTGCCCGGCCCCAGATTTCACGGAAGAAAATTGCGGTGGTGCTGCGACAAGTTCCTCTTCGGCTGGTCCTGAATCCTCGAGTTCTGTTTCTGGAGACGATTTAATTGGAGGCAAGGACCCTTACTTTATTTCGATTGCCCCGCAGTTGAACGTCTCATTAGAATCTCAATACAAGGCGACGGAATCGGCGCCTGCTGAAAATGCCGAATCGAGCACTGTCGAGGGGTCCATTCTCGTGATGCCTCGAATCATTTACCTCTCAAGGACTCCGACAGGCAGACTGCAAGATTATTACTCCGTTTTGAATTTGAATGGAGCGCATGAAACGAAAACTCCGTCTAGGGTCAGTTGCAATGGCTCTGTTCCCGCTACAGGGAAACTGTATGACGGAACTCCATTGGATGTGGGAAATTACAAGTGTGAATACACTTCACCCAATTATGGTACGGTTCCATTCTACGTTGTCGTGAGCAATGTTTCTGTGGATGATGCTGTGGTTAAGTTCAACGAACCTACAGAAACAACTTTAGGCATAAATGACGAGGCTACTATTTCTGTGCATATCGGTAAATCGTCCAATGCAAGTGGAAAAATCAAATTTGACATTTCGATTGACAGGGAAATTGCAGGATGGACAATTACTCCTCTAGCTGGGGTCACTCGCCGTGATAGCAGTAGCGGTAGCAGGCTTTACTATACCGTAGAGGTAACGCCCAATGTGACCGAAGCTCAAGATGTGAATGTATTGAAGATTTCTACGAACGGGCCTTCTGATAACGGAGACATGTACCTGACTCTGACCCCGCCTACAGAACTTTGCCAGATAAGTTCCCTTATTTCAGAAAACGTTTATCATGTCAAGGTTAGGGCTTATACGTTCGTTAACAGGTATCCTGTTTCTGATTACTGCAATCAGTCAGGAGTTACTTGTGATGCTGATTTGCAGGAGAAAAGCGCACGCCCGGATTGTGAATCCTATTATAATGAATGGGTAAAAGCAAATGGTACTGGCTGTAGTGTGCTTGAAACAAACGACAGCTGGAAATGCTTGACTAATAGCCCCATTACGCTTACTTCTGTAAATGTAAATGAAGTCCCCAGTAGGGAATGTGAAATTGTCATCCCGTCTGGCGATAAAAACAGAATTGCAACGCCAGAAGGCGGTGAAAATCATGTCTTGTACGCTTCTCTCAAGCGTAAGAAAGTTGAGGTTACAGTCAATATTCGAAACGCCTTGGATGGTAGCACCAATGTTCAAGTGGCAGGCGACTATTCCTTGAATGAAACTTGCTCAAGAGAAGATAAGCCTTGTACATATAAAGTCCTCGCCGGAGTTCCAATCGTATTTTCGCACAATGAGTTTGGCGAAGACGAGGGTAATTTTAGATATTGGAGCTATTGCCACGGTGACCAGTGCACCCAATATAATACAAGTGGTGATTTGGAGCTTGCGTTCTATGATGAAAATGACGGCAAAACGAATACCGTTACTGCGGTATATAGCAAAGAATCCCAGTGCTATTATGAAGACTTTACAAATACGATAGCTTTCTGCGGTACAGATGGAATAGACTGTATTGATACTTGCGCTGTAAGGCCTGGTGACTCGCAGGCATGTATGCCGAAATATGGCAAGCAGGTCATGTCCAACTGGCTCATGACATTCACCAACAAGAACGACGGAAATGCTGACAGGTATGAGGAGCCAAACATTGAAGATGGCTATATCTATGCTACGACTAAACAGGGGAAGCCGTCAATCATTTTAAGAAACAAGATTGTGGGTTCAAATGGAACGATGTTCTCCCTTGTGCAAGCAGGGATTGTGAACAATTCCGATACAAGAGATTTGCTGAATTCCGGTCTTGTTTTCCGAAGCAATGGACAAGAGCATTTGATTTTGAACATTTACGGAACGAGTACTTCTGGAAAGACTGGCAATCTGACATTCCGCGTTTGCAAAGTTGAAGGACAGTCTATCAGCAGTGCGACCGAGGGCGATTGCAAGCTGGTTCCTGCTAAAACAGGTGTGTTGCCGTTATCCATAAAGAACAGTACGTTTATCAAGGTCAGGCTTGAAATAGACAACAATGACTTGTTGAAAGTCACCGCGAAAGTTGACGACAAAACTTGGGAAGGCGAAGTGAACGTCAGAGAACTTGGCTGTAACGGCGCTGATCACAAGTATGTTGGATTGAGTTTGAAGGATCCGGATTTCAAGGTGTTTGACAATGGCTGGACATCGGCTGCTTTGGATGACGTGTGCTGGGAAGTCCCCACGGTTTCGTGCGACTTTAACGACAAGAAGGTGGCGCTCGAAGAGTATGTCACTCCTTTTGTAACGCTTTCGACGACGTGGTTCGAAGACAAAAATTGCGTTAAAGAGTTCTACTATAATGGGTGCGATGAAGAATCCGCGCCCAGAGCCTGTGTCGGCTTAGGCAGTCCTGGTGAAATTGGATATAAGATTAATGGCGAACAGTATAAGTTTACCCAGGTTGGACTCCATGGATTTGATTTCGATGGCAAGAGAACGAAGGAAGCTTCTGTCAAGATGGTATGTCCGGGCGATGCGGGCAGCCTTGATCTTGCCAAGGATTATTACAGTTGCAAGGAATTTACCGTTGGTGACCCGTCTTACTGTACCAAGGATGTCGATATTTATGATGATTCTAAATATTTGAGTGCAGGTGAGGCCGAGATATTCAGTGTTCCTGGTGATGAAGATTCTATGAATATGCTTGGCGCGGACATTCATGTTCACGTAGAAATGGAACATGGTTTAGGTGTAGGGCCTTTGGGTAACAGGGCTCTTGGTGCGAATTTGACTATCCAATTGGAAGATGCCGACGGGGTAAGGAGTTTGGCAAGAACTATCAGTAACGCAGGTGTTGCGAACATATCGATGGAGTGGATTACGACGAGCACTATCGGTTTTGATCCGCAGCGTGTTTCGAAAATCATCATTACAAGTGATGAAGGCATTAGCATTGAAAAATTGAGTATTCACAGCAGATGTAGCAAGAAACTGGACCTCAAATGCGAAAATGCGACTTTGGATTTGGCTAATAATGGGTGGCGTATTCAAATCAATCCCCAGCCCGCTGAAGTTACGTGTTCTTATACATCGGATGATGCGAATCTCATTCCTGAAACTGATGTGACTTGTAGTGGCGTGCATCCCATGACTTACAGCCAGGGCCACGAATTTGACTGGCTCTTTATGACGGATTCCACGGAATTTACTGTTACCGCGACAAGGAAGAGTGCTTCTGGAAAGGTTCTCAATTCTTCTAGCTGTAAGATTAAAGGGATGCCGCCTAATACCAATCCTAGTCTCGAATGCGAAATTATTAATGGAACTACAAGTATTCCCTTCGGCAGTAAAGCACCTGGTGTCAAGTTCAAATTCGGTGATGAAAAGCCTGGTGCTCATAAAGTTCCTTATACGGTGACTTTAGACGGTACCGTCATAGAAGGCAATGGCTCTGCTGATTTGGGAAAATGGCAAAACGTCCCTGCTGATATGACTCCGACAAGAGTCGGTACATATACCTACGTTGTGAATGTTGGAATCGGTAATGTCACTCCGTGCAAGCCTAGTTTTACCGTTAGCAATCCGACAGGTACTGTGGATTGCCGCGTTGATAGTGATGGAAAGTTCCACGTTGATATCCCCAAGCCGGAAGGCATCAGCTATAATTACACTTTTGCCGTAACGAACCAAATCGGAAGTGTAATAAACGAAATTACTGGCGAAACGGGGGCAAGTGACAGAGCTAAATTAGAGTTCAGCCCAACGCTCCCCGCGGATGGAAAATACGGCTATGCTATCACCATTGATGTGGGCGGAGACAAGAAAAACTGCTTGAGAGAGTTTGATTACGAATCGAAGGTTTCGCTTAAATGCCCTGCCTCTATTACAGGTCAAGATCCGAGTAATGCGATTAGTGTAGGAGCGACAGCGAAAGGCTGCGAAGACGGATGTACATATAAAGTTGGCAGCAATAATCCTTCGAATGATTTGCCTTATACGTTCTACGATTTAAGCGGGACTGGCACAAAGGATTATACGTTAGAAGCCGTAAATGATGTCACTGGGAAAAAGGCGACATGTCCTTTCAAAGTGACGTTCTTGGAAGAATTGGCGGTTACATGTCCGACTAGTGACATAACGGGTCAGAAACCGGAAAAGATATCGGTAGATGTTGATGTCAGCAATTGCGAAAGCTGCTCGTATTTGATAAATGCGATAACCCCGACCAAAGCAGGAAATACATTTACCTTCTCGGATTCGGATGTTTCTACGAATACGAAGTCAAAGCAATACACATTCAAAGCTACGGATAAATATGGTAAGTCTAAGGAATGTTCATTTAATGTGGTGTTTGCAAGTGGAGGTGGTTGCAAATGTACAGATTACTGTACGCAAAGTCAGTGCGATGAGTTAAGAGTCTCTGGTTCTTTAAGATTTGATGGAAACTGCTATTTTGCGACATCAATATCTAATATGAATGGAACTGGTTATGTAGTAAATGGTCGTACATATGGCGGTTACATGTCGAACGGATTTGGTAGTACTGTTGATGGTGGATATTACATAACTTCAACGGGCGCGAATTATGGTAGTTCCGTAACTTTGGGTGTACCCACACCAGGCTGTGCGCATTATTATACTTGCACGAAAAAGTCCTGCATTCCTTTTGTAAATGGAACCGGAGGATATAATCAGAATTGTTATTCTTCTGGATTGAGCAATCATGCAAGTGGTACATGCTACACCTTGCAAGATGGGAGAGAAGATGCTACAAATATAAATAACACTGCCACTGATACTTATTGGTGGAAAGTAGTTGATTGTAATGATTTCTGCATTTAAGCTAGCCTACGCATATTCTTTCTTATTCTAACTATACGAAAAACTCCCCTCACGGGGGAGTTTTTTCGTATAAATGGAAAAAGCGAAATTTGCACAAAAGAGAACAACACTGAGGTTGAGCGAGTGACTGTTGCAACGCTGTATCTGTTTTGTTATATTGAATGAAGATTCACCAATCAATTATCTTTATTGCCTGTTACTTTCCCAAAATCTGCTCTTTAATAACGTACCCAAAATATGTGGTTGCGTTTTCAATGGAAACTACTTCATTTTTGATGATGTTTCATAGGGGTTTCTTTGAAATTAAGTCTAGGTTCTTATTCCACGATTTTCCACTCACCGAGGGTGCGTTTTTCCTTATCAAAATTCGCACCAGTCTTGACGAGCTTTTTCGGGGTGCCATTCTTGGCGAGGGGCGCTGAATAAGGTATCTTCAAACTGAACGGATTATAAATATCGGGAGATTTCTTGGCGAAATGATAACCGTCGTATTTCTGTTTTAGGGAGGCACACGCTTGGGCAAAAGTCACCCCAATTGACTTTGCGAACTCCTCAATTTCCTGCTTCATCTGCGTTCGCATTTCTTCTTCAGTGATGCTACAGATTGACACGCGTAAGCATTATCCATGCTTATATGGTTCAGATTTATTTGGCAATAGTGTCGATGAGCAACGACTTGCCGAACCTGCGCGGTCGCGAAAAAAAATAGACACTACCATCGTGAGCCTACTTGTAAATAAAGTCGTCTTGTCAATGTAGATTGCGTTTTCCTTGCGGATTTTCGCATATTCGAGCTGCAACCACGGATGCCAAAGGTGTTAAATGATGGGAAAATTTCTTTCGGCTACCTGATCGATGATGATGCAGATGAGCGTCTTTTTTATGCGTCAATAAAATTTTTTTTTGTCATTTTTATTTGGAAGATACGAAAAACAATTCAATAAATTTGAATTTTCATACAAAAATGTGTCTCTTTTGTGATGTTGAAAATACGACATCGAATCAAGTTTTTTTTTCTTATTTCTATATGTTTTGTTTTTTTTTCGTTTTTTTAAAAATTAATTTTGTCTTTAAAATTATGGAGTTAAGGAATTGAGATGAATTTTATTAAGGTAAAATCCGGTTTTACCCTCATGGAGCTTATGGTTTATATAGCTCTGCTTGGGGTTATAGTTCTTATAGCGGGGCAAGCGTTCAGCGACAGTTCCAGAATGAGGGTTCGCACGCAAAGCTTGCTGCAAGCTTCTGAGACGGCAGGGAACGTTGCCTCCATTATTAAGCAGGACATTGCGCAGTTGGGTGCGAAGAGCTATAAAGATGCCGCGACTGGCCATATTGTCATACATGATTCTGTCTATATGTCCCCTATTAATAACGATTATTCGTCTTACTACATAGGGAATGGAGGTGAAGCGCAACAAGATACGCTTATAATGCGTCGTATTCGATACAACAATTCCGGCAGCTACGAAGCGGTTGAAGAAGTAAAGTGGCTTGTTGACGAGAATAGTTTTCTGAAAAGATTTTGCCGAACAATCGTTGGTACGGGAAATGATGAATGTTCGACTGCTGGTGACTCCGTTGTCATGACAGATTATGCTGTCAGTAAATTCAAGTTCACTGCAGCGACTCCCTCCACAATGGAATCCGCGGCGAATGTTCTCCCGACGACTAATAATGCCGATAACCAATTTAAGCTGGTCTCGCGTTATGGCGATGAAAAATTTGAAAGACTTGAAGTGGCGCATTCAAGCGATTACACTACGGAAACCCTTTCTGGTTTTGTCGCAAACTATGATTTTGAATCGGATGATTTTATCAGTAATCCGGATTTGATTAAAGCGAATCAAGTATTTATGGCTAGCGAAAATTTGGAGGATGAATCGGGTTCCTGGCAGAGTCAATGCAAATCCGTGAATTTGAATCCGTTTGTTGAATACGAAATATCGTTCAATATGCCTTTACCTAGCGATATGGATGATAATCCTACAGGTATGTTTTGTCCTGGAAGGGATCACATGACCGTAGGCTTTAGATTTGTCGAGGATGGGGCTAGGGTGAACTCCGAACTGGATACGCTTCCGGAATTTCAATTTTATCCGCCGACGAGTGACGATCCGACAGATACCGGATTCCGCAAGATGCGCTTTACGACAAACAAAATACTTGAAAATGTTTGCTTGTGCTTTACGTTTGCGTTTTTCTCGCCGATTGCATCTTCTGGATCTGTCGTAATTTCCAATTTAAAACTTAAAGTGATCCCGAGCTCGAATTACAAGTTCACAGATGATGATATTGCTATTGGCGACAAGAAAAACGTGAAAGCCATCAAAATGGAATTTTCAATCAAGAAAAATGACGAGGCTGGCGAAGAAACTGCAATAATATCTATTCCCAGCAATGGTCCGAGAGATTAAGGGTGTGGGTGAATATGTTCAATAAAAAAGGTGTTTCTCTTATAACTGTCCTGATGCTCATGCTCGTTGCGACGATTGCTGCAACGGCGACATTCAAATGGCTTTCTTCCGAGAACCGTTCTTCGGCATCAAGAATGGAAATGCAGGAATCCCGTCAAAGTGCTATTGCCGGAATTCAGGCCACTAGAGCGTGGATTGCCAACAATGCAAATGATGTCGGCGCCGTTGTCCGTCAATTTTATTTGGGTGGTGGACCGATTTCCCTCAATAGCCGCGTTGTTGCCCGTATGAACGACAAGCAGGACTTCAATGTATGGCTGACTGATGTAAGTGAAGAAAGTGGCGTTTTTAAGTTTAAGATTCTTTCTGAAGGCAATTCTCTCCATAGCTCGAAACATTCTGAAGTGGCGATTTTGAATGTTACTGGACTTTATCAGGTAACTCCTCCTGTAGAGCCGGAAGTAGTGAAATCTCTTGATTTTACTTATACGTACTTTGGTGGTTCTGTCAGAAACCACGGCGATGTCCAGATCTCATCTATGCTTATTAACGGAAACTGGTACGGAAACCCGGTCTCCGTTGATAAAAATATCATTATTACGGGTAATGCGAATCTTACCGGTAATAACATTGATATTCTTGGAACAGGGTGTATTGGTGGAAATCTTTATGCCAAGAACGGAATTGATGCGAAAAACCTCTATGTTCACGGAAAAACTAGTGAATTTGGAACCAAGAAAACTTCAGGTCACTATGGCATATATGGCCATGCTTATTTTGATGGCGTTGTTGAGCAAGACCATAATATGCAAATTCGTATTGCGGGCAACTTGACCGTGAAAAATCAGTTTAAAACGGACATGAAAAATGCTCCTGTAACCGTCGAAGGAAATTTATGTCTTGATTCGACGGCCTCCCAAATTCAAATTGGCGGAATGCATAATGGTGCTGTGTCGAAAGATTTTCAGGTCAATGGAGACGTTTGGGCTGATGATATAGCTACACATAGTCTTCGTGGATATCAAGCTTTTTATGCACCTGGAGGTGATTTTAGTGATCGCTATAATAGACTTATTCTTGGTAATGACGAAGAATCCAAAATTTATGTTAGGGATGTCCACCATTCCAACGAATATAAAACGATGCGCGATAACAAATCGTTTATGGATGCGTGGAGTGGAGAGGGACCTGCAGCTCAGCCTTATAAACCTTATGTAAGTGTTGCCGCTTCACCCAGAAAATATTGTTTCTACGATGCTGACGAAATAAATTCAAATAATGATGTCGATTACAATGGAAGCAATTATCTAGTGGGGGGCTATGCTCATCCCCACAGTTATCGTTGGGGCGATGGATTCCCTACTAAGCTTTCGCCTTACAGCAGAAATGATGAATCTGCTCTAGGTAATAGCGATCGTCCTGTACTTCACGTGACTCCTTGGTTCACGTCAAAAGCAAAATATCCAGATAACTTTATGACTCCATCGCTGGCCGATCGTCCAGTTGAATGTGCCGATTCTGTCTATCATGTCTGTTATGATATTTGGGAAAAAAAGCCTGGGTGCGATAATTCTGAATATAAGGTCGATGATATCCTAAAGACTGCCTATAATGAATTTGAACGGTACGCAGATAGCGGGTGTGCGGCCAACATTACAGAATTGAACAATTCTTTTCCTGCAGATTTAAATGCCTGCTATAAAAGTACAATAGAGGATAATACTAAGAAAAAGAATCATCTTTACAATGGTTATCTTGTTGTAAAAGTTGAATCAAAAGAGCTTTGCCAAGACTTTACTGAAGACCTTGATGGTGGAGATAACGGTGGTAAATTCATAATTATTTTAACAAATAGCCCTTCTCATTCAGTTGTGCTTCCTGCGACAAAAAGCAGAAAAGACTTTGTGTTCCTTTATTTATCGCAGGGAGGGTTCCAATTACAAAGTGTCAATAAAGAAGGCGTCTTTAAATCGTATAATTATTTTATTTATACTGTCGGGAATGTGGGAACGTCGGAAACGAACATTTATACCGGAGTTATCGAACCTAAAGGTGGTTTCCTGTTCAATACGGATACTTTAAGGGGAACGGTTTACGCCGCAATAGATGTCCCCACGGTTAACGCGTGTAACAAAGTTGCGTCATTGACGACGAATAAACCGATGGTGTTCAATCAAGAACTTCTTGATGATCTTAATAAAAACAAGGTTATTTGCCCGACCTCTATTGCGAATTGCGGTGGTGTTGCGGTAAGTTCTTCTTCGACAGCGGGCTCGTCTAGTTCTATATCGTCAAGCGACTTGATCAATGACAAAGATCCTTATTTCATTTCTGTAGCCCCGCAGTTAAGTGTGACTCTTGAATCTCAATACAAGACGATGGAGCCTGTTTCGAATCCTGATAATGAGGTGAATATTACCCCCTCTATTCTTGTCCTTCCGCGCATAATCTACTTGTCTAAAGATCCGGAAGGAAAGCTGGCAGATTATTATTCCGTTTTAAAATTGAATGGCGCGACTGAGGTGAAAAATGCAAGTCGGGTAACTTGTAGGGGACCTGGTTCTATTCCTACGACGGGCGCTCTTTATGACGGAAACGAAGAACATTTGTTGGTTCCGGGACCCTATACATGCTCCTATAATTCGGAAAATGATGGTACCAATCCATTCTATATAGTGGTCAACAATACCATAGGCGAAGTTCCGTTGGTTAAGTTTGTGCCACCCGCTCTGCAAGCGCTCAATTTAAACGATGCTGCAACGGTATCTGTACATGTCGGTAAATCCAGTAGAAATTTCAAATTCTATGTTACTATAGAAGGTTCATATACGGGCTGGACGATAACGCCTAAAGCCGGGGTTGCTGAGTATAGCAGTGTCGGAAATAAGCGCTATTATTCGGTCGAGGTCACAGCGAACAGCAGCGAACGTAATGTGGAACTATTTACGATATCTACAAACGAATCTTCAGAAGATGGGGATATGTACATCTCTCTTACCCCACCTACAGAGAATTGCTTGTTGAGCTCCAACGTAGACGAAAGTATCCATCACGTTTATGTTAAAGCCCGTACTACAATTAACAGAGGCACGATTGAGGACTATTGTTACAAAAATCCTTCTGACGCCACTGTTTGTAACGACGATATGCTTGAACGCCCCAATTGTGAAAATTACGATAATGAATGGGTTACCGCTACGGGTACCGGTTGCCGAGTTCTCGGAACAAATGACACTTGGAAGTGCTTGACTAACTCGCCTATTTCGCTTGCGTCCGTTTATGCAAATGAAATTCCGCCTGAATGCGAAATTGTCATTCCTTCAAGCGACATGAATAGACTTAGTAACCCTGTGGCGGGCGAATCAGAGTACTTGTATGCGTCCCTCAAACGTAAAAAAGTCGAGTTGACCGTTAAAACACTTTATGCACAAGATAGGAATACCTATGTCAATGTTCGTGAACCTGAGTTCTCATTGAACGAATCTTGCACTCATGGCGATGGCGAGTGTACATATCGTGTCTATGCCGGAACTCCTATTGTAATTTCGCACGAAGAAATTGGCGATGACAAAGATCATTTTGGTTACTGGTCTTGTGAAGGTAACGAATGTCCCGATTCTCATATCACTGGCGATGAACTTGAATTCTCGCTCTCCGGATCGCATACGGTTACTGCGGTTTATAACAAGGAATACCTTTGCTATTATGAAGACTTTACAAAGACGATGGCTTTCTGCGGTATTGACGGTGAAGATTGCGTTGATACCTGCGCCGTTGTCTTGGAAGGCGATGAAGCTTGTAAACCGCGAAATGGTAAACAGCCTAAATCGAAATGGCTCATGACTTACCACAACAAGGGTACTGGAGAAAACTCTAGTTATGCTCGCCCGACTTTTGGTACAAGTGGGTCTATTTATGCGTCAAATACGCAAGATAAGCCTTCGGTCATTTTAAGGAATAAGAAAGTCGGATTGTCTGGAACGATGAATGCGCTTGTTCAGACGGGTATTGTTGATAATGCCAACACGAGTGACTTCTTGAATTCCGGGTTGATATTCAGAAGTAATGGCAGTGAACACTTGGTCCTTAACATTTATGGAACAAACAAACCGGGCAATTCCGGTGAATTGAAATTCCGAGTCTGTAAAGTTGAAGGGCAGTCCATCAAAAATACAACAGAAGGAAATTGTAAGGTTATAACGGCTAAAGACGGGGCTCCGCTTTCGATCAATAGTAAAACGTTTATCAAAGTCAGACTTATCATTGATGAAAATGATTTATTGAAAGTTACTGCTCAAATAGATGTTGGCCAAGAAAAAGAAACGTGGAACGGTGAAATAAATATTGGCGATTTCATGTGCAATACCAACATGCATGTCTATAATGGGTTCAGCCTGGCCGATGCTGAATTCAGGATTTATGAGAATCTTTGGATTTCATCTGAGCTGGATGAAGCGTGTAGCGAGATTCCTAGTATCAAATGTCAATTTAAAGAAAATCCCGTTTCTGTAGATACGGATGTTCTTCCGGATGTTTCTATAGTGAATGGTAGTTCCGATTGGTTCACCGGAAAGAACTGTGCCATGGATTTTTATTACAACGGCTGCGACAATACGACAACGGATAATTCTGGATACTGCGCCAATTCTAAAGATCTTGGTCAATTAGGTGAACTTGGTTCCAAAATTAATGGGGAATCATTCCATTTTACAGAGACCGGTCCTCATGGCAACAGTTATGACAATAAAAAAAGATGGGAAGCATCGGTAAAGGTCGTGTGCCCCGGAGACCAGACAAGTCTTGATATCGCACAAGATTATTATAGCTGTAATTATTTCAATGTTGGAGAAATTGTCAATTGTTCCAAGGACGTTGAGGTTTATAATAACAGCCAGTACTTGACAGCGAACATGACTGAGGAATTCCCGATTCCAAACGGGAAGGCCAATATGCGCAATGCCGTATTGAAATTCCATATTGATGTTGACGACAAGAAACCTGAAAAAAATCTTGGGACCGACTTGAAGGTTCAGATGCAATCAACTAACGGGATGAAAAGCCCTGTAAAAACAATCAATAAAACAGGAGCGATTGATATCCCTGTTACGGATGGAATTTCTGGCTTTAATCCAGAAGAAGTTTCAAAAATCCTCATTACAAGCGAAGACAATATATCCATTTCAAAGTTGCACATTCACAGTCATTGCGCCGATAAACTTGATCTTAAGTGTGCTGATGAAGCTACTTATGACTATTCGAAGGGATGGGAAATCAAGATGAATCCTCAGCCTCCCGAAGTCAAGTGTTCTTACAAATCTACAGATTCGAACATTGAACCTGAAAACGATGTGAGCTGTAGTGAAACGATGTACTTGACGTACAAGCAAAATCATGGCTTCTATTGGTATGATATGAATAGCGCAACGCCTTCGTTTGTTGTGACTATAAAAGCTAAAAATGCATCGGACAGTTGTATTATTCAAGGAACGAGGCCTGGCAGCAATACGCAATGCAGTGTCAATGAAACTACAATTCCTTATGGATCTTCGGCTCCGACCTTTAGTTATAAGTTTGGACAATCGATGGTCGGCTTTAACAATTTTAAAGTGAATTATCGGGTGGTGATGTCAACTCTTACAGCCACAGATTCTGTTGTTAAGGAAGGGCAAATCCAGATGGGTGAATTAGGTACTTACCGATATCCAAATGATGATTTGTCTGGCGGTAACTATGAATATAAGGTAATATTCTCCATTGGTGATTGGTCTCATACTCCCTGTTCTTCGAAATTTACAGTTCAAGATAAAGAAAAAATACAACCAACGCTTGACTGCGAAAAAAGTTACGTTAGCAATGGTAAGTACACTGCTGTTGTGAATAATCCGGATGATATCTCTTATACATGTATGTTTAGCACGGATGTAATTGTAGATGAACTTGGACATACAAAGACCGTTGATGGAAATTCAGTATCTGGTTCGGGAAGTGACCCCATCTATTATACGTATGTTCCTGGAAAGGCGGGTACATACTACTATACTGCCCAAATCGGTGATAGCAAGTGCGTCTATTCTGAAGTAGCTGAATCCCCGATAGAATTACAATGTCCTTCTATTATTCATGATCAGAATCCGAATGAGTCAATTGTTGTGAATCCTACGGTCGGAAATTGCGACGGATGTACATATAAAATATTCAACGAGGATTTGGAAGTAAGTACCGATTTAGTATTCTACGATTTAAATGGTTCTGGGACGAAGCAATATCGTTTGCAGGTTCAAGACAAGAACGAAAATGTTGCAACATGTAATTTCACGGTGGCATTCAAGAGCCAGCAAAACGCAGATGTTGCTGAGTTGCCTTACAATGGTGATTATATTACGTTTGATGTCGGTACACATATTGTCAAGTGCAATAATGGATCTGGACAATTAGTTTGTGAATGTCCGGTTCTCCACCATGAATACAATGAGTGTGTTGTCAGGGTCAATGGTTCCGATAAGACGTTTATGTATAATACCTCTGTGGATGGTGATCCGAAATGTGGAAATATTGATCAATTAAGCATCGAGGTGCTGCCGCCTATTACGGGTAATGGTAAAAAGACACAACCCTCTGGCGTTAAATGTAAGCACGCTTGGTAAAGCATCTATCAGCAGAAGCGGAAATTAATCAAATTTCCGCTTTATCGTAAAAAGAGAAAAACACCCGCCAAAATGATAGCGGGTGGTTTTTAAGTTCTTTAAGCTAGCTCAGGGAACTAACCATTACACGGATGATTATTCCTTCACGCTCCAGGTCGTGCCTTCCTTGGAGTCCTTGATGACAACATTCATCGCGGCAAGTTCATCGCGGATGCGGTCGCTTTCGGCCCAGTTCTTGTTGGCGCGAGCTTCCTTGCGGGCGGCGATCAATGCATCGATCTTGGCGGTATCGATTTCGTCGTTGGCGCCCTTCTTGGCATATTCTTCGCGCGGCTGGTCGAGTTTGAGACCAAAGATCTTGTCGAAGTCCATCACGAGTGCGGCCTTTTCACCGTCGTCGATATCGCTCTTGAGCATCGTGTTCATGATGCCGAGGGCGCGAGGCATGTTGAGGTCGTCACCGATAGCGTCCTTGAATTCGTTCTGGAAAGCCTTGGCAGCTTCGCTGGTGATTGCGTTTGCCTTGCCAATCAGCGGGTCCGTCTTTTTGTGCAAGCTCTTGAAAGCTTCCTTGGCACCGGTGAGGGCTTCCCAAGTGAAGTTCAGGTAGTTGCGGTAGTGGCTGCTGATGGCAAAGAAGCGGTAGTCGAGCGGGTTGAAGCCGCGGTCCATGAGAAGCGAGACCGTCAAGAATTCGCCGCTGGACTTGCTCATCTTGCCGAACTTCTGTTCGGTCGTGCCGTCTTCGAGCTTTTCTTCGCTTGCAGTGCGGAGGAATTCGCCGTGCATCCAGAAACGTGCGAACGGAACGCCGTTGGCGCATTCGCTCTGTGCAATTTCGTTCGTGTGGTGTACGCGGATGTGGTCCGTACCGCCGCAGTGGATGTCGAGCGTCGGGCCGTTATACTTCATGGCCATGGCGGAGCATTCGATGTGCCAGCCGGGGAAGCCAACGCCCCACGGGCTGTCCCATTCCATGGCGCGCTTCTTGTCCTTCGGGCTGAACTTCCACAAAGCGAAGTCGGTCGCGTTGTGCTTTTCGCCCATGTCGATGCGGCTACCCTTGCGGAGGTTTTCCACGTCGAGGCGGGCAAAGTCGGCATAGCGCGGGAACTTGAGGCTGTCGAAGTAGATGCCGTCGGATGTGCGGTAGGTGTAACCCTTTTCTTCGAGCGTCTTCACCAAGTCGATCTGTTCCTGGATGTGCTGTGTTGCAGGAGTCCAGCGGGTCGGTTCCTGGATGTTTAAGCGGTGCCAGTCGGCCATGAAGGCGTCGGTGTAGAACTTCGCGATGTCCCAAACGGATTTGCCTTCGCGGGCGGCGCCCTTTTCCATTTTGTCGTCGCCAGAGTCGGCGTCGCTCGTGAGGTGGCCTACGTCGGTGATGTTCACGATGTGGTTCACCTTGTAGCCGTAGTAGTTCAGCGTACGCACCAAAAAGTCTTCGAAAATGTAGGTGCGGAGGTTACCGATGTGGGCGAAATGGTACACCGTCGGGCCACAACAGTACATACGCACGGCGGGAACGCCTTCAGGAAGTGTGAAAATCTCTTTCTTACGCGATGCAGTGTTATAGAATTGAAGTGCCATTTTTAAGCCTCCGGTTAGTTAACATGGCGCGGAATGCGCCGGACGGGCACAAAATTAGAAAATTATACCAATCTTTTCAGCCCTTCGATGTTCTTGAGTACGATTTTTCCACGTTTGATTTCGACAAAATTTTTGGCGGCGAATTCTTTGAGCATGCGGGCTACGACCTCGCGGGCGGAATTCACGTCGCGGGCGATTTCTTCTTGCGTCTTTTTGAGTTCGTCGCTTCTGTTCTGTTCGTAGGCCAAAATCAAATATGAGGCAAGGCGTTGGTCAAATCGCTTGAAAAGCATTTGCTGGATTGCCCAAATGGTTTGTGAATAACGTTTTGTGGAATTTTCAAAGATGAATGCACGAACGTGAATGTTCGAATCCATGAGGCGTGCACAAACAGAAGAAGGGATGACTAGCACGGTTGTGTCTTCTTCGGCAGTGGCGATGGCTTCGAATGTCAGTTGCTGGATGACGCAAAAGGCTGTCGAAACGCAGAACTCGTTTGCATGGGCACGGTAAAGCGTGACTTCGCGTCCTTCGTCAGAAATGAGGCTTACGCGGATGCCTCCGCTTAAAATGAGGATAACGCCGAGGCATGCGGAGCTGTTGTTGCTCACCAGCTGATTCTTGTTGAAGCGTTTTGTTATGGCTCGCTGCGAAACAATTGCTTTTTCGTCTGGCGAAAGATTTGCCCAAAAAGGAATGCGTGGAAGAATTTGAGCGATGGAAAGCGTACTTGAATTTGCGTTCATAAAAATGTTCCTCATAGGTAATATACTTTTTTCGTGTCATTCTGGAAGGAGCCGTAGGCGACTGATAGGATTCATAAAAAAGGAGAAGCCCGCTAAGGTCGGTGAGCTTGCCGAACCACGCGGGCATGGTATGATTGCTTATAACATTCCGACGATTTGGCTTTTCGGGCGGACACCGACGGAGGAGTTCACGACTTTGCCGTTTTTCATGACAACGAGCAGCGGAATGCTTGACACGCGGAACATGCTTGCAAGTTCCCCTTCTTCATCGACGTTTACCTTACCGACTTTTACTTTGTCCTTGTATTCCTCCGCGATTTCTGCGATTGTGGGCGAAAGCATACGGCAAGGGCCGCACCACGGAGCCCAAAAGTCGATTAAGACGGGCTTGCCGGAATTGAGGACTTCGCGTTCAAAGTTTTCACTTGTGATTTTTAATTCAGTCATTGTTTTACCTCTTTTTTCTTGTTTACACCTATATTTTAGATTTTACGTAGCGGTAAAACTGTGACTAGGTCACATTAGAGAAAATTTTTTTAGAATCTCGGAACTATACGCCTCGGCGGTCTGGATCCCAAATGACTTTGTGAAGTTGTATTTGGAAACGGGCGTTATTTTGGAGCATTGTTTTGTCCGAAAGCATCCATTCCACTATTTTTTCGTTTTCAAGTTTTCCGAAGACTGGTGAAATAAATATTTGCGGCATGTTTTGCGGCAATCGACGTGCGAGTTCTGCGGTTACCGAAGACGCTTCTTGCAAATCATCTACGGAACCTACAACGAATTTGAGCACGTCGTGTTTGTCAAGTGTTGCAAGGTTTTCCATCTTCATTTGATGCGTCATGCCGCTGCTTTTGCTTTTCCAGTCCATCGTATAAAAGACGTTGGACAGATTTTTGCGGCTGTAGAGACCGTCGCAGGCGATAGTTCCGTTCGTTTCAACGTTCACTTGATAGCCGCTGTCGCTCAGGATTTGCAATAGTTCCCATGCACCGGGGTGAATCAAGGGTTCGCCGCCGGTCAATGTCACATGACGAATCCCCGTCTTTTCGATGGCGGCTACGACTTCTTCGACGCTCATTTGCGTGTAATCGTTACCCTCTACGGCGTACATCGAATCACAATAGGAACAACGTAAGTTACAACCGAACAGGCGTACGAAAACTGCGGCAAGCCCCGTGCGGATGCCTTCGCCTTCGATGCTCACGAAAATTTCGGAGACTTTCATTTTAGCCTCGTTTATTTTTCGTACTCGACGATGTTGCCTTCGCTTTCTTGAATTTGCACTTTGTAGCAGTGCGGAACGCGGTCGCAAATCCAGCGGGCCATGTTCTCGGCAGTTGGATTCATGTCGATCACGTCGTTCAAGAACTGGTGATCCAGCTTGCCGTGCACGAGTTCCTTGACTTTCGAAAAATCGACGACCATGCCGTTCTCGTCAAGAGTCTCGGATTCGCAAAAGACGGTGATAATCCAGTTGTGGCCATGGAGCCCACGGCACTTGCTTTCGTAGGGGAGCGAAAGGCGGTGTGCTCCCGAAATTTCCATCCGCTTGATGACGCGATACTTGCTCATGCCAGATACTCCGTGTTGTCGGTGATGCCTGCCGCGGCCAAAGCCTCTTTGCGTTCGATGCAAGTGCCACATTTGCCACAGTGTTTTTCAAGGCCTTTGTAGCAAGACCAAGTTTGTGCGTAATCAATGCCGAGTGCGGCACCTTTGCGGGCAATGTCTGCCTTGGAAATCGAAGTATAGGGAGCGTCGATGAATATGTTCGCGTACGTTCCTGCCGAAATTGCCGCCGACATGTTATCGACAAATTCTTTGCGGCAGTCGGGATAAACATCGTGGTCGCCGAAGTGATTTGCCATCATCACCTTCTGGAGTCCTTTGCTTTCGGCAAGGCCTGCTGCAATAGACAACATAATTCCATTGCGGAACGGCACCACGGTCGATTTCATGTTCTCGTCGGCGTAATGGCCTTCGGGAATTGCTTCTGCTCCAGAGAGCAGCGACGATTCGAAGTGCTCCGCCATAAACTTCAGCGGAATCACGACGTGCGGAATGCCCAAAGCATCGCAATGTTTTTTTGCGAAGGGTATTTCTTTATGGTTGTGGTTGCTGCCGTAATCGAACGAGACGGCGAGCGCGATTTCTTCGGCTCTTTCATAGAGCAATGTTACACTGTCCATCCCTCCGGATAGGATGAGTAACGCATTTTTTTTATTGCCATTCATTTTGGCTCCTAGTTTTGTTTATAGTCAGGATGGATTTCGAACTGACTGATGCGAAATATAGAAAAATGTGTCCTAGCTACCGTATGGAAATCCTCGTTACGAGGCTTGCTGAACTGTTGCGGATACGCACTACGTATAGTCCGTCGGCGATGTTCTTCAGTTCGATGGCTCCGTTTTTGCAGTTCCCGCTGAATATCGGGCGGCCTTGCATGTCGAACATGTCAATCTTTGCGTTCTTGGCGGCGGTTCCCATAACGAACAACGTGCGACCAACGAGTTGCAGCGAAACGCTGTTTGGCGCGTTAAACATCTTGATGGCATCGGTCGTATCCTTGACGGTTGTATCGCGAACAGTCGTATCTTTAGCCGTTGTATCCTGCTTCGTGGTGTCCTTTGCGGTTGTGTCGGGCGGGTTCAGGACAGATTCCGGATACGGCGATTTGACTTCGGAGGCGGGGTGCGCCTTGAGGCTTGCCATGACGCTATCGTATGCCGGCTTTTTCTTGTATTGCTTGTCGAAGAGGAGTCCTTCGGTCTTGCCTTGCTGTTCATCGAGCCAGCTGTGTGCATCGGTAAGTCCCCAGATGACAAATTCGCCCATGTTCGGTTCTTCGAGGAACACGTCCATGAATTGGCGGTACAAGTGCCCTTGCTTGGCGTAGTCTGCGGCAGTGAGCTTGCCTGCCGAACCCTTCGGGAATCCGATGTCGAGTTCGGTGATGTTGAGAGTCACGCCGAGTTCCGCAAGTGCTTTCGCGAGGGCCCGCACGTTTTGCGGAGTCGTCTCGTGAGCGATTTCAATGTGCGTCTGCGTCCCTACGCAAGTGATGGGGATGTTGTTCTTTTTCCAACGCTTCACTTGTTCCACGACAAAACTTGCTTTAGAACCTTCGCGCAGCCCCCATTCGATGGAGTAGTCGTTATAGCAAAGTTCTGCGTCCGGGTCGGCTTCGTGTGCCCAGACAAACGCGGAGTCGAGAAATTCAGCGCCGATGCCTTCGTACCAAACGGAATTCGTGGAACGCCAGTCGGCGTTGTAATCGTCATTGATTGCTTCGTTCACCACGTCCCATTCGGCGATTTGGCCTTTCCAGTGCCCGACGACTTTGGTGATGTGGTTCTTGAGGACCGCGAGCAGTTTTTGTTTTTGCCCTTTGTAATTGTTCACCCAATTTGCAACTTGGCTGTGCCAGGCGAGTGCGTGGCCACGGACACGGAGTCCGTTCGCTTGTGCGTATTTGACCATCTTGTCGCCTTTTTCGAAGTTGAACTCGTCTTCTTTGGGTTCGGTCGCGTCGAACTTCATTTCGTTTTCGGCGACGACTACGTTGAATTGCGTCCTGTGGATTTCTTCGAATTCCGGTTCAATTGCATCGTTGAACCATTCGCTGTTCAAGATTGTGCCGATAAAGCGACCGCGTTCTTTGGCAAGTTCTCTAATGGTCTCGTCTGCGGCGTTGGCGTTCATAAAGCCTACGCCTATAATTGCGGTGCACAATGCAAAATGCGATAAAGCTTGAATCTTTTTCATCTCGTATTCCTTTATCAACCCATTTGCACCAAAGCGAAAGATAAATAAAATGGTTGTAAAAGTCAAATACGAAAAAGCCCCGACGCGGTCAGGTCGGGGGCGTTGGAATGTGTATTAAATCTTCGCGAGGATAAAGAATGAATCTGTCATCCAGGAGGGGCAAGTCCGAAAGGATTCATGAAGTCTTTTATTTTATCGTAACTCTCTGAATCAAATTCGACATTCCGCTCTTGACGCGGACTACATAGAATCCTTCGGAAAGGTTATCCAGCTCTACGGCTCCGTTTTTGCATAGTGTGCTGAACACGGGGCGCCCCTGCATGTCGAACACGTCAACTTTAGTAGATTTGGCGGCGGTTCCCGTAATGAACAACGTACGACCGGCAATATGCATGGAAAGACTGCTGGGGGAGACGAACTGCTTGATGGATTGTTTTGGATCTAGGCCTGTTGAATCCTTCTTGGTCGTGTCCTTGACCGTAGTGTCTTTTTTAGTTGTATCCTTTACAGTGGTGTCCTTCTTGGCTGTGTCTTTGGGCGGTTCGTAAGTCTGGAGTCTCACCAAGATGCTGTCGAAAGCGGGCTTCGGTTTCAGGTTGTCGTCGTAAATAAGGCCTTTTTGCCTGTTCAGTCCGCCAAGCCAGCTCCATTTGTCAGATACGCCCCAAATCAGGTACGTGTCCGCATTCGGTTCTTCGAGGATGATGTCCAGGTATTGACGGAACGTTTGTCCCTGACGTTCAAGGTCTTTTTTGCTGACGTTGATGCCGCTCTTGAATCCGATATCGAGTTCTGTAATTTTCAGCTTGACATTAAGTTTTGCAAGTTCCTTGGCGAGAGAGCGGAGGCTATCTGGCGAGCCGATAAAGTGCTTATCGGTGGTGGTGTCTTCCACGTGCGTCTGCGAACCCACGCAATGGATAGGAATGCCGTTCTTGACCCAACGCTTCACCTGCTCCAGCAAGAAACCTGCTTTTGCCTTCGGGTTGATGCCTTGTTCGAGGTTGTAGTCGTTATAGCAGAGTTCGGCATCCGGGTCAACGGCGTGCGTCCATACGAAGGCGGAGTCGATGAATTCAGGACCGATACCTTGGTACCAGACGGATTGGGAGCGCCACATCGGTTCGTTGTTGCTGATGGCTTCGTTCACTACGTCCCATTCGGCGACTTTGCCCTTCCAGTGGCCGACCACGTTTTGGATGTGGTTCTTGAGCACCTTGAGCAGTTTTTGTTTGTCGTTCCTGTAGTTGTTCACCCAGCCCGGAACTTGGCTGTGCCAGGCGAGGGCGTGGCCGCGGACTCGCATCCCATTTTGCTGGGCGTACCTGACCATCTTGTCGCCATTGCCGTAGTTGAACCTGCCTTCCTGCGGCTCGGTTGCATCGAACTTCATCTCGTTTTCGGCAACGACAATGTTGAATTGCTGTTTGTGAATCTGTTCGTAATTGCCCGGAAGGCCTCCGCTGAACCATTGCGAGTTTAGAATCGCACCGATGTAGATATTGTTTTTCTCGGCAAGAGATCTGAGGGTTTCGTCAGCGGCGAAGGCGTTTGTCAAGCCTGCACCAAGAAGGGTTGTGCCAAGCACGAGACCCGCTAATGCGTGAGTCTTTTTCATCTTTTGTACTCCTTTTAACCCTAATCCTGGTTGTAACCCGTATAAAAAATAAATAAAAAGAGTCGCAAAAGATGTAAACAAAAATATGCGAAAGAACTCGTTATTGCTCGGAGGAATCTTGGGAAGGAAATTCGTTGCTTGCTTTTTTATTGTTGATTTGTTCTCGTTGAAAAAAATAGTTGAGAAAGAGTTTAGGGGCTGCGTTACGCTTTTGCAAAACTCGTTGTTCTATATGCTACGTTTGTTGCATATATGAGAGTTGTGTGCAAAAATTTGTAAAAATGTTCTATTTTTGTTGAAATTTTAAATTTTTTGTTGCATAAATCTATTGACTAGAGAAAATGAGGATTGTATATTTATAATTGTAAAAAACGATTAGGGAAACTTTTATGAAACGGATTTTGGCACTTCTAAGTTCTCTCATTTTCGTCATCGCATGCGGTGAAGATTCTTCCAGTGCGTTCGACGCATGGTCCGAAAATCAGTCTAGTTCCGCATGGATTGCTTCGAGTTCTTCGAACTCTCGCAATGACATAAACGCTTCATCCTCGTCATCCTGGAGCGGAGCGATAGGATCCAGTAGCAGTTCTTCCCGTCATTCCGGGCTCGACCCGGAATCTTCAAGTTCTTCTGCAAAAAAATTGTCGGGAGAAGTCTCTGGCGATCCATTGCAAATCTTCAAGACGCGGGTCCCGAAAAAAGCGGTTTATCACTGCGACTTAACGCAAGAATTGGGCGGTTTTGAAGGCGATTTCGACCAGAAAGATTGGATTTGTTCTTTTAAGTATGCGGGTATGGAAGGCTATGTTTATGTGCAGGCTTCGCCTACGGGGTGTACTTCGCATTGGGGCTTTTACCCTGATATTGGGGTCGATTCGGCTGTTATCTATGTCAACGGAAAGTATGAAACTTTGAATGACGTGACGTATGACTGGGGCGGAAATCATCATGCTGACTCATTCCGCTTTAGCTATGATGGCAAAGTATTTGAATATTCTCGTTCTTCAATAAACGGTTTTGCTTTTCGCCCTTGCCATGAAATGGATTGTCTCAAAGTTTATGAGGCCGATGGTACAACGCTTATAGAAGATGGTTGCAATTTTAATAGTGATGATTTAAGCAAAGTTCGGCAACTGCCGATTGTGTGCCGTTTTGCTAATTTAGAAGATGGTTCGTTTGGTGATTTTACCGACAATTTTGAACTTTGTCCGGGCGATAGTCGTTTGTCTGAATAGTGAAAAATAGTTTGTTAGGAGCTTATAATGCATTTGGGTCGTTTTGCTTATGTTCAATTCTTGCTTGCATCACTGATGGCGGCGTTGTTGGCGTGTAGTGATGACAATCCGGCTTTCGTTTTTCCTTGTGATGAACAATCCGGAGAATGTGGCGATGCAGTCTCTAGTTCATCCCGTCATTCCGGCCCCGACCCGGAATCTTCAAACGAAGCTGTTTCATCGTCCTCGACGAACGCTCTTTCATCTTCCAGTGATTTTCCGCTCCCTATTTTTATCCAGAATGATGATGAATATACCGGTTTTTACAAGCAAGATGGCTATACTGCTTTCCGCAAAATGTCGTATTCGTCCAAAACAGAAATGGGCGCAAGCTATTTGGTGAAGTTTGTCATTAGCGATTTTGGTACGGACTCCGCCGAAGTGCATTTTATGAATTCGATGAAGTATTTGTACCATTATGATTTTGCGGAAAAGGTGCTGGGTGATACGCGTTCGCTTGCCGTGTTCAATCAAGAAACTTATTTCAGTGCGGAGAAAAATACCGTAGCCGGAACGCTTGCGTATTATGCTTCTGTGGATTCCATGATAGCAATGACGTTCTTCCCGACGGATTATATTTCGCCCAAGCAAGTGGCAGATTCTTATAAGTTGATTGAAGAGCGGATGTTGTTCCTCGCCTTGAACGGCACGAAAAATCGACTGTTCTATATGCCTGCAGGTTCCACTGCTGAGAGGGCTGCTACCGAATATGCCAACGAATTTAAAAAAGCGGACATTCTCGTCTTTACGCATGCACAACTTTTTGGCGATGTGGTGATGCAAATCATGAACACGGGAACGGCTTACGGGACGCTCCGCAAGCTCACTGCCGCAGAACTCGATACGGCGATTGTCTCTTCGCATGATATCTTGATTCTTGAAACGCTCCCTGCCGAAATTCCGCTTGTCGCGGCAACCATCAGCAAGGACGCACAGACGCCGCTTTCGCATGTGAATCTTGCCGCTCAGGCGCGTAAAACGCCGAATATCGCATTTAACGGGAACGAACTCCCCGATAGTTTGCTCGCCCTTTGCGGAAAATTGGTAAAGCTCGACGTCAAGACGAATTCTTATACGGTAAGCGTGGCGACACTTGAAGAAGCTCAGGCGTTCTGGAACAAAAACGTGCGGGAACAGAAAACGCTTTCGTTCGATTTGTCGGATTCGGGACTCGTCGATTTTGCAAATCTCGATTTCAATTCGTCAAAATCGGTGGGCGTGAAGGCGTCGAATCTTGCTGAACTTCACAAGTTGATACCCGAGAATTCTCCAGACGGATTTGCGGTTCCGTTCTACCATTACAGCCGTTTTATGGATTATGCGCAAGTCACGGAGGAACTGTGTGGACGTTCTTTTGATGATTGCGGAAAAGAAGGCCGTTCGTCTGAAATTTGTACGCAAGTGAAGAATGCTTGTGTCAGTGCCCTTCGGCAAGCTCAGGGTGCTGTATCTAGGGAAACAGAGCCTGCTGTGGCTCCGCGAGCGTCTCTCCGTGGCTACATCACAAACATTATTGCCCGTGATGATTTTAAGACCGATACGCGTCTGCGCGAAGCGGTGCTCGACAATGTCCGCTACATGTTCAAGCATATTCCCGTAGATAAAACTTTTGGCGATTCTCTCGATGCGAAAGTCCGCGGGCTCTACGGCGAAGCGGGCGTGCGTCTGCGTTCCAGTACAAATTCCGAGGATTTGGAAGACTTCAACGGCGCAGGGCTTTACAAGTCTGTCAAGGCGACGGCTCGCGAAAAGGATTTGCCGTCCGATGAAATCCGCAAAGTGTGGGCTTCTGTGTGGAGCTTTAAGGTATTTGAGGAACGTTCCCTCTGGAATATCGATCACATGTCCGTTCAAATGGCTGTCGCAGTTCATGAAGCCTATCCGGACGAAGTGGCGAATGGGGTCATCATTACACAGAACATCGCGGATTACTCGGTCGCGGGCATTTACGCAAACATTCAAGTTGGCGAAACGTCGATTACGAATCCCGAGGGCGGTGAACTCCCGGAAATCATTTCGATTATTCCGTCTCCGCCTCCGCAGCGTGGTGTGCAAAGCGTCTTGTTGCAACATTCTTCGTTGAGCCCGGATTCGCTGATTCTTACGGATGGTGAAATTTACACGCTTTACCAGATGGTCATGCAAATCCAAAACCGCTTTGCGGTGCTTTACAATGTGTATTCCGACGCACTTGCCCTTGACATTGAATTTAAGGTCATGGGGGAAGATCGCAAGTTGATTTTTAAACAAGTTCGTCCATATATTCTTTAATAGGTGTTGTTATGAATTTATATAAGATTTTGCCAATTTGCTCACTGCTTTTTGTTGCTTGTTCGGATGAAAATTCCGATAGTATATTCAACGCGGAATCTGAAAATTTAATGAGTTCCTCATGGATTGCTTCGAGTTCTTCGAACTCTCGCAATGACGAGAATAGTTCTTCAAGCATTCGCAATGACGTGAGTAGCTCATCGCAAACCGTCATCCTGAGCTCCAGCGATAATTCGACAAGCTCATCAACCGGATCTAGTAACAGTTCGTCAAGTGCCACGGCGGTCGCCGTGTCGTCATCTGCGACGGTCCTCATGTCGTCATCCTCGTTGATTGTCATTCCCGCCTCGAGCGGGCGGACAGCACTTGACGATTTATCGTCTAGTGCGCATGGCCACCAAGGTGGGAATCTCCTTTCCAGTTCTTCCCGTCATTCCGGGCCTGACCCGGAATCTTCAAGTTCTCGCAATGACGTGAATAGTTCATCGAGCGTTCGCAATGACGTGAGCAGTTCGTCAAGCATTGCTGCCTTTTCTAGTTCCGCGATTCTTGCGGAGTCCTCGTCATCTGCGACGGTTGCAGATCCGACAAAAATTTTCAATATCCGCGTTCCCGACCAAAAGTTCCTCCCTTGTGCAGATTCTATCATAAGCGAATACACTAGTGAAGTTTGGATAGATACTATTGCTCAAAGTGACCTTATTTGCAGTTTTGATTACGATGGCGAATCAGGATTTGTTTATGTGCAGAATAATCCGGTGGCTTGCAAATTATATGCCGGAGTAATAACGTACGAAGTTCATAAGGCGGAGTTTTTTGTCAACGGGACCCAAAAAGAAATTTCAGATGTGAAGTATTATGGCGGTGGCAATCATGGAATTTTTGAGTTGCAATTTGCGTATAAAGGCAAGGTCTTCCGATACGATTATTCTACAATGGGCATGGGCGGTCGCCCTTGTCAAAATATGGATTGTCTTATGGTGCTTGATGCAGACGGCAAAACGGTTGTTCAAAACGGGTGCGTCAGGGAAGAACGCTCGCTTCCGATAGTTTGCCGACATGCCAAAAAAGACGGAACTTTCGATAGCTTCGTGGATACTTTCCACGTTTGTCAATCAGGTATTTTTGTGGACTGACTCTAGCTCAGCTTGCGGCTCAATTCGTATTTTTGAATCTTCTATAGCTTTGAAAAAACGTTTTCTTTTTGATTGCAAAATTAAACTCGTTATGAGCATGAAAATGGCACATGGAAAAAGAATCGGAAAAAACGCAAGACTACATAGAATTAAGGGAGAGAGCGGAATGAACAGGATAATGGTGGCTGTTCTGTTGTTTGCGACGTAAAAAAGAAAATTGTAGCAGTAAATCGTGCTGAACGATGAAAGAAAAACGGCGATAGATACACCAAGTAAGATCATAAAGAATAAGGCTGCTGGGGCACTATCTGTAGGCTCGATGGCGGATGGAAAAATGAATGGTAATGGAGTGAATAAAAATGCGATGGTGGCTATCTTGAATCCCAACGCGGCTTTTTTGCATTGAATCCAAAAATTTTTATTCTGAGGAAGACGAATCTCTTGCCTCTCTTTTTTTGTCATCAGTCGCACGATAAAAATGTGAATTGCGATTATTAACAATACCACCGGAGACATTATCGTTTCGAGAAATAAAACGTCGGCTAATGTGTCATTTATATACATAGTAATCCTTTGGACTAGACGGTCTGTTTTGCGTTAAGATGCTTCCTTTTCAATAATAAGAAGATCGACATTATCGCCATGATAAGGTAAACGGAGTACGTCACTAATTTTATTTCTATTCCCGCATTGGTTATTTCGGTTGCCTTGGCGAACTCTTTTGCAGTATTGATAAAGGCATTTAATGCGATTATTGTTGGAATGAACGGGATAGTAAAAAGGAAAAAAGCTTTTGAATTGCTTGTCACGTAAAAAAGGAAATCGTAGTTGCGGATAGATCTGATTGAAAAAATTGGCAATAATAAAGCGCAAGGAATGACGATAACGAGAAATAACAATCCGTT